>Ga0172370_10006820_pt1 | contig 14208 bp, 10 predicted proteins | sample LakKiv5m_FD_114538 | JGI IMG/M metagenome (GOLD analysis project Ga0172370, IMG submission 114538) | Freshwater microbial communities from Kabuno Bay, South-Kivu, Congo - kab_022012_11.5m | ecosystem: Environmental > Aquatic > Freshwater > Lake | place: Democratic Republic of the Congo...
AACCAGTTCAGATACGCCCGTTACATGCCCATGCTGTATTACGAAGGCAAGATTGATCAGCTTGAAGCGCAGTCCCAGCGCAACATGGGACGGTTTATGAAAATCCTGCTGGTCAAGCGGCTGCCTTGTCGCGGAACCAAATTACGCATATCCTGAAATTCCGGCCAGACGGCATTGATCGTGAAATTCTGCTTTTTATCATCGACATTGACCGGGACGTCATAACGCGAGTATTGGGGAGAGATATTGCCGATCAGAGGCACCTGGTCTTTCAGATACTGAGCATCGTCGTTATAGAAGCTGAGTTGGCGCCCTTTGGGGAATCCGCCGTAACTGATGCTGGTTTTACCCGACCAGATTACGCAAATAGCTTCGCCCATACCGTGCATGGTTTTCGAGGTACTGGCTTTGACGGCGATGCCGAAGGTTACCAGCAGGATCACGGAAGTGGTTCCCCAGAAGATACCGAACAAGGTCAGCATGGTTCTGAGTTTCTGTTTGCTCAGTTCGCGGAAGATCATGCGAATGTTTTTGAAGAACACAGTGCCGGCCCTTATTTTATTTCCTTCGGAGGACGCTCGACCAACAGGTCCTGCGCAGTGATCCCGGATTTAACTTCCGCGCTGATTCCGTCGCTCAAACCGATTTTGATTGACCGTTTCGCAATGGCGCCGGTTGCGGTGTCTTCGACTTCCACAAAGACGGAATCGTTTTGAAATGATAATAATCTTTCGGGAATTGCGAGGACGTTTTCAGCTTTATTGATAATAATTTTAGCATTGGCGGAATATCCGGCCCGCAGAGTGATTCCACGGGTTTCCACGATTTTGATTTCAATGTCGAAAACGGTAGCGTTATTCTCTTTACGGGCTTTAGGAGACATGCGGATGATTTTGCCGAGCACGGATTTGCCGGGCAACGCGCCGATTTCCAACTCCGCCACGACGCCGACGTGAACCTTACCGACGTCGATTTCATCGATGGTGCCGCGGAATATCAGGTTAGACATATCGGCCAGCGTAAAGAGCGCCGTGCCTTGCTGGTAAGAGGTCAGCGGGACGACCGGATCACCGACATTCACGAATTTTTCCAGGACGGTGCCATTGATTGGCGAACGCACCACCGATTCGACTTTACCGGCCTGTCCTTTCTCGATTAATGAAAGCCGGTCGGCGCATAAATCTCTTTGCAGTTTAGCCTGGTCGTATTTGAGTTTGATGCTTTCAAAAGCTTCTTCGGGCACTAAGTTTTTACTGAGCAATTCCACGTTGCGATCATATTGGGTTTGAGCGTTCTTCAGGGCAACTTCCTTCATTTCCAGGTCACGCCGCGTTTCGGTTAATTCACTGGGGGTCGGATCGGGCGAAATCTGAACCATAACATCACCCTTTTTGACCTCGTCGCCAACTTCGACATAGCGTTCGATAACTATCCCGGCGATTTTGGATTTGACCTGGATTTCGTTCTCCGGTGTGATCGTACCGATTGCCAGAGCCTCCTCGACTATCGTCGAACAGGTGGCCTTGAGTGTATTATAACCTTTACTGTTCTCGATGGTTTTCTTGCTGAAACGCAACTGTTTGGAAGCGAATCCTAATCCAATTACGATAATACTAATGCCAATGATTTTTATCTTTTTCATCAGGTCCTCATTTAATTAGAAAACAACTTTTAGACTGGTATTGATTTTTTTGGTTGTCAGGGAAAATTGTCCTGAAATATTTATTAAAGTCAATAAGAGCAGAGTTGTTTAATAAATTAAAGCGATTATTTCGTACTATGAGCGTTCAAGTGTCCGAACCAAATTCTATATGTCGATCACAGATTTCATTCGGATAATCAATGCGATGAGGTAAAATAATCGTTTTGAATTAATATTTCATAATTTTATGAGTGCAATGAATCTTTGATTTATCAGGATCAATGATGAATGTTATACTCGGCAATTTTGGCATAGAGCAGTCTGCGTTGGATTTTCAGGCGTTGCGCCGCTCTGGATTTGTTCCAGCCTTCGGCGCAAAGGGCCTCGTAGATTAATTTCTTTTCATAGCGGGCGACCATACTTTTAAAGTCCATGGCGCCATCATCGTTTTTATCGGCCGAAAAATAATTTTTATTCTTGATCTCACTGATCGAATTAATATCGATGACGTTACTCTGGCTGACAATCAGAGCCCGGTGAATTACATTCTCCAGTTCCCGGACATTGCCAGGCCAGTCATAGGAGCGCAGGACATTTAGAGATTTATCCGTAATAACGATTTCAGATTCCGGAGAATATTTTTTAATGAAATATTGCACCAGCGGTTCAATGTCTTCTATACGTTCCCGCAGGGGCGGAACATTGATGCGCACGACATTCAGGCGGTAATAGAGATCCTTGCGGAATAATTCCTTGTCAATGGATTCCTGTAAATCCTGGTTGGTCGCAGAAATGACCCGGACATTGACCTTGAGCGTCTTTTCGCCGCCCACCCGTTCGAACTCGCCATGTTGCAGAACCCGAAGCAATTTAACCTGCAGAGAGAGCGGCATGCTGTTGATTTCATCTAGTAAAAGGGTGCCGCCGTCTGCCAGTTCAAACCGGCCGGCCCGTTGAGTAAGGGCGCCTGTGAACGCGCCCTTTTCATGCCCGAAGATTTCACTTTCCAGTAAGTTTTCGGATAATGAACTGCAATTCAGTTTGATATATGGTTTGCCGGAACGCGCAGAATGTTCTTGAATAGCGTTGGCGATTAGCTCCTTGCCGGTGCCACTTTCGCCATAAATGAGGACGGGAACGTCGTTATTGGCGAGTTTACCGATGGTCTTGAAAATTTCCTGCATCTGGGGACTGTGGCTGACGATTTGCGAGCTGATTTTGGGCGATTCGGGATTTTTAATGCGTTTTAGTTCGACCACTTCGGAAACCAGATCGTGGTACTCGACCGCTCGTTTAATAACCAGCAGAAACTCCTCCAGATCGAAAGGCTTTTCGAGGTAGTCGAAGGCGCCTTCCTTCATGGCGCTGATAGCCCGTTCACTAGTTCCGTAAGCCGTAAATACAATGACCGTAGATGAGGGGTGAATTTTCTTAATTTCTCTCAGGAGCGACAATCCATCAATGTCCGGAAGATTAATGTCTAATAAGATAATTTCCGGTTCGCGACTGATGACGAAATTGAGACCTGATTTGCCATTACAGGCTTCATGGAGTACAAAATGATACGGTTTCAAAATGTCCAAAATATTTTTGCGCATTGAGGCTTCATCATCAATGATTACAAATTGCTTAATTGGCTTTACCACTGATTGCTCCATTATTGACGGGTAAGGTAATGGTTACTACGGTTCCGTTCGGTGTGTTCCTGCCAAACAGGATACTTCCATTGTGGGCTTTTATTTTTTGAGAAGAAATTGCCAGACCTAAGCCAGCTCCGGAAGTCTTGGTGGAAAAGAACGGGTCACCAAGAAATTTAAAATGTTCATCCCGGATGCCGCTTCCGGTGTCTGTTATCATGACGATACTTTTAGAGTCCTGATATGAACTGGCGACGGTAATTTTACCGCTGGTTTCAATTGATTCCTGGGCATTGAACAGGATATTGATAAAAACTTCCTTGATTAAGTTGTAATCCAGCTGGACCAGCGGCATCTGCGGATCGAGATCGAGTTCATATTCGATCGGGACTGCAAATTCACGCGTCTGAACCAGTTTGACGACATCTTCCAGAAGGTCGTTGATATTTGAAGGCAGGCGATTAACGGTCACGGGTTTCGAATAGGTCAGAAGACGTTTGACCAGATTGCTCAGGCGGTCGATCTCGGTTAAAACCATCCGGATCGATTCTTCATTACAAATTTCGGAGTCGTTGGTATACTTTTTCAGTTCTTTTTTCCACATTTGAATGCGGGTTTTAATAATCGCCAGGGGCGTTTTGACTTCATGGGCGACTCCTGCGACGAGCCGCCCAAGGGCTGCCATTTTCTCTTTTTCATGCAGTTCGATTTCCAGGGCGCGGCGGTTCTGGTTTTCATGTTGGAGCGTATCGACCATATTGTTGATTAAGCCGGCGATATGTCCAATAGTACCATGTGCGTTTGGCAGCCGTTCGTTTTTTCCGGTTTTTAATTTTTCAAGATGCCGGTAAATATTCCGAACTTTACTACGATAGATAAAGGAGGCCAGGATTAATGCCAGGAAACCTAATAAAGTGATATATGCTGTAACAGCATATATCCGGGGCAGTTTCGATTCGGGAAGTTGGCGTTCGATATGAATACGGGTCCATAAGGCTCCGATGACTTTATTATCAACTATTAATGGTAAGGTCGTCAGCGGAAAAATGGCCGGGTCGAAACGATGCACTTTAGAGATTGGTTTTTGGCTTTGAATTGTCTGCAAAACCTGTTCTTTTATAATAGAATAGGAACGGGGGGGCGGTCCGTAAGCCGGCAAAGGTGGTGGTGAAGTCGGGTAACTGTATCCGATGAATTCGTCTAAAGCGGTTAAATAAAAGCCGCCTTCCAGACCGTTTTCGGTTTTTAAGGCCGAATCGGTAATGGCGCTTAGTGCCATATTGAGTCGGTTAACCTCTTTCTGGGTGACATTATCTCCCAAAGCCACTAGTTCATGTTGCAGGTCCGTAATCATTTCCCGGGTTTCTACAAGCATCTTATTACTGACTGACTGGGTGATGACAATATTGGAGTAAATAATTTCTTCAGACCACTTATGAAAACGGATTTGTATAATTTTCAGAACGAAGAGCACAATTGTCAACAAAACTGCTGCTAAAAGAAGAGCCGACTGGTGTCGTTTAACAAAGTTCCGGAGGTTCTTCATAAATACTAAGGTAAAAGCAAACTACATACCAAGATCAAATTGACGTTTTCATGGTTAAAATTAATCAATCGAGCACGGAATTCATAGTAGTTCCATTTTATCATAAATGTGCGCAATCCGTACGGTGTTGTGGTATTTGTACGCATTTTGGGGAGTAAAACAGGTCTTTAAAAGCCATATTTCCCCGAATATTTATGGCATGAAGTTTGACCATATTTCCCTGACTGGAATTTGAATGAATGAATATTTACCAAAAATCAGAACAAGAAATACAGGTCAGCCAAACCGGGCTGATGATGCAATGTTGGTATCTCTTAAAAGCAAACGAAAATTTATACTTTAGGAAAAAACGATATAAAATGATAATGCCGCAAAGATTAGCTTGGAAATGGTTATTAGGAATTTCATTTTACCGGCAGATAATTTGATTTTCTCTGCTAAATGGAAGCATTTTATGAAAAACAGTAGACAAAAAAGGAAATAATACCAATGAAAAACCGGAAGTGTTTAAAATCTCCAAGGATGGAGCAAAACAGGAGGTATTTGCTGCTAGTTTTACTGTTACTGGGCCATGTCCTGTTTAACGGCTGCGATTTTCCATTTAATAATGATGGAGACAATAGCGGAATTAATAAATATGCTAAGCAGCTTTACTTTCTTGATAAAGGCTCGGCGCGTCTGGTTATGCTGAACAAAGATCTGAGTGAAGGCTATTCCTGGGATTTAAGCGTTCTGTCCGAAGACAGTCTCAGCGCCAGCCTGCAGGGAATCACCTTCGACGCTGAACATGTCTGGATCAGTATCGCCGGAAATGATGACCAGATTTACGAACTGGAAGCCGATTCGACTTCGTTAACTGTATTAAATCAGTTCGATGCTCCGCCGAATAAACAGGGCAGCGTCCGGGATATCGCCTATGACGGATTACGGCTCTGGGTTTTGAACAGCGGATCGGTTACTTATGCCAATCCGCCCGCTCTCTATGAATTGAATGCTGATAGTGGAACTATTTTAAGTCAATATCAGCTTCCCGGTCCGGAACCGCGTGGCCTTACGTATGTACCGGTAAATGCCAGTGTCTACGGCAAAAGTATTCCGGAAGGATTGTACTATAGCGATAAGGATGTGAATAAAATCTATCGATTCCGTCTCGACAAATATATTATCGAAGAGGTCTTCGCATCCCCGACGCCGCCCCAGGGCTCTTCTTACATTTTCCCGGTCGGATTGTCTTACAGTGGCGATTCGTTCTGGTTAGTCAACAGCAGCGGTACGGCGGATTTGTTATACGAATTGGATCAGGACGGCGACATCGTCAACATGTTCGAGTTGCCGTATGATTCGCCAGGGCCGATTGTGTGGTCGAACCGCAATGTGTTGGAATTACCGGCTCCGCAGATATACAGCGTTACTCCCAATGTAATTTCACCCGGTAATTCTAAAACCTTAGTTATCAGCGGAAAAGGATTTGTAAACCGAACCGGGCTGGAGTGTAGCTTCGGAACGAGTGCGATAAGCGTCGACTCAATAGTTTTTATGACAGAGACAGAATTAAAAGTGTCGGTTACAGTTTCATCTTCGGCCGGAGAAGGAACCTATGATGTAACTATCACGAATTATGACGGCCAATCCGGAGTGCTGAGTGACGGACTGACAATTTCCAACTATGATCCGTCCTCAGGATATATCTGGTTCACTGACGCTAATAGTGATTTGCTTTACAAGGTAAAAATCTCAGAGTTCAATATTGAACAGGAGTGGGATGTTCTGACGGTCGCACCCGGCGGTTCACCCCAGGGACTGCATTGCGATGGAACCCGATACTGGATGACTGCGGCTGGTTCGGATGATAAAATTATCCGGATCGACATATCGGGAGAAGACCTGTTAACCGAATTATCTTTTGCAGCGCCTCCTAATCAGCAGGGAACCGTCCGTGAATTATGTTATGACGGAACGAGTCTGTGGGTTTTAAATGATCAACTGATTTATGAAGTTAATCCGGAAAACGGTACGGTGCTCGGTTCGATCGCCACTCCCGGTTCCGGGGCACGCGGAATTGCCTTTGTCGGCGATAATCTTTACTGCAATGATTATGTAACCGACTCGGTTTATGTTTATTTAGAGGCGGAGGCCAGATGGAGAGCGTGTTTCGCGGTTCCGGTTCCTCCGGAAGGGACCGAGAGCAATCGGTATCCGACCGGCATGACCTTTGACGGAGTTAACCTCTGGCTGGCAAACAGTACTTATGCTTATGATTATATCTTCCAGGTCGATTTGAATGGTAATGTAATTCGAACCTATGAAGTTCCCAACCGGGGCGACGCTCAACCAACCGGTTTGATGTTCACAAAAGAATAGGTAATGAGAATGAATAAGATCAAAACAGCAGTTATATTCGGATTTATCGGTTTAATGGTTTTACCGGTTGGCAGTACGGCCCAGGTTCGCTTTGACGGTGATTTTCGTTTGCGCTGGTATAGTGACAGTTTCAGTGAAACCCGCGATTCCCGTGATAAGGAAAATTATTTCCGCTATTCCAGCCGTTTGCGGATGAAAGCAGCGGTCAGCAAACGCATTTCGTTTCAGGCGGAACTGATGGTCTTTTCAGGTGACAGTATACTCTCGATGGCGCGTAACATTGCCGGAACCGGCACGATGTATTACGGAATCAGTCAGTTGTATACGGATGTTATTCAGCCGGATTTCTTAGGTTTGGACTTGGTTCGTTTACGCGCCGGCCGGCAGCAATTTCCGATCGGCAACGGCTTATCACTGGGTGATTCTTACTATCTGGTGGGTGGACTTGACGGCGTCCGGGTTGATCTGTCCAAAGGGATTTTTAGTCTCTCGTCTTTAGCCGCTATAACCGGACAAAATCTGTCTGAAAACGGTTTGTATCCCGATCCGGGCTCGGATCAGCTGTATGCGGTCCGGCTGGGTTTTCCGATCTTCGACAATGACTTTATTTGTTATTATATTTTAGATAAACCGCGCGGGATTTTTAATGACAATCAAATTCTCGGAACCGGTTTGAATGCCAAGAAGATGGCCGGACGGCTGGAATATTTTGCGGAGGCCGCTTACCAGCAGTTTCATACGGTGGCCGGAATTCCCGAAAAAGGCGGATTGGGCTATATGGCCGGAATCAGTTACCGGCGATCGTTGGGTTTTTTCCGTTCCGTAAAAATCGAAACCCGGTATGCAGCCTATGAAGGCGACGATGCTGCGACTCCCAAAAAGGAAATCTTCAGCCCATCCTATCCCAGTTTTTTCTGGGGCAGCCGCACCGGGTACGTTGATGGTATGATCGGCGGAACCTATCCCTACGATGGTCGCAATCCGGAAGGCAGCCGCATCTGGTACAGCCGGATTTATTTTATTCCAAAATGGTGGCCGCAGGTGCGCCTGCAGTTCGATTATCTGGATGTCAGTGAATATATTGATAACGATAATTACAACACCTTTGACAACGAGTTTTCGGCCAGGTTTTATTATAACCTCAATAATCAGGCCCGTTTGCAGTTTCGTTATTCGGAAAATTATCCTAATGGTGCAGATCGGGATGTAAATGAAAGTGGGACCATTGCCTGGTCGGAGGACCGGGTTTCGCGCAGTCGTCTGATGGTTGAGATTCAGGTGAAATTTTAATAATGAGAAAAGGATTTGATTCGTGATTGGAGAACCGGTCATATTGCTATTAATGCTGGGCATATTTGCCCTGAGTATTTTCATTTTTAAAATTCCGGCGGGCGTGGCTTTAATGCTGGCGGCTGTAAGCGGGGCTCTGGCGGGTGGTGAAGGTTTAGCGATTCGCCATCTGGTGGAAGGCAGTTTTGGATTTCTGGAAGCGATACTGATTATTACTACGGCAATGATCTTCATGAAAGTCGCGGAAACATCGGGAGTTCTGCCTACAATCAGTTACTGGATGATCCAGAAAATGTATCACCGGCCGACCGTCCTTTTTATGGTAATCGGTCTTTTCATCATGTTTCCCGGAATGCTGACGGGACTTTCGTCGGCTTGTGTTCTGACCACCGGAGCGCTGATCCTGCCGGCATTGTTGGCGATGGGGATGCCGGTTATTGTGGCTGGTTCTTTCGTAGCCCTTATGTCAGTTCTCGGAGCCGTAGCTCCACCGATTTGTATTCCGGTGATGATTATCGGTGGTGGCGTGGATATGCCTTATGTGGGCTTCGGATGGCCTCTTTTACTGGCTTCCTTTCCTTTGGCAATTATTATTTGCCTGATTTTTCGATATAAATATGTACACGAATTTAATGTGGATGAAGTCCTCCGGCAATTGCCTGAGCCGGTATCTAACAAGTACGGCTTCAGACTGTTTCTGCCGATCATTTTTGTAATTGGTTATCTTTTATTGGAAAACCTTATTCCCCAATATATCATTCACCTGGGAGTTCCGTTAATCTTCATGATCGGGGCTTTGATTGGGGTTTGGAGTGGTGAACGGTTTAAGGTTATTCCGGTGGTACGGGCAGCTATCAGAGCAGCCAGTCCGGTAGTAGCAATATTGGTTGGGGTCGGAATGTTTCTCCAGGTTTTAACCCTGACCGGCGTACGCGGCTGGATTGCAGTTAATTCCATGCAATTACCGGATGAGATAAAATATCTGGGTGCTTTGATCATACCGTTTTTCGGCTCGGCTTATACCGGAGCTTCCGTCATTGGCGTACCGCTTGTATATGTATTCAGTACTAAGAATGCAATCGTGGTGACGGCCGCCCTGGCATTGATGTCGTCCGTTGGCGACCTAATGCCGCCGCCCTCGATGCTCTTTGCCTATGCCGCTCAGATGATTCAGGAGAAGAATCATTTTAAAATGTTGCGATTCAGTATCAAATATATTGTGATAATTCTGGCGGCGAGCATATTAATGTTGCTATTTGCCGGGCAGATTGCCAGATTGCTGTTTTAGAAAGGGAGAAAAATGCTATTTTGGATATATATCCTGATTGTATTAATGCTGACGATTGTGGTGCTGATTGAATTAGCCGACATAAAAAATGTCTGGAGAAAGATCGAATACGCTATGGTATTGTTGCCGTTCTTGCTCAGGATACTTCAAATCAAGTGAATCCCCGATGAAGAAAAACCAAATCAACACAATCGTTATTCTGATCGTCGTCCTGATAATTGACCTGATTGCCGCCCGGGAATTTATTAAAATGCGTTATCCTGAAGCTTTGTCCCCAGCATCCGGCCTGACGGAAGTCCGGCCGCTGAGTTGTTACAATCCATACCTGAAAGGCGGTCACGGTGATACCGATATTTACATCTTTGATTCAGGGAAACCCGGAGCATCGGTGCTCTTACTGGGCGGTACACACCCGAATGAACCGGCCGGCTTTCTGACGGCAGTCCTACTTGTGGAAAATGTCCAGGTATCGGCGGGTCGCCTTTTCATTATTCCGCGGGCTTGCCAGAGCGGCTTCTCCTGCACCGATCCGTTTGAAGCCTATCCTCAATTCTATCACGTCGAAACCAACTCGGGTGAAAGGCGGTTCCGGTTTGGTTCGCGGGTTTCCAATCCTCTGGATCAATGGCCTGATCCTTTAGTCTATTGCCACCATCCTTCCGGACAGAAGCTCTCCGGCTTTGAAACCCGCAATCTGAATCGTTCCTTTCCCGGTCGTAAAAATGGCAGTTTCACCGAACGGGTGGCTTATGGAATTGTCGAATTGATCCGGCAGGAAAAAATCACGCTGGCCTTTGACCTGCATGAGGCGGCGCCGGAAATCCCGATCATTAATGCCATTGTCTATCACGAAAAATGCGAAGATTTGGCCCTGATGGTGGTGATGAATCTCGAGATGAAGAATCTGGAATATGCCCCGGAACTGTCGCCGAAAAATTTTCACGGACTGAGTCATCGGGAGTGGGGTGATTACACCAATGTGCAGCCATTTCTGATGGAAACCTCCAATCCGATTCAGGGTCGTCTGCGGGGAAAGACCAACGAGGCCTTGGTGCGCTTTGGAAAAAGCCGCCGGTATCAGGAAGCCCAGGAATCCGGTGCTTTACGCATCGCTTACCAGGCGGATACCGGAGAGTCGCTGGAACGACGTATCGGACGGCATTTGCAGGGTTTTAAGGAAATCTTAGCCGTATACAATGAAACCGCTGCTGAGGATACCCGGTTCGTATTTTCCGGGTTACCGGATTATCATGAATTAATTCAAAATACTTTAACACCATATTTAAAATGAAAGAGAATGTTATGCAAAAAAAAATTTCAATAATTGCCCTGATTTGTTTGCTGATCTCTGTTAACCTGCATTCCGGTCCGACGTATCAGGCGCCGGTACTGATTACTTCAGCCGGTCAGAGCGCCGATGTGAAGTTGGTAGGAATGCTGGTTAAAAAGGCCGGCATTGAACACGCCGTCGAACTGGCCGCCACGGAAAAATCACTGGCCGGGAAGAAAACCCTGATCATCGTACCCGGTTTCAGTTCTAAGGGCCTGGGGGCTGCCGGCGTCAGCGCCCAGGATGAAATGAACCGCGTCAAAGCTTTGCTGGCAGCCGCCAAAGAGAAAAACATCCCGGTTATTTTAGTACATGTGGGCGGTAGCGCCCGGCGTTACGGACAGTCCGATCAGTTCATTCAGGAAGTCGGGCAATATGCTAAGGCAATGATTGTTGTCGAGCAGGGTAACGAAGATAAATATTTTTCCAAGTTATCCAGTGAAAAACATATTCCTCTGATGCTGGTACCCAAAATCGCTGCCGCGGGTGAACCGCTGGCGCAACTATTTAAATAATGAGATAATCAGTTTATGAGAGTTAAAAACAGACGAATTTTTTCAGCCAGAAATAATCTCTTTGTCCTTCTGACGGTTTTCATCCCGATTGTACTCTTTGCCCAGGAGCCTCTGGCAACCGGAAAACAGGGTATGGTGGCCACTGCCCATCCGCTGGCGACCGCCGCCGGTCTGGAAATGCTGCAACAGGGTGGCAATGCCATTGATGCCACGGTTGCGGCCGCTTTCGCTATCGGTGTGGTCGAACCGGACGGTTCCGGCCTGGGCGGCGGCGGAGCGATGGTCATCTGGCTCAATGACAAGCAGGAATCGGTCTGGATCAATTATTATCACCAGGCCTCTTCAGAAATTGCGAAAATCAATTACACCACCAAAGATCGGCATACGGGCAAATCGGTTATCATTCCGGGAACGGCCGAGGGTCTGCTGACGGCTCTTGAGCGCTATGGTAAGCTCTCTCGTCAGACCGTCATGGAACCGGCGATTCGTTATGCCCGCGATGGATTTGCCATTGATGCCACCCTGGCGGGATTGTTATTGGATAACACTGAAATCGTAACGAAAGATTCAGCTTCCTCCTCAATTTTCACCGATGATGGTTTTCCCCGAATGGAAGGCGACTTACTGGTCGAATCCAGTCTGGCGCAAACTCTGCAATTGATCGCCGAACGGGGACGAAGCGGATTTTACGAAGGAACTGTGGCCGCCGACATCGTCAAACGGATCAACCGCGAAGGCGGAGCCATGACAATGAACGATCTCAAGAAATATCATGCCAGAATCGGCGTTCCTGTCAAGGGTAAGTATCGCGGTTTTGATGTCATTTCGGCCGGCGCGCCCCAATCCGGAATTTCGATCATTGAAGCTCTGAATATCCTCGAAAACGAAAACCTGAATAGTAAAGGGCTTTATACTCAATCCGGTGAAACGCTGCACCTTATGGCGGAAACCTTCCGCCGGATTTATGCTGACCGGTATGCTTTTATCGAGGATCCGGCGTTCGCCAATGTTCCAGTACAAGGTATGATCTCGAAGGAATTTGCGACCGACCGCTTTCAGGATATTAATCTGTATCGGGCCGATCCGCGTAAATACGTTGATACCCAGGCCGGCAATCCGTTCAAGTATAATCAGGCCGTTTCAAAGAAAAAACAAAGCATTGAGACTAATCGCAATGTCGAATGGGGTGACGATGTTGATGACGAAAACGCCAGTTACGATGAGAATGAAGAAGAATTGTTCGATCACTGGGGAACCCGTCGCAAAAGCAAGTCTCAGCCCGAAAAAACCACGCCGGTACGCGATACGGTCAATGTGGACAATGATACATTTAAAGAATACGACGGACATACAACGCATATTTCCATAATTGACAAAGACGGCAACGCCGTTTCCCTGACCCAGACTCTGGGTACGTTTTTCGGTTCGGGAATTACAGTTGACGGCATCCTGCTCAATTGCGGAATGTCGAATTTTGCCTCGACTGCGGCCGTCAATGCCGTGGCTCCCAATAAGCAGCCGCGCAGTTCCATTTCACCAACCATTATTCTGAAAAACGGGCAACCATATATGATCGTCGGTTCGCCGGGCGCCAACCGCATTATGACGACGGTCGTAGAGCTGATTGTCAACGGAATTGATTTTGGAATGTCGGCTCAGGAAATCAATGATGCCCCTCGTTTTTATTGCCAGAAATTCGATGATTATTTGCACCTCGAAGGCGGTATTTCAGAAGAAGCCGCCAATTCGGTAATCCGGAAAGGCCATAACGTCAAACGCTATGGAAATTGGGATCTTTTTTTCGGCGGAGCACAGCTCATTGTGGTAGATCAGGATGCTCATCTCTATTATGGCTCGGCCGATAAAAGACGCGGAGGTGTCGCCAGGGGATACTGATGTCGATAAGCCACAATAGTTTATTACTGTTCAGCGTTGTCATCCTGTTGGGACTACTCGCTTTATTGTTTTTTGAAAAGAGGAGTCTCAGGAAAGCTCTGGAACAGTTCCAATGGCGGATTCAGGTCAACGGTACCCGCGGAAAATCATCGGTTACCGAATATATCATAGCCGGTCTGCAGGGCAGTTCATATCGGGCGGCCGGCAAAATTACCGGGATTGTTCCGACCTTTATCGATACCGCGCTGCGGAAAATTCCAATCAGGCGCTGGGGATCGGCCCGCATTCAGGAACAGTGCCGGATAATCAGACGGGCTGCCCGGATGAATTGTAATACTTTAGTACTGGAGTGCATGTCTATCGATCCCGAATTACAGACCACCGAATCGCGGTTTTTACGTCCGCGGATTTCCGTTCTTACCAATATTAGGGAGGATCATTTCGAAAGTATGGGCGCCAATCTGAAAAAACAGGCCCTGGCTATGATTGATTCAATTGCACCGACGGTAGAACATATCATCAGTCCGAGTGGAACCTTCGATAGCGAAATCGCGCTCCGGGCCGCGAAAATCGGGGCAACCCGAATTCAACCCAGGGAATATGTTTCGATGCAGGAATTGCAAAACTTGCCCGGTGCTTTCGCCGAGAATATCAATCTGGCCATTGCCGTTTGCGATATCATGGGTATTTCGCCCGTCGAAGC
>Ga0172370_10006821_pt1 | contig 14208 bp, 14 predicted proteins | sample LakKiv5m_FD_114538 | JGI IMG/M metagenome (GOLD analysis project Ga0172370, IMG submission 114538) | Freshwater microbial communities from Kabuno Bay, South-Kivu, Congo - kab_022012_11.5m | ecosystem: Environmental > Aquatic > Freshwater > Lake | place: Democratic Republic of the Congo...
GCGCCGCGCTGGAGCAGGCAGTCCGTGAACCCCCCCGTGCTCGCTCCGACATCGAGGCAGCGCAGGCCCGCGACATCGAGGCCGAGCGCGTCGAGGGCGCCCCGGAGCTTGAGGCCGCCACGGCTGACGAAGGGGTTCGGGTCCGCCATGACGCGGAGATCCCCGTCAATTGGCACTCTTTGGCCAGCCTTCGTGACGACCTGCCCGTCGAAGCGGACGACCCCTGCCATGAGGAGGGCCTGCGCGCGGTGTCGCGTGGCGGCGAGGGCGCGCTCGACGAGGAGCACGTCGATGCGGTCGGTGGGACGCTTGGGGGGACACTTTGGGGGCGACATGTCGGCGGTGCCGCTCAGCCCTCGAACGGACGGGTGGAGGCCGAGCCGTCGTCGCGCTTTGTGAGCTCCTCGACGCGGGCCTCTGCGGCATCGAGGATCGTGGAGGCCTTTTTCGACAGGCGCATGCCGCGCTCGAAGGCCGCGAGCGAGTCCTCGAGCGAGAGCTGGCCCGATTCGAGGCGCTTGACCGTAGCGTCGAGCTCACCGAGCAGGGCCTCGAAGTCGGCCGGCACGTCATCGGCCGCCGCATCGGGGGCGCCGGGTGCGGCGAAGAGGTCTTGCGTGACGGGTGCCGCGGCGGTTGGGGCGTCGCGCGTGCCTGGCGAGGGGGGGGCGGGTTTTTCGGCCATCGTGCGTTCTCCTTCCGACAACGCTAGCATCACACTGTGCCGTGCTCAAGGCGCGGATCGAGGGGAGTCATGTGGAAAGGCCAGGGTGTGCTCGACACGCCTGCGGCGCTGGAGGCGCTCGGCGCTCGGCTCGTGAAGGCCGGGCGGGTCGCCGTGGACACGGAATTCCACGGGGAGAAGTTCTATCTGCCGCGCATGATGCTGCTGCAGCTCGCCACCGCTGAAGAGATCGCGATCGTGGATCCGCTCGGGGCGGATCCGAAGCCGCTGCTCGAGCAGCTGTGCGGGGCCGACGTGTGCCTCGTCGGACACGCGCTGAAAAACGACCTGGCGATATTCGCTCGGCGCTACGGTTGCCTGCCGCTGCGCGTCTTCGATACGCAGGTGGCGGCGGCTTTCCTGGGGCTCGGGCATCAGATCGGGCTTGGCAACCTGCTGCATGCGGAGCTTGGGATCGCGCTCGAGAAGTCCAAGACGCTCGCCGACTGGTCAAAGCGGCCGCTCGCCGATGGGCTGCTGCGCTATGCCTCCGACGATGTGGCGTTCCTGCTCGATCTGGCGGCTCGGCTCGAGACGCGGCTCGAGGAGCGCGGGCGGCTCGTCGTGGTGCGCGCGGAGTGCGCGAAGCTCGTGGATCCGGCCTTCTACGCGCCCGATCTGGACAACGCCTGGCGCAAGGTCGCGGGTGGGCGGCGGCTGCCCGCGAAGGAAGCCGGCGTGCTGCGCGCGCTGGTCGTGGAGCGCGATGCGATCGCGGCGCAGCTCGACCGGCCCGTGGGGTGGATCGTGCCGGACGATCTCCTGCTCGATCTCGCGCTGCGGGCGCCGCGCAAGCGGGCGGATCTCGAAGGGTCGATGCGGCGGCGTTCGGGGGCGATCGATCAGCACGCCGGCCGCTGGATCGCGGCCATCGATCGCGGGCTCGCGACACCGGTAGGCAAGGCGCCCTCGCGTCCGCCGCCGACGGACGACATGGAGGCGGTGAGCACGCTGGCGATGCTGCTCGTCGGCCGGATCGCGAAGCACAACGAGATCGCGCCGCCGATGCTGTGCCCGCGCGATGCGCTGATGGATGTCGTGCGCGCGATGCCGGCGACGCAGCTGGAGCTGGAGCAGCGGCTGGGGCTCGACGGCTGGCGCGCGCAGATCCTGGGTGAGCCGCTGTGGCGGCTGCTCTGCGGCGAACTCCGGGTGGGCGTGGAGCCGAACGGGGGATCGCCGCGGCTCGCGTGGCGCTAGCGTGCGTGAGCGCGCAAGGCCTGGATAGCGCTCGTGTATTCCTCCGCCGTGCTGCCCCCCTTGCCGAAGACCGCGGAGCCCGCGACGAAGACCTCGCAGCCGGCGTGGCGCGCCGGACCGATGGTCTGGGGGGCGACGCCGCCGTCGATCTCGATCTCGAAGGTCGCGTCGTGATCGGCCCGCCAGCGTGCGGCCGCGCGGACCTTGTCGAGCACACCCGGGATGAAGCGCTGGCCTCCGAAGCCGGGGTTGACACTCATGAAGAGGACGAAGTCGACGTCGCCGAGGATGGGCTCGGCCGCGACGAACGGCGTGGCGGGGTTGAGCACGACGCCCGCTCGCAAGCCGTGTGTGCGGATGCGCTGGATCGTGCGGTGCAGGTGGGGGCAGGCCTCGACGTGTACGGAGATCCAGTCGGCGCCCGCTTGCGCGAACGCGTCGAGCAGGTCGTCGGCGCGGCTGACCATCAGGTGGCAATCGAGCGGCAACGTCGTGATGCGGCGCAGCGCAGCGACGGCGGGCGGGCCGATCGTGAGGTTCGGGACGAAGTGGCCGTCCATGACGTCGATGTGCAGCACGTCCGCGCCGGCTTGCGTGACGGCCGCGATCTCGTCGCCGAGACGGGCGAAGTCCGCGGAGAGCAGGCTCGGGGCGATGCGGACGGGGCCTCGGGCGAGCGGATCATGCGTCATACGTCCTCCAGGGCAATGCTATCGCAGGCGGCCGAGCAGATCGACGACCATGCCGCGGGCGTTGATCGCGTCGAGCACCTCGGCCGGCGGGACGGGGAAGCGCTCGCGAGCCGATTTGTAGCGGTTGAGCAGGGTCTCGACCGCGCGATCGAAGAGCGGCAGGCCGCTCGGGCGCATGAGCGTCCAGGCGAGCACCGTGCCGTCCGCCGCCATGCGCGTGATGCGCACGCGCGCCCAGCGGTGCGGCAGCTCCCACTCGGGCACCTGCGGCGGCACGACGAATTTCTGCTGCAGCTCGATCTGCACGAGCGCGACGTACTCCGAGCCATTGCGCGCGGTGGCGCCAAAGCCCGTCGCCGAGCCATCTGAGGTTCCTACAATCTGTCCAAGTTTCTTGGATTTCGTGCTGAGCCCCGGACCGCCGAGGATCGCGCCGAGGCGACCCTGCTTGCCGAGAATCGACTGCGGGATCTGCCTCGGCACGGGCCCTGGGGCCTTCGTGGGCGCGCCGCTGTCGCGCGTCGTGCCGCCGACGCCGGGTGCCATGCGCGGGTTCTTGGCCTTGTCGGGCGAGATGCCGAGCGCGGGGACGAGCTGGGCCTGGAGGAGATCGACCTCGACGGTCGGCGGGACCTCGGCCTCGCGGCGCGGCCGGCGGCGCATCGGCGCGGGACAGCGGCGGTTGTTGAGCGTCACCGCGTCGCCCCCCACAACGCCGCCTCCGCAGGTCTCGCCCGCGCAGCCGGGGCCGCCGACGGCGGGTGTGCACATCGCCTTGTCCTTGCGCGGCGGCGAGACGTGCGCTTCGGCGCGCTCGGCGAGCGAGGCCCACACGATGGCCGTCAGGTGCGCGAGGACCGTGACGCCGAGGCCCACGCGCAGGGCGGGGCGGGCGAAGGGGGCGCCTTCGGGGAGGGAGGAGGCGCCGCTCATTGTGCGGGCGGGCCGAGATCGGCGTCGGTGTCGGCGACGAGCCCGAAGCGCGTGACGCCGCTGCGACGCACCCGCGCCATCGCGGCGAGCACGAGGCCGTAGTCGATGCGGCGATCGGCGCGAAAGAGGATCTCGCCGCGGGCCTTCACGTTCGGGTCGCGGCCCAGCGCCTCGCCGAGCGCGTCGAGGCAGCGCACGAAGAGGCGGTCGATGCTGCGCGTGCCGCTCGCGGTCATGGCGCCGCCGGCCGCGTGTTCGAGCGCGTCGCGCAGGCCCGGCACGACCTGTTCGCAGCGCACGAGCGCCCTGTCGCCGAGGTGGAAGTCGAGCCGATCGTCGAGCGAGAGCACGGGCACGTCGGCCTGCGTGGACTTGAGCGGATCCCCCTTGGCCTTCGGCAGATCGACGGGCACGTGACCGCGTCCGAAGGCGCCGAGGCGCAGGTCTTCCTCGGCCGCCTGCGCCTGTCGCAGCGCTTCGGCCTGTTGCGCGATGCGGCTCGTCTCGGCCGATGAAGCGACCATGAAGATCACGAGCAGCACGAGCATCACGTCGACGAGCGGCGTGACGTTGATCTCAGCGAGCGTCGATCGCGCGAAGCGACCGCCCGAGGTGCCGCCGGAGCCTGACGCAAAGCCAGCCATATCACGCTATTCCGGGCGCGGCGCGCGGCCGCTTGGCGCTTCGATCTGGCGCCGTACGAGGTTGAGGAGTTCCAGCGCGAAGCCGTCCATCTCCACGACGATCTGGCGCACGCGTCCGCTCAGCGCATTGTAGGCCATCACGGCCGGGATCGCGGCGAGCAGGCCTACGGCGGTCGCGACGAGCGCCTGCGCGATGTGCGGCGCGACCGATTGGAGCATGTTCTCCGCGCCCGCGATACCGCCGAACGCGCCCATGATGCCCCAGACCGTGCCGAACAGACCGATGAACGGCGCCGCGGAGGCGACCGATCCGAGAAACGCGATCCAGCGCTCGAGCCGTTCGACGCTCTCCTGCGAGGCCCGCCGCAGCGCGCGGTCCACGTTGTCGAGCGCGCCGTCCGATGCGCCTAGGCCGAGCTGCCTCACGCGCCCGAGCTCGGCGTGCGCGGCGCGAAAGAGCACGACCACCGGCACCTCGGCGTACTGGCCGAGCGTTCCGTGCATCGCGTCGAGCTGTCGGCTCGCCCAGAAGGCCTCGAGGAAGACGCGGGAGGCGGCGCGGGTCTTGCGCAGCTCCCACCACTTCGCGCCTATGACGAACCAGGACGCGACCGAGAGCGCGAGCAGCACGAGCAGCACGACCATCACCACGCCGCGGGACTCCAGCGCGGCGCCGAGCGCGTCACCGTTGATGGGCGTGGTGTTGTCGGCGAAGATCAGAGGCAAAGGCATGGCAAACATGGACACGGTATGTCGCCGCTTGCGATCCGTCTGTCAACGGTTCATGCGTCGGCGATATCCGAAGCCTCGCCGGCGTCGCCGGATTCGAGGCGCGAGATCGCGTCGCGCGCAAAATCGGCGTAGCGCCCGGCCGCGATCGCCTCCCGCGCCTGGCGCATCAAATCCAGGTAGAACGCGACGTTGTGGAGCGAGAGCAGCTCGGCGGCGAGCATCTCCTTGGCGACGACCAAGTGGCGCACGTAGGCGCGCGAAAACGTTCGGCAAACGTAGCAGCGACACGCCGCGTCGAGCGGCTCCGCGTCGGTGAGGTAGCGGCGGTTCTTGAGGTTGCGCTGCCCGGTCGACGTGAAGGCCTGGCCGTTGCGGCCGTTGCGCGTGGGCATCACGCAGTCGAAGAGATCGACGCCAGCGCCAATGCAAGTAAGGAGATCCTTGGGCGTTCCGACGCCCATCAGGTAGCGCGGTTTCTCGGTAGGCATGAGCGGCGCGGTGTGGCTCGCGACGCGCCACATCTCCTCGGGCGGTTCGCCGACCGACAAGCCGCCGATGGCGAATCCCTCGCACGCCTCGCGCGCGCAGATCTCGGCGACGTGTTCGGCGCGCAGATCCTCGTGGATACCGCCCTGCACGATGCCGAAGAGCGCGCAATCATCGTGCCGCGTGCGAGCCGCGAGGCAGCGATCGAGCCAGCGCGTCGTGCGTCCCATCGCGGTTCGGATGGTCTCGCGCTCGGCAGTCGACGGGGGACACTCATCAAGAGCCATCATGATATCAGACCCATAGGCTTCTTGCAGCGCGATGACCCGCTCGGGATCGAAGTGCTGCGGGCTGCCGTCGAGGTGGCTCTGGAACGTGACGCCATCGTCGTCGATCTTGCGGATCCTGGCCAGCGAGTAGACCTGGAACCCACCGGAATCGGTCAGGATTGCGCCCTGCCAACCCATGAAGCGGTGCAGGCCGCCCATCTCGCGGATGATCTCGGCGCCGGGTCGCAAGCTGAGATGATAGGTGTTGCCGAGCAGGATCCGCACGTCGTGATCCCAGAGATCGCGAGGCAGCAGGCCCTTGACCGTGGCTTGCGTGCCGACGGGCATGAAGCGCGGCGTGTCGAACGTGACGTGGGTCGTCTCGATGCGGCCGAGGCGCGCGCGGCTTCCCGGGTCGGTCGTGAGGAAAGTGGAATTCATCCCGCGGAACCTAGTCGGAGGCCGCTCGCCTGGCAAGACCGCTTGCGATCCCGGCCGGCACGAGGCTAGCGTGCGCAGGGTGGTACCGGAGCGCCCGAAGCAGGTCGAGATGGAGCCGAAGCAACCGCGTCTGTCGAACGCCGAGGTGTTGCGCTATAGCCGCCACCTCGTGATGCCGGAGGTCACGCTCGAGGGGCAGCGCAAGCTCAAGGCTGGTCGCGTGCTGGTCGTGGGGGCCGGTGGCCTGGGATCGCCGCTCGCGCTCTATCTCGCCGCGGCGGGGGTTGGCACGATCGGGTTGGTCGAATTCGACGACGTGGATCTGACGAACTTGCAGCGGCAGGTGCTCTACACGTCGCGCGACGTGGGGCGGCCCAAGATCGACGCGGCGTGCGAGCGGCTGCGCGCGCTGAATCCCGAGGTCACGATCGTGCCGCATGCGACGCGCCTCGCGCGCGACAACGCGATGGAGATCGTGCGCGACTACGATGTCGTCGCTGACGGAACGGACAACTTCGCGACGCGCTATCTCGTCAACGACGTCTGCGTTTTGACCAACAAGATCAACGTCTACGCGAGCATCTTCCGCTTCGAGGGGCAGGTCAGCGTCTTCAACGCAGCGCGCGGTCCCTGCTATCGCTGCCTCTTTCCCGCGCCCCCGCCGCCGGGCGTCGTGCCCTCGTGCGCGGAGGGCGGCGTGCTCGGCGTGCTGCCGGGGATCGTCGGATCGTTGCAGGCGCTCGAGGTGCTCAAGATCATCCTGGGTGTGGGCGATTCGCTCGTTGGGCGCTTGGTGCATTTCGACGCACTCTCGTTTACTGTCATGGAGATGCGTGTCAGGAAGGATCCCGATTGCCCGGTCTGTGGGGACTCGTTGACGATCACGGAGCCCATCGACACGGAGGCCTTCTGTGGGTTGCGCGGTGAGGAGCCGGAGCGCGACGACGATGGCTTTCCGACGATCGCGGTAGAGGAGCTGCACGCGAGCATGCAGGCGGGGCAGACGCCGCTCGTGCTCGATGTGCGCGAGCCGCACGAGCGCGCGATAGCGTCGATTCCGGGCGCGATGTCCATGCCGCTTGGCCAGATTCCAGCGCGCTTGCACACGCTCGACCCGGTCGGGACGATCACGATCACGTGCCATCGCGGCGCGCGCTCGGCCCAGGCCTATCGCCTGCTGCGGGCCGCGGGCTTCGAGCGGCTCCAGATCCTCGAAGGGGGCGTCGACGCGTGGGCGATGCGGGTCGATCCGACGATGGCACGGTACTGAGGCAACAGGCGTCGCCGGGCAACGGTTGCAGTTGACACGCGTCAGCGCGCGTCCACACCATGTCCGGGCGGTCGCGGCGCTGGCGGCGTCGTGATCTTCGAGGAAGCAACAGATGAAGAACTACGTCTTTTCCGTCACCGTTGAACGCGAAGACGACGGTCGGTGGTTCGTGACATGAAGCCGTCGTACTTTCGAACGACGACAATGCGTGGACCACGGTTGCCTCAGTGACGGGCGTCAACGCAACCGGCCCGCAGGTCCTCAAGGCACTACGAACGAGCACGAACGCGCCGACGGGCGTGCTGCGCCTCAAGGTCACGGCGGTCACGCGGCCCGTGACCTTCACGCTGCGCGCGGACCTGCTGCTCAAACAGCAGGTGGCCACCCGAACGATCGAGTGGGTCTGGTCGACGTTCATGAGCCTGGCCACGGCGGGCAGTTGGGTCATGCCGGTGAGCCGATGGTTCGACGTGAGCGGCTTTGTCACAGCGTATCTGCTGTGCGAATTCCGCGCGTCGTCGGGTTCGGGCTCGAATCTGTCGCGGCGCCTCCAAACGGCGCCTTGCATGACGAGCGATGACGGCGCCTGGGGCACGGTCGGCGGCGGCTCCGGGATCACGCTCGGGACGAGCTCGGCCACGTATGACGGTTCATACATAGGGCGGACTTTGGCTACAACGCGGCTTTCGGCTATGGAGATGGACCCGCGGTGATCCAGAAAGAGCTCAAGAGCTATCTATTTCGGACTTTGCGCTTTGGTCTCGACGAGTTTCGAACAACAAACCCGAAGTTGCCACTGGACAATCTCGATGCAATCGTTATCGTCTCCGATGCCGCCGGTACCGGGCATATCCTGGTCTATTCGATAAAAATATGGATTTCATGATCGCCAGGAGTCCGGTCAGAGGAATGGCATTGGCGTCGAAACTCGACCCCGAAGCGATGGCGCCGGGCGATCAGATTCCGTGAACTCGGCGGCAGATGGTTTGGCCAGTCTCCTGGCGGCGGTGGCGGTTTGTGCAGGTCTGACCGCGTTGTCGGCGGCGTGCGGCGAACACGAGCCGAAACCGTTGTCTTGGCAGCATGATCTCGCTTGGGAGGAGGCAACCGGCGAGTCTGCCTCCATGCCGGCCGACGATACTGGCCGGGGCAGAGCCGCCTTGGACAGCCTGGAATTGCGTACCGATGTGGACAGCGAAGCGGGCTGGAGCACGCCTGACCACTACGACGCGCCGCGCAGCATCTCCTGGACCGAGTTGCTGGTCACGGGTCCGTGCGAAAGGTGATCCGACCACCGGCGACGGACCGGGTGAGACGCCCACGGTTGACGTCGCGTTCGCGCCAATCCGACGGACTTGACGGGAGCCCCCCACCTTCCCATGCTTCGATCACCATGAAGCCCCGCACCCCGCCGATCGTCCCCCTGCTCCTCGCGCTCCTGCTCGGCTGCGGATCGACGACGACGATCACGTCCTCTCCCGACCTGAAGAAGCCCGGTGGTTTCAACGTGGATACTACCGGCGGCGCGACCGATGAGGACACGGAGGGCACGCCGCCCGAGGAGGACGTCGCGATCGAGGACGCCGGGACGCCCGATGCGGGCCTGTCCGATGCGGTCGATGGCGGCCAGCCCGCGGACGTCGCGCCCGACGTGCCGCCCGATCTCGGCAAGGATCTTTCGTCCGAATATCCGAAGAGCCTCTACCCGCAGTCCATCGCGTCGCCCGGAAACCCGGGCGGGCCCTGCGCGTCGTGCATGTCCACGTCCACCTGCGCGTCGCCCTTCGAGTGCGCGCCATCGGGCGCGGAGCATCCCGACGGCGAGTGCCTGCTGCCCTGCCTCGGTGTGATCTGCCCCGAGGGCGGCACCTGCGTCGAAGGCACGTGTCGCTTCGCGTGCAAAAGCGACAGCGAATGTCGCGTTGGCTACCGCTGCCACACACCGGCGAGCGGCGAGGCCTTCTGCGTCGGCTTCCTCGCGCACCCGGCCGTCTCGCCCGCCTCCGGCGTGACGTGCGCGAACAAAGTCCCCGGCACAAGCCCCAAGGTCGGCCCCTTCACGGCGAGCGAGGACATCGCGGCCGTGTCGTCCAAGCCGCTCGTCGTCAATGAGCGCATCGCCGCGATCGCCGGGCCCGGCGACAAGACGGTCGTGGCCTTCGTCGAGGCGGGCCCGACCCCGAGCCTGCGCGTGCTGCGCTTCGGCGACTTCGGCGCCGCGCTGTCGCCCGAGGGGATCGAGGTGCCGTCGCCGCTCCAAAAGGGCGCCGAGCAGCGTGCGCCGACGCTAGCGACCGATGGCGCGGAGGTTTGGGCGGCGTGGACGGAGCAGCTCGACTCGAAGCCGCGGCGGATCCGGGTCGCGCGCCTGGACGCTGCCTCGCTGTCGATGGTGTCGCTGTCGCCCGATCCGGTTCCCGCCGCGAGCAGCGTGCCGCCCATGGGCGATCAGTCGGAGCCGCTGCTGGCGTGTGTTCCGGGCGGTCAGTGTGCGCTCGCGTGGCTCGAGCGCGGGGAATGTTCGAAGGGCACGGCGGTTCGGCTGCTGACCGTGGGGGTCGACAGCCTCGGGGAGGAGACGAACGACCTCGCCCTGCCCGCCGCCACACGCACGTCGCTCTCGGCGCTGTACGACGCGCCCGGACAGCTCGTCATCGGCTACGCGTTCCACACGAAGAACGCCGACACCTTCGATCCGACCACGCCCTCGGTCACGGGCCGCGCGGTGGCCTTCGTCAACCCGTCGGTCGCCGGCGGATCGCCGCAGGAGGCCATCGTCCGGCCCTCGGGGGTGTTGCCCGCCGGCGCGCTGACCGTGCGTGTCAGCGCTGGGCCGTTGCTCGACGTGTTCCTCGTCGGGGGGCCGCAGCCCGGCAGCGCGCAGCTCTGGGCGGCGACGTGGAAGGATGACGGGCAGCTCTTCGAGGCCGCCAAGCAGGTCGGCACGGGGCCGGCGTGTGCCTCGCGCGGCAGCCCGGCGTTCGCGATGTTCAACAAGGTGCCCGTGCTCGGCTGGTGGGACGCGCGCTACGGCGGCGGCGAGGGCTACGTCTTCCTCGCGGCGTCGAAGACCGGCGGGCAGAGCTTCGCGTCCGAGGTCTCGACCAGCGCGGGCGCCCCGGCGACGTTCTCGCCCGCCTCTGGATGGGACGGCCTCGCGCTCGTGCCCACGGCCACAGGCCTCGCCGCCATCCACCGCCGCGATGTGCCCGGCGCCTCGCCGCCGTCGGTCCTGGCCGTCGAGTTCGCCCCGATCGGCAAGTGGCCCTGAGGCCCACCGATCGCGGACCCAGCGATTTTCTTGACGCCGCGCGAGGGCACCCCTAGGCTCGACCCGGCGCGAATTGTGCGCCCGTCGCGGGGTTCGTCCGCCCGATGGCATCGAAGAACGCAATTGGCCTCGACATCGGCTCGTCGTCCATCAAGGCGACTCAGCTCAAGGAGACCGGCAAGGGTGTCACGCTGCTCGCGTTCGACATGGCGCTGTTGCCACCCGAGACGATCGTCGACGGGGCGATCATCAATTTCACCGGCCTCGTCGAGCGCATCCGCGACATCGTGCAGACCAACAAGCTCAAGCAGAAGAAGGTCGCCGTCTCGCTCAGCGGTCACTCGGTCATCATCAAGAAGATCGCGCTGCCCGAGATGACGCCGGAGGAGCTGGAGGACTCGATCCAGTGGGAGGCGGAGCAGTATATCCCGTTTGATATCAAGGATGTGCACGTCGACTTCCAGATCCTGAACCCCAAGGCGGGACAGGGTCAGATGGACGTGCTGCTCGTGGCGGCGAAGAAGGAAGTCATCAACGAATACTCGACGGTCGTGCGCGAGGCGGGCCTCGATCCCGTGGTCGTGGACGTCGACACGTTCGCAGTCTTCAATCAGTTCGAGCTCAACTACGGCGTGCCGCAGGACGAGACGGTGGCGCTCGTCAATCTCGGCGCTTCTACTTGTAATATCAACGTGTTGGCGGGTGGTGTGACGACGTTTACGCGCGACATCACGGTGGGCGGCAACCTCCTGACCGACGAGATCGCCAAGCACTTCGCGGTGACCTGGGAGGAGGCCGAGCACATGAAGACGGCCTCCGAGTCGACCCTGTCGACCTCGGGTGTGCTGCGCGAGGTCCAGCGCCTGTCCGAGCGCGTCTCCGAGATGCTCGTCACGGAGATCCAACGTTCGCTCGACATCTTCGCGGCCACATCGATCAACGCGGACATCTCGCGCATCTTCCTCAGCGGCGGTACGGCCCAGCAGGGCGCTCTCGTGCAAGCGATGGAGCGACGGCTCGGCACCGGCGTCGAATTGGTCAATCCTTTCAAGAATATCTTCGTCGACCCGAACCGCTTCGACATCACGCTGCTGCAGCGCATCGCGCCTGTCGCGGCCGTGAGCGTCGGGCTCGCGCTTCGCCGCTCGAGCGATCGGTAGGCCAGCATGATCCGCATCAACCTCATCGCGACCCGAGGGCAGAAGCGCAAGCGACCGGCGCTGCAGCTGCAACTCGGCGTGCCGAACATGGGCATGGTGCTGGTGGCGCTCGCGCTGTTGCTGGAGGGCGGCGGCCTGTACCTGTGGTACGACTCGGCGTTCGAGGAGGCGGAGAAAGCCTCAAAGATTGTCAAGGAAAAGCAGCGACAGATTGAAGAACTTAAGAAAGTTAAAGCCGACATCGAGGCGATCAAGGCGGAGACCGAGAAGCTCGACGCGCAGGAGGCGGTCTTCAAGTCGCTGCGAGCCGATCGCGAAGGACCGGTCAACGCGCTTGTGTACCTGAGCTACATCCTGGCCGACCGCGACAACGCCGCGTCGGTGAGCCCCGAGGAGTCGCGCGCGCTCGAGCAGGCGGGCCTGCGCGGGCCGTGGAAGTCGAACCAGGCCTGGTTCACGTCGTTCAAGGAGCGTGACGGCGAGGTCGTGCTCACGGGCGAGGCGCGCGATCACGATGACGTGGCGGAGGTGCAGCGGCGGCTCGAGGCGAGCGCGTACTACCGGAACGTCCGGCTGAACTTCCAGGAACGGAAGGTCAACAACGATCTCGGACAGTTTCCCTTCGTCGCCTTCCAGATCACCGCGGCGTTGGTCTACGATGTCGAACACAAGCCGGACGAGCCGAAGACCGGCGTCCCGGCCGTCACCGGCCAGCCGATCCCGGCGCCCGGCGCGCCTCCCGGCTCGCTGCCCCCGCCCGCGGCGCAGGTCGGAGCGGACGGGCCCGACGCAGGGGCGACCGGCGACGTGGCGGGTGACGCGAAGATCGAGGACGCGCCCGACGTCGCGCCGCCTCAGGACGTGGCCTCTCCGCCGCCACCACCCCAGCCCGCCGCGCCCCCGCCCAAGCCCGCCGCGCCGAGCGAGCCGAGCGCCGAGCAGCCCGCGGCGCCGCCCGTCGAGCCCCCGTCCACCGCGCCGCCGCCGGCGGAGGGCGCCTACGAACCGAACAAGGATCCGGCGGTCATCGGTCCGCCCATCCCGGGTGTGACGCCGCCGGCAGCCCCACCCGAGCGCGGGCCCCAAGGGGGTGAGCCATGATGGACAAGTTCATGGCGCTGCCCTTTCCGCAGCGCGTGGCCGCGATCGTCGGCTTCGCGGTGCTCGTCGCCGTGGGCACGTACTTCGGCCTGATCTCGCCCGAGCTCGACCGCGCGAACTCCGCGCGCGGCAACCTCGCGCGCCTCGCCAAGGAGGTCGCGGAGCTGCAGCAGCTGGCGTCGCACGAAGAGCAGGAGGCGCTCGAGGCGAAGAAGGCGCAGCTCATCGAGAAGGACAAGGACAACCGCAAGATGCTGCCCTCCGATGACGAGGTGCCGAACTTCATCGACAGCGTGCAGGCCGACGCCAAGCGGATAGGCCTCCTCGTGCGGCGCTTCGAGCGGCAGGAGAAGGAGTTCGAGGATCTCTATGCCGCGATCCCGATCAAGATCGAGATGGACGGCACATACTTGCAGCTCGTTGAATTTCTCCGCATGCTCGCCGGGCCGGAGCGCCGCATCATGAACGTGCGCGACCTCGTCATCGAGAGGGTGCCGGACGACACGAACGCGCTGCGCAAGCAGATCGAGGCCAACGAGCCGGTCGACATCAACCTCGATCCGAAGGTCGCGGCCGTGCGGCGCAACGAGGCTCAGACCCCGGAGGCGATCCTCAAGGACCGCATCAAGGTCGCCAAGCTCGCGCGCGAACAGCCGTTCATCAAGGCGCGGTTCACGGCCTACACGTTCACCTGGACCGGCAAGCCGGCGCCAAATGACCCGAAGAAGGGCCAGGTCGCCAAGAAGAAGAGGCGCTCATGAGGATCGCGCGCATGAGCCGTCGCCTGCGGGCTACGATCATCGAGGCGGCCGTGGCGGGGGCGATGCTCGCGCTCGTGGCGTGTGGTGGGGCGCCGCAGGGCAGCAAGCCGCCGCCCGCGAGCACCAAGAAGAGCGTCGCCGAAGAGGGCGCGGTGCGCAAGATCCAGAAGGAGGAGAAGGGGGATCTCTCCTTCGAGGACAACCCGCGCTGGGTGCCCATCCGGCCGCACTTCGCGACCTACTCGCGGGTGCCGACACCGCTCATCAAGGACGCGTTTCAGCCGAACCTCGTGAACTTCGTACCGCCGCCGAAAGAGATCGAGTTTGGCCCGCCCAAGCCAGAGGGCCCGGCCGCGCCGGCTGCGAAGGTGGATCCCGAGAAGATCCTCGACCCGCTGCAGCGATACCCGCTCAGGGATTATCGGCTCGTGATGATCGCAGGCGGCACCGCGAACCCGAAGGGCGTCGTGGTGGATCCCAAGGGCGCGATGCATGAGGTCATGCGAGGCACGCTGATCGGTGAC
>Ga0172370_10006823_pt1 | contig 14202 bp, 14 predicted proteins | sample LakKiv5m_FD_114538 | JGI IMG/M metagenome (GOLD analysis project Ga0172370, IMG submission 114538) | Freshwater microbial communities from Kabuno Bay, South-Kivu, Congo - kab_022012_11.5m | ecosystem: Environmental > Aquatic > Freshwater > Lake | place: Democratic Republic of the Congo...
GCCGTTTGAGCTCATCGGCGCTCCTTGGGTCAATGGCGATCAACTGGCCGATGAGTTGAACCAACGAAAACTGCAAGGGGTGCATTTCCGGGCATTGCATTATCGACCTTTCTATTTTGCTTTCCAAAATCAAGATCTTGGCGGGGTTCAAATTCATATTCTTGATCCTCAGGTTTTCCATCCCATGCAGGCTCAGATACATATCCTCACCGCCTTGAGAAAACTATTTTCACAACAAGATGTATTTGCTACCGACCGCGTATCCTCGTTCGATAAAGCGATGGGTACGAATAAGGTCCGACTAGCGATCGTAGCTGGTAAGAAGGCGGAGGAGATTATTGCTGCTTGGGAAGAGGAACTTGCGGAATTCTTAAAGATAAGAAGGAAATACCTGATCTATTAGCCATTATTGTTCCACCCTTATCGACCTTATTCATGCAATACGCTTTTATCACATAGAAATTCTCATCCCGTCGACCATGTTGATGGGAACTTGATTTCATGAGATTCCCAAATGAGAGGGGACTGACATGATAGAGCGTCCCATTGAAGGATTGAACAATGGTCAGCCGACGGCTCAATTCCACACTGGCTTGATCAAGTCCGAGTTTTTCGAAGGCTCTGGGGAAGAGCTTTATTCATGCTATTTGCGCTATCGTCTTCTTTATGAACTCGGCAGACTGGTCACTTCTCAAACGCAAATCGATCGAATTATTGATATTTTGCTGGATAAGCTGATAGACTTGACCGGCGCCGAGCGATGTCTGGTTCTCATTTTTAACGATCAGAATCAAGTACCTTATCAAGTGGGAAGAAATCTTAAACATGAAGAAATTTCTGCCCCAGCTTTTGAAGTGAGCTGGTCCATTATTGAGAAGGCGAAGCAAAGATGCGCCCCGGTATGCCTTAGAAATGCTCTCGAAAACGGTGAGTTCAAGGCAAGTAAGAGTGTGCACCGTCTGAAAATCCTTTCCGTTCTATGTATGCCAGTGCTCTATGAGGGTATGTGCATAGGGGTGCTCTATGCAGATAACAGGACAGTGCAAGGGATTTTTAGAGAGGATACTTGCAGCCTCTTTCGGCAACTTGGCGAATTGATCTCTGGTCAGCTTGCGGCTGCCCTACAAAGGAAAGAATTAGAAAATCATATTTTGAATTTAAGCAAGCACCTTCATTCCCGTGCTAAATACCATTCCATCATAGGTACCAGTCCGCAAATTCGTCAGGTCCTCCAATTCATCGATCAGGTTGCTGCTACCAGTGCCACGGTCATCATCGAAGGAGAGAGCGGAGTCGGCAAAGAATTAGTCGCAAAAGCCTTACATGAGAACAGCAAGAGATGTACAAAACCATTTGTTTCTCTTAATTGTGGCGCTCTCACTGAAACACTATTGGAGTCCGAGCTTTTTGGCCACGTAAAGGGGGCCTTTACTGGAGCCAGCCGGGATAAGAAGGGCTGGTTTGAGACCGCAAATGGTGGAACTATTTTCTTCGACGAAATAAGCGAAATGAGCACGGGGCTGCAAGTGAAGCTGCTACGAATTTTGCAGACTGGAGAATTTTCGCCGGTTGGAAGCAATGAAATCAAGACCTGTGATGTACGAATCATTGCTGCCACCAATCAGCATTTGGAAGACTTGGTGAAAGCAGGCAAGTTCCGATCAGATCTTTATTATCGGCTAAACATCCTTTACTTATATATTCCGCCTTTGCGTGAACGGCGCGAGGATATCCCTTTGTTGGCCACCTACTACCTACATCACTACAGCCAGCAACTTGGCAAGGAATCTCTGCGACTTAGCCGTGAAGTGCGGGAATCTTTGCTGAGATATGAATTCCCGGGCAATATCCGTGAGCTGGAAAATGCCATGCAACGTTCCGCAGTTTTGGCAGAGGAACAAGAGGTGCAACTGCGACACCTGCCTGATTCCTTCCGTCCTCTAACAGTCGGCCAAGGAGCAATTGCTCCCAGAAATTTCGCTGAAGCTAAGCGGGGCGTCGTAGAAAAATTCGAGAGAGACTACATAGAGAAAACCTTGCAGGAGTCCAACGGTATTGTGGCTCGTGCAGCCAAATTAGCTGGAATGGATGCCAAAAACTTTTGCCAAAAAATGGCTCGATATAAAATCCGAGGTGCTGCTTATAAAAAAGGGGCATAACTATAGCATGGTAATTTTGCCAATAAGCATGGTAAAAGTACCATGAAAAATACCACTTCTACACTATTGCTCTTTCCTGATTGAAAAATGTCCAGCCAAATCAACGTCAGTAAAAACTGCTTGCCAATTTCTTAGCCCCTAAAAAATCCGCGTTTCTTTTCTCTCGGCATTGTCTTTGCAGTGCGCTGTTCAAAATAATACTTTACCTTTTCCCGAGCCTTTCACTTGGTAGAAAGCCAAACAAGAACATTAGCCGCAAATCCTCGGATACTTCTTTATTGCAGCGAGTCCAAAGATGCTAAAGACTTGGTTAGCCAGCTTTCCCAGAAGTACGTTGTCATTCAAACCAGTCGCTATCGCGAGCTTGAAATTCTGGGAGCTAAGGATGTGTACGCAATGATGCTCATCGAGATTCCTCGCCACGAGAAAGCAATACTGAAAACTCTAAAATTCATTTTTAAGAGGCAACCTCAATCGCTTGTGGTCATGTTAAACGGACTACCTGAACAATCGACCCTCGCAGCGGCTTTTCAGCTTGGCATTTGCGACTATTTCCCTGCGCCCGTCAACATTTCCTTACTCATAGAACGTATTGATGTTTTGCTAAACGAGAAGCGTAGTGAAAAAATTTGAGGTAATGAACGAATTCTTGTTTGTGCTCGATAGATGCAAAACTATTCGAAATGTCGCCAAATGCATTTTCCGGACTTTTGTCGTGAACAATAAGCATTGGTAATTTTACCATGATTTTCTTAATCTTCAATCCCCAATTGAAATCTTGCCAAGACGCTAACTGAAATGATTGCAATATATTCATTCTCTCGGTCCCAACGCAATTTCTCGCCTTTAATGAATGGCATTGTTTTTGAAGTTTGATTTTCTGATGGGAGAGGGTGGAATGGGTTCTTTCCTTGGTCGACTTTCATCATAGAATAGCCTTCTTGCACCGCATCGTTCCAGCCTGAACCAAAAGGTACCTATATTTAGTTTTCTTTTGATCTGCTAAAAGGGGTAACGGATTTTTGTCCTGAGCTTAGCAGGATTATCATAGCGAAGCAACGAATTCTAGAGTGGGTAATGTTTACCACAGCGAATAAGCGACAACATTCTGAGATAAAAGAGACTCAGGTTGACTTAGCCCTGACACCTTATTCTAGCGGTCACGAGCACCTTCTTGATGAACTCCGTTGGCTCAATCGATTGTTAGCGGCGCACGTAATGCGTTTGCGGAAAGTCGATTTTTATGACGGCATGAAGAACTTTCACGATTTTTTTATTGCCGACGAAGAGATTGATGCTCTGCTTGCTGCGGGTGTCTTCGAGGCGGATAGCGTGAAAAGCGATGACAAACGTGAGAAACTTGTGACCAAACTTTTGGCGCAAGCGCAAAACCTACGCCAAAATATCCACCGACGGGTGCAGGAAGCTTTGGCTCAAAACATTCATTTGCCATTGGTGCACTTGGCCCGCAGTTTTCACCTCAGCGAATTCGAGCAGCACACCTTATTGATTTGTCTCGCCCCGCAAATTGATGCCCGCTATGAAAAGCTATACGCTTATCTGCAGAATGACCTGGCAAAGAAATTTCCCAGCATCGATCTGATTCTTGGTTTGTTCGCTCCTACTCTCGAAGAGCGTTTGCCGTTCAGGTCCTGCTTCCATCCTGCTGCACCGCTGCGCTATTATAATCTGATCGAAAACTTGGAAAGCGAAGCCGGCACTTCGGCGGCGCAGTATTTCCTCCGTGTAGATGCCCAGGTCCTGCAATATATTTTGGGCTCTCCTCTGGTGGATACCCGGTTGCAGTCGCATCTGCGATTTCTTTCACCTCTCGATTGGGACAAGGTGGTTGTTTCTGATAAAATACGAGTTCGGTTGCTTAAGCTAATAGAGACCGGGATGAGCGCCGAGTCGAACCTGCAGCCGGTTTTATATTTCAGTGGTCGAGAAGGGGTAGGGAAAAAAACATTGGCGCGCGCATTGTGCAGTGAGGTGGGCGTTCCGCTGGCTGTTGTCGATGTACGGTCTCTTCTGCGCGAAACAGAGAGTTTCGCTAAAACTGTGCGCTTGATCCTACGTCACGGCATGCTCCAGCCCTGTGCAGTGTACTTTGATCATCTCGAAAAGCTGGAAAACGCTGAGAGCGAAAGCATGCCATTCTTTTCTATGCTGGCACATGAAATCCATGCTTTGGGTTGGCTCACTTTTTTAGGAAGCGAGCACCCAATGCCAACGGACCTGCTCGATCTTCCGAGGATTTATGCGGTAAAAATTCCAGCCTCGGATTACGCCGGGCAGAAAGCGCTGTGGGAAATGTATCTTGAGGGTGTCTTGTCGAAAAATGATTGGCCCCACCTCGATGAGTTGACAGCGCGTTTCGATCTCACTGGCGGCCAAATTGCCCATGCCGTACGCCGCGCCCAACAAGAGGCGATCGTGCGTGATGCCGAAAATGTTCAAGCGACTCTCGGCGATCTATTCGCGAGCAGCCGGGTGCAATCGCGGCCCAACCTCTCCACACTGACGCGCAAAATAACACCGAAATACCAGTGGAGCGAATTGGTTTTGCCGGAGGATCAACTGCAGCAGTTGCATGAACTGGCTAATCAAGTCCAACACCGGCAGAAGGTCATGGGGGAATGGGGCTTTGCCAAAAAGCTTTCGCTTGGACACGGTATCAACGCACTCTTTGCTGGGCCCAGCGGCACGGGCAAAACCATGGCCGCCGAAGTCATTGCCCACTATCTGGGTCTCGACCTTTACAAAATTGATCTCTCCGCGGTAGTGAGCAAATACATCGGTGAGACGGAGAAGAATCTTAGCCGCATTTTTACCGAGGCTGAGCACAGTAATGTCATCTTATTTTTCGATGAGGCCGATGCCTTGTTTGGCAGACGTTCGGAGGTGCGCGATGCCCACGACCGTTACGCCAACATCGAAATCGCCTATCTGCTGCAAAAGATGGAAGAGTACGAAGGCATTACCATTCTGTCCACCAATATGCGACAGAACATCGATGAAGCGTTTTTACGACGTATTCGCTTTATTATCGAGTTTCCCTTTCCTAATGAGGAATATCGTCTGCGTATCTGGCAAGGCATTTGGCCAGTACCCACTCCGGTAGATGCTCAAGTCGATTTAGATTTTATGGCGCGGCAGTTTAAGCTCACTGGCGGCAATATCCGCAATATTGCCTTGTCTGCTGCATTTCTCGCAGCAAAAGATGGGCGGATGGTCACCATGCAGCATTTGCTGCGAGCGACGCGCCGCGAGTTTCAGAAGATGGGAAAACTGGTGAGCGAAAGCGAATTTGGGAAATACGATAATCGCGTGTCACATGAATGAAGCGAATTTCTACCGATTGTGGACCTGAGGAGAAGGACTATAAGGAGAGTAAAGAGCAATAACAATGAATCAAAACCTAGAAACAGAGCTACAATCGATGTTGAAAGACTCAATGGAGCCTAGTGATGGCGCAGTGGGCCGAGCAGAAGTGGCCGAGGGTTTTCGCTACGCGCATTTTCGCGCGGATGCCAACACCGGCAAGCTTTTGGAGGTCGCTTCATTTCTCTATGCGGCGATTGATTTGCTCAATCAGAAGGGCTTGCTTGACATTGCCGAATTAGACGAGCACAAGAAGAGAGCCGCAGCAAATTTGGTTGAGAAATTCTCCGAGCGCGGCATGGGCGTGGTGTATCAAAAACCGGAATACGACAAATATCAATTTGCTGGTCAAGTGGAAATCGACTGCGAGAGTCGCGTTCACATTTGTCACGCAGCCTGTTGCAAAATGCGCTTTGCGCTTTCCAAGCAGGATGTGGAAGAGGGTATCGTTCGCTGGGATTTTTCCGTCCCGTATCTCATCGCCCGTGATCCGGATGGCTACTGCCAGCATTTGCACCGCGAGAAGAAATCCTGCACGATTCACCCCCATCGGCCTGTACCGTGCCGGGCGTTCGATTGCCGGAAAGATAGACGGATTTGGCTGGATTTTGAGAACATGGTGGTCAATCCGCAGATTGACACGCCGGATTGGCCTGGGGGATTGGAGCCAGAAACAGCCCTTATGACCGATGAGGGAAATTAGCATGGCGGAATTTTTTACAGCAAAATACATTGGAGGAAAAGATGCTGAGAGGGCAAAAAGAAGCTCACTGAAGCGGTTGCATCAAGCTGCTCCAAGAACTCCTCTACTCGGCATAGGGTTTCTACAGCGTACGATGGGCAATCGGTCGGTAAGGCAGGTATTGCAAAGAAGTGCACACAGCTTTTTTAAAGAACAGAATGAGGTACCATCTATTGTACAGTCGGTGGTTGATCGTGGCGGCGGACAGCCTCTTGATCCCGCAACACAACATCTCATGGAGTCACGTTTTGGAGTCGATTTTAGTCAAGTAAGGGTACACACCGATTCCATGGCAGCGGAGTCAGCGCAGGCTGTGAATGCGAAAGTCTATACCGTTAACAATGACGTGATTTTTGGTTCGGGACAGTATCATCCAGAGACAGTGCTGGGAAAGAGCCTGCTGGCTCACGAATTGACGCACGTCGTCCAACAAGCAAATGGGCTCAAAAGCAAATTGATGATCTCTCAACCAAGAGATCAATATGAGCAAGAGGCTGATCGCGTAGCTCAGTCGATTCACTTACGTAGGTCGCTACGTATTTCCTCTCAGGAAGTAGATACAGGCTTGATGCGCCAAATGGTCGAACGTGAAGCAGCCGCTCCGAAAACAAACAAGCCAGAAGAAGACTCGAAGGTCAAGGAACTCAAAGACAAAGTCCGAAGTCTGGTCAAGACAAAGTTTGGTGGTGACTATAAAAAAGCTTTTAATCACTATGATGCTAACCATGACGGAGGTGTCAATGCGTCCGAGCTTACCAAGTTACTTGAGGATGCTGATATTGGCAATGCCTTCACACGAAAATTTTGGGTGAGCGGCATCATCGATCGTTTAGATACCAATAAAAACGGCAAAATTGAATGGGGAGAGTTCGAGAAAGTACTGCAATGAATCGCGTGCATTATGGACGCAGCCATGATGAAATGGTCAACTGTTCACCGGCCCGAAGAGAATACCAAAAAGAAGCGGACCTCAGTATCAAATAGCCCGATTGGAAAACAAGATTCATCCGTGCATTCACTCATTAGGATGCAACACACGCGTGGCAACCAATTTGTGCAGCGTTTGCTCGCAAAACCGAACGGGGAAGCTATTGAAATTCAGAAGAAAGCAAATGCAACAATCCAGCGTCAGGCTGATCCAGGAAAATTCCCCGACGTACCGAAGCTCGCTCTTGCTCTGGAAAAGAATATCGGGGAGAACCTTGAAAAAAACCGACATCATATCGATAGGGCAGTCATGCTGCACCCTGATGATCCACAGTTGTTGAAAGACACGGTTAGCCGATATGCTCTGGGATTAAATACGCTGGAAACGAGCTATAGGTGGGCCGGTGCTGGAAAAAGTTCCGCAAAAAAGTTAGCGCTCGGAACGGCTGTGCTATACAAAGGGGCAACTTTGGCAACAAAGGGAGAGCTGACCCTTGATTATCAGCTTGATATTGGTAAAGGATTGAGGCTCGAATTGAATATTGCCATCGCGAAGGGCAAGAAACCTGAAGAGACCCAAGTAGGCGTAGGCATCGGAATTGTCGGGCGATTCTAAATCCCAGAGATATTGCTATCCATCAAAATGGTTTCAAGCACTGGAATAGGCAGGTGAAAATTATGCAAGCAATAAGAAACGATAGAAAAGGATTTTTGGGATTATCATGCTATCCAGGGTATTACGCATAGGGAACCGACGATTGGTTAAATGCACTGCACCATTTGAACTACAATTTTTGCAGCTCATGTAATTGGTAACCCATGTTCCGCGATCTTGACGATACCATAAAAAAAATTCTTGACGACTCCAGTGCGCCGCCGCAACTGCTGGCGGCTGAGGTCAACTTTGAGCTACCGGACAGAAATTTTGCCCCAGCGCAATCCACCGTCAATCTTTTTCTCTATGACGTGCATGAGAATCGCATCTTGCGTGATCCGGAGCCCATTATCGAAAAAGTCGGCAACATCTTCAAACGCCGCACGCCGCCCTTACGGGTCGATTGCGCTTACATGGTCACCGCCTGGGACAGCGCTGCTGGACCTGTAAAGGCGGCCAATGAGCACCGCTTGCTAAGTCAGGCCCTGCAATGGCTCAGCCGCTTTCCGATCATTCCTGCCCGCTATCTGCAAGGGGACCTGAGGAATCCACCGTTTCCCCATCGCACCGAGGTGGCACTGCCGGACAACAATAGGTCCATGGGCGAATTCTGGAGCGCACTCGGCCAGCCACCGCGCCCCTCTTTCAATCTGGTGGTGACCATTGCCATGGATTTGCACAAGGAAGAAGAAGGCCCGCTGGTGACGCACGCGCAGGCCAAACCGGAACAAGCTGAAAAGCCTGAAACTCGGGAAGATGTAATTAATATTGGCGGACTCGTGCTGAATAGAACTGGTCAGCCGGTGCCGGATGCTTGGGTGCGCTTGGAACCGGCAAACCTGATAGCCGTGACCAATTCGGAAGGGAGATTTGTATTTGAACGCGTTCGCTCAGGAGTAGGGTATACGCTGCGTGCCCGCGCAGTTGGGCTGGGCGAAGCAAGACGATCGATCGAAATCCCATCCCTTACTGGCGAATATAATTTGCAGTTTCCATAAATAAAACTGAAAAGGAGGTATGAATATGGCCGCACAAGTTTCTTTTCCCGGTGTTTACATCGAAGAGTTTGCACCGGGAGCACCCATTGAAGGCGTAGGTACTAGTACCGCGGCTTTTTTAGGACCGTGCAGTAATGGTCCCTTGAACGAACCAACTAAAATCACCAATTGGGATCAATTTCGTGCCACCTTTGGCGATTCACCGCTCAGTGGCTCTTATCTATGGTATGCCGTCCGAGGTTTCTTTGAGAATGGCGGCAAAATCTGCTATGTGACAAGGGTCAGCAATGCGGATTTTGATCGGCTTGTGCTAATGGATCGTTCTGCCGGCGCTGGCCAAGCAACGGTTCGGGTTTGGGCCCGTAAATCTGGCGATAATGCAGCGGCACCTATTCAAGTAGCGATTGCAGAAGCTCATGCTGTATCATCAGCGACGGCGGTACTGTTTCGGCCCACGGCCACGATCGTTCATGGCGCCGGCAGGGCGATCAAAGTTACCGATCCAAACGACGCAGCCCAATTCCGCTCAGGCAATGTCATTACGATTGAGGGCAGTGCAGAAAAGGTTGGCATCGTTCGCATTGAAGGCGATACAATTCGTTTGGTCTCAGATTTGACGGCGGTCTACAACGCTGGGACAGTGCGTTTAGCCAACTTGAGAGTTGGGGACAAGGTTTTTCGAGTAAAAAATGCCGAAAAATTAGCGAGTGGGAGTGTCATTGAGCTTTCTCAAGACCCTGGTGGTGGCAACCCTCCTGTGACAGATGTACAAGTGGTCAAAAGCGTTGATGTGGAGCGGATTTCACCCGTGCTCACCACTTACCGCGTGGAACTACGGCAGGGATTGGTTGCGAATTTTGACCTCTCTCCTGCAGCGAATGATGTAACCGTTGAATCGCAGGAATTCAAGCTAACGGTGACCCAAAGTGGAGCGGCTAAGGATTATGACGAGCTGACAATGGACCCGGCACATCCCCGTTACTTTGCAAATGTAATTAACAATGATGCAGCCGGTAAAATCTATGCCCGTTCTGCTGAGCCTCCAAACACTACCGCTCCACCGGATGACCGTCCTCGCGATCTTGTGGCCACTGCTCTTACCGGAGGCGCCAATGATAACCCCAATACCCTGATGGCGGCGCACTATAAAAATGCACTTGCCCTGCTGGAAGCCATCGATGATGTAAACATGGTGGCTATTCCGGATCGAACGGATGACGACGTGCAGCTTGCGATCATTGCCCACTGCACTAACATACAGGATCGTTTTGCTATCCTTGATTCTCGACGCGGCGCGCCTCTTTTCGGCACGGATAGTGTGGAAGTGCACCGGCGGAGCGTGGAAACAACTCGCGGTTATGCAGCGCTCTACTATCCATGGCTTCAAGTTTCACCGGCCATTGGCAATGGGCTTGTTCTGGTGCCTCCGTCAGGACACGTCGCCGGCATTTATGCGCGTATCGACAACAACCGGGGCGTGCACAAGGCGCCAGCGGGTACGGAAGCATTGGTTAGTGGTGCATTGGGCGTTGAGCGGACTATGAGCGACGTTGATCAGGGGCAGCTCAACCTTCAGGGTATCAACGTCATCCGCGTTTTTCAAGCGGGTGGTCGGCCTACCGTCTGGGGCAGTCGTACCACTGCATCTGACAAGAACTGGCAGTACGTCAACGTTCGCCGGCTGTTCTTGTTTTTGGAAGAATCCATTCAGGAAGGGATTCGCTGGGCGGTGTTCGAGCCACATAATCCTGCACTCTGGGCCAAGCTGAAACGCAGCATCACTGCTTTCCTGACGCAACAATGGCGCGACGGCGCTGTCTTTGGCAATACACCTGAAGAAGCGTTTTATGTTCGCATTGACGAGACCTTGAATCCCGACAGCCAGCGCGCCCTCGGCCGGCTCTATCTCGAAATTGGCATTCGGCCGTCCTACCCGGCGGAATTCATTATTGTCCGCATTGGTATCTGGCAAGGCGGCGCGGAAGTTGCGGAATCTTAGTCGGAAAGGAGTTTGATTATGCCAAGAGTTGATCCCTATCGCAACTTTAACTTCTTAGTGGAAATCGACGGCATCACCCAAGCCGGATTCACGGACTGTTCCGGCTTTGGTGCCAGCACCGATCCCATCGAATATCGGGAAGGTAACGAGAACCCCGGCACCGATCCCAAAACCATGCGCAAGCTGCCAGGCATGACGAAGTACAACAACGTTACCCTTAAATGGGGCTTGACCGATTCGAAAGACCTATACAACTGGTATCGTGACATCACCAAAGGCACGATCGTGCGCAAGAACGGCAGCATCGTGGTGCTTGACCTCGAGGGGCAGGAAAAGGTGCGCTGGAATTTTCGCAATGGTTGGCCGACAAAATGGGATGGCCCGGATTTCACCTCCAAGGGCAACGACGTGGCTATCGAGACGTTAGAAATCGCCCACGAAGGTATTGAGCTCGCTTAGAGCGGAGAACGAGGCTATGCCGGATGGGCAACACAAAGATCCGCTGCGCAATTTCAACTTCCTCGTGGAGATTGACGGCGTCGTTCAAGCAGGCTTCACGGATTGTTCCGGTTTTGGAGCGGTGACGGAGCCTGTCGAGTTGAATGAAGGCGGCCTTAACAGCGCCGCGCATAAGCTTGCTGGACGTACCAAGCAGAACAACATCACCTTGAAATGGGGCTTGGCGGAGTCGCGCGTGCTGTACGACTGGTACCGGGATGTCGTTAATGGAAAGATTCAGCGCCGCAACGGCAGCATCATCTTGCTCGATCTGGAAGGTCAAGAAAAAGTGCGCTGGAATTTTTATCGAGCCTGGCCGACCAAATGGGATGGGCCGGATTTCATCGCCAAGGGCAATGAAGTGGCTATCGAAACCTTAGAAATCGCCCACGAGGGATTAGAAAGAGCTTAGCCGTCTGCTTGAGTCGTCGAGAGCCAGAATCCGCTATCATTAAAACAGACGATGCTTCCGTTTGGATGAAAGTATAGCAGCAATTTAGGAATGAAACCATGATTCAAACCGAATTTGAGTTCACCTTGCCGATCGGGTACCAAGATGCCGAGGGCTCCCTGCATCGTGAAGGAACCATGCGCTTGGCGACTGCCGCGGATGAAATTTTGCCGCTCAGGGACCCGCGGGTGCAGAGCAATCAAGCTTATTTGATCGTTATTCTGCTCTCGCGCGTCATCACCCGGTTAGGTAGCGTTGAGCACATCAATCCCAAAGTCATCGAGGGCCTCTATGCGGCGGACCTAGCTTACTTGCAAGAGTTCTACAATCACGTCAATCGCAACGGCAAGGCCACCGTGGAAACCGCTTGTCCAAAGTGCGCGCACACATTCGAGGTGGAGCTGAACAGTACGGGGGGGTGATTGGCTACCCCCTCAAATCCTTGTACGAGGAGGTAGCTTTCATCGCTTATCATTTTCACTGGTCACCAGAGTCCATTCTCAACCTGGAGCATCCGGAGCGTCGACGTTGGGTACAGGAAATTTCGGCGATCAATCAGCAATTGAACGAGGCAAGGAAATGAAGCACGCGCTTTTGCCGGAACTCATGCGCTGGCAGATGGGGTCGTCGCATGCTCTAACGGCGAGCCGCTGGACAAAATGGGCACAGCAGTTTTGTAATCGCTTTGCACCGAGGCGCATAACCGCAAACACTTTGTTGATGATCTGGCGCATCACTGCCACCCCATTCGTATGCAACCGCCATTGGACTACCGTCGTGCAGCGTATATTGCCGCAGATTAGATTGAGCGTAGCGGCATCGCTCCCGGTATGGGATACACGGATGATTCTCAGCCAACTAAAAAGGAACATGAATACACCATCCGCTTATCTTTCAATGATGACTCGGACATCCATTTTGCAGGACGCTGGAAGCAAAGGCAGTTTCTCTTCGCAACAAGTGAGCATTGGCAGCGATGGGCTTATCCCACGCTTCAATGGGTTGCATTGGAGCACAATCTTTCGACAGCCGAATGCAAGAGCAATGGAATTTTCGCCTGCAAGAGTGCTCGGTGATCCGCTTGTCGGGCCAGGAAAAAGTGCAGACTTTGCCGTCTCTGGTTTCGAGGCTGATCACCAACTTGGGACTTTTGGCCGCAGCCACCGTTTTGCTCTACAAGCTGCTGACCTGGCGAATCCCCTGCATCGGGTCTTTCACCGACTCAAGGATGAGTCAGTACGAGAATTCCACTATCAATTAATTGCCGAAAAAGCCCAACAAAATGTACGTCGGGTTTTGCGTAGACTTCAGCGTACAGAAGAAGGGATTACGCGATCCATTGTCCTCCAGCAGCCATCATCGCAGCCGATGTCAGGAATGGAACGAATGGCAGCGAAATTCCTAGTAAACAGGGCGTCAGATGCAGAGCCAACCGCACCGCCAGCAGCAATGCCCACAATTGACATCGACCGTCTGACTGAGCGAGTGATGAGGCAAATCGACCAACGCATCATCGCTTACCGTGAACGTTTCGGCAAAGTATTCTGAGAATTGGCTTATCCGAACCTCAAAGTAGAAGGGAGCCATGGCCTTAGAGAAAGCGAAAATCATCGTCGAACACAACCGAGAGGTTTTTACCGTTCTCTTCAATCCTGAAGAGTACACCATCAACAAGGACAATACCTTTGCCTCGCAAACAATTCCAGGGCTTTCGTCGCCGCTGCTGCAATTCGTCAACGGCAATTTGCGCACATTGGATATGGAGTTATTCTTCGATACCTATGACAACGATCTTGCGGAAAAGCCGGACGTCCGCGATGACACAAACCGGTTTATGAAATTGATGGCCATCGATCCGGCTTTGCATGCGCCGCCGGTATTGCTGTTTTCGTGGGCAAGCTTGCAATTCCGTTGTGTTTTGGCACGTGCCAGTCAGAAATTCATCATGTTTTGGAACGACGGCCGTCCGGTGCGGGCGCGCATAACGGTCACGTTCAACGAGTATATTGACTTGGAACGCGAGGCCAAAGAAACCAAACGGGAAACGGCCGATTTCACCAAAGTTCATCGTGTGAGCGAGGGCGAGACCGTTAGCAGCATCGCGGCCAAGTATTACGAAAATGCCGCTACCTGGCGACCCATTGCCATTGCTAACAGCATGGCCGATCCACGAGCCCTGATCATTGGCCAGTTGCTGCGAATCCCTTCCTTGCCTTTCACCGATTTGGAAAGCGGGGAGGTGATGCGCTGAGATGGCCCGTTTTGCCCATTATGCACCGGAATTTAGAATCCGCATTAACCGCGAGACGCTGCCTGCTGCTTTGCGCGGCTCGGTGATGAGTGTGAGCTATCAGGACGGCATTGAGGGAGCCGATCGAGTGGAAGTGAC
>Ga0172370_10006828_pt1 | contig 14195 bp, 15 predicted proteins | sample LakKiv5m_FD_114538 | JGI IMG/M metagenome (GOLD analysis project Ga0172370, IMG submission 114538) | Freshwater microbial communities from Kabuno Bay, South-Kivu, Congo - kab_022012_11.5m | ecosystem: Environmental > Aquatic > Freshwater > Lake | place: Democratic Republic of the Congo...
GTTTTGAAGGACAGTAGAAAATTCCTTTCAGATACGATACAATTGTCTTGGGCATAGTTTTAGCGTCAAATACTTAACTATGCCCCTATTTTAGAACGTTTTCAGCTTGTGCGTAAGTCCTGTTAAAAAGAAAAAAGACCTTCCGCTAAGTGTGGTATGGAAACCACGGCCGAAAGCCTTTTTCACTTACAGCATACCATAGCCAATTTCCCTGTCAAGGATTCTGCTTTATGTTGTCGCTTTATGTGCAGGTCGGAAAAGATCAAAACTTCAGATACACGCGGCGCATTAGGCGAAATATCTGCATTCCTTAAAATAGGAGTGGCGACAAAAACAACATTTATATAGATTTTTATTTTCCTCTTGGGCAATTTTTTCAAGCAATTTTTTCCAACTCTGCAATTTGTTCAGTACGTAAGTTATTTTCTCGGCGTTTACTATAACTATGAGTCGAGAGAGTTAATTTCAACTGCCGCAGGCAATCCCTGGTATAATCAAAAAACGATACAGAAAGAAACTAAAAGTAAAAAGTGGTATTTTTGTCGCCCTTTTTAATAACGGAATGCAGATATCAACGAAACCTTAGCCGAAATGTGACCCCACCCTAAACTAACCTTGTAATTATGAACATTATGGAATGGAAAAATCTCGCGCCTGGGCTCGTGCGTCAAAGAGTCATCATCGAAGGTACTACCGAAAAAATAGTGGAACCTGAACAAATCAAAGAATATCTCGACGCACTTGCAAAAATAACCGGAATGGAAAAACTTTCTGGTCCCTATGCTTACACAGCTCACGATATGGGCTATGGCGGATGGATTCACTGGAAATCGTCAGGGGCGGCTTTTTATTCTTATCCAACAAATCCGCCTTTGTTCACAGTTGACTGTTATACATGCAAGCCATTTTCCTGCGAAGAAGCCGCCGAATTTACCGGAAAGTTTTTCAAGGCGCTCGATTTGGTCTGGAAAGAAGTGGAAGTTTAGGTCGGGGTCAAACTTAAATCCCGCCGCGCTCTCACTCCGCTTCGTTTTTCTCGGGTCAACTAACAGCGTGTATCTGGTGTGCGCCTCGGCTCGGCACACATACAAATTTGCTTGGATTTTGATTCTGTGATACAGTTTCCTTGTATGGAAACAAAAACTTTTACTAAAAATTCAAAAAGAACCCGGGAAGCAATGGTACAAATTCCACTGTCTGCTTTTCGCTATCTATCAAAATACCCCAGTGAAAAGAAGGTTGTGGTAGAAATTGGGCTCGATGACTTAAAGCGAGTAAATAGAGCCGAAACGCTCGACGAAATTATTAACGAGGCGCGGCTCGATTATGCGTTGGGTAACTTTACGACTCATAAAACTGCGAAGAGCTTGATTGCGGAACTCGAATCATAAATATGCTCGTCAATCTCTCGTCGCGCTTCAAGCGGGCGTATCAGAAATTGCCATTGCATATTCAACAAGACTTCAAGGAAAAAATTAAACTCTTCATTAAGAGCCCACATCATCCAGCGTTAAAAACACACAAGCTCAAAGGCCGATTGCAAGAGTGTCTCGCGTTTCGACTGACGAAAGGATACCGAGTTCTTTTTGAATTTGTTTCTTCCGACGCGGTAAACCTGCTCGATGTCGGCCCGCATGATATGTATAAGCACTACTAAAATTGACAAAATCCAAGCAAATTTCAGATACACGCATACTTTATACAAAATCGCTTCGCTTGCGAAATTCTCCGCTTCACTCCGAACTTCGCATTTCGTCATAACGTCCGCGCCTGCCGCCGCTGTTTTGCTCGCCGCTACGCGACTTCACATAACAGCGCCTATCCGCCGAGCATTGTATGCCATTTGCCCTCGCATTATGTTTGAAAAATTAAAATCGGCAGACACAAAACTGAAAAAAGAAATTAAGGTCTATCAGATAATACGAAAGGACAAAAGAACTCCGAAGATGGCCAAGATTTTACTTGCTGCAGCAATTGGATACACCCTCATGCCATTTGATATTATCCCCGATTTTATTCCAATTATTGGCCATCTTGACGATGTTATTATTGTGCCTGCCTTGGTGATACTTGCATTAAAGATGATTCCAAAAGAAGTCGTTGATGGTTGTAGGGCTCGGGCAAACAGCGTCTAACAGCGCATATACGGTTCGCTCCTGCCGTCTCTCACTCATATTTGGCACTGGTGAGTCGCTTCGCTCCAAATTATACCAGTGCCAAACATCAGATATGCACGGACGTTAAACGACCCTTAACCCCTCTTGTTTTATTTGATATGAATCAAAAGAAATTGTGGCAAATAAAGTGGAAAAAAATACCAAGTAAATACCCTCCGAACAATTTTGCCAGCAGGGCGTACCGTGTAATCAAGCGTGGAAAATATCAATCATTGGCATTTCTATAATTTCCTGCTATAATCCAGAGCAATTAACTGTGTGGTATGGATTTTTCATCCGCGATTTTGATCATAGCGGGACTCGTACTCTTTGAGACGATATCAGGCATCGATAATGCCATCATCAATGCAGAAGTGCTCTCAACCATGGGAGCAAAAGCGAGGCGTTGGTTTTTGATCTGGGGCATATTTATTGCAGTGTTCGTGGTGCGAGGCGTTTTGCCATGGCTCATCGTCTGGCTTGCTACTCCCGGCCTTGGGCCGTTGGAAGCGCTTACCGCGACGTTTAGCTCTGACCCGCGAGTCATCCAGGCGATCGAACAGTCTGCGCCGATCCTTCTTGTTGGCGGCGGGACATTTCTTTTGTTTTTATTTTTCCACTGGCTCTTTTTGGAACCGAAAAATTTTGGTCTCTTCGGCGAACGTTTTTTTCAAGCCCAGGGAGTCTGGTTCTATGCCGTTGTCTCGATAGTGCTTGCTATCATCGTTTGGACAGCAATCAAGATCGATCCGATGATGGCGCTCGGTACAGTGCTCGGCTCTACGGCATTTTTTATCACGCATGGATTTAAAGAAAATGCGGAACAGAAGGAAAAGGACCTCGTGAAACAGCATCTTTCCGATACAAGCAAGATATTCTACCTCGAAGCGATTGACGCTACGTTCTCCATCGACGGCGTGCTTGGCGCGTTTGCATTCACGCTCGCCGTCCCCTTGATACTGATTGGCAACGGAATAGGCGCCATTGTCGTGCGCCAGATAACGATAGGAAACATTGATCGTATCAAGAAATTCGTCTTCCTAAAAAATGGCGCGATGTATTCGATCATGTTTCTTGGGCTTATCATGCTTGGTGAGGCATTCGGCCTCCATATCCCGCCATGGCTTGCACCGGTAATAACATTTGCTGTCGTGGGATATTTTTTCCATAAATCAAAACGCCACCTTGTTTGTTAATATCGTTATGCAAGAAACGCTTCAAGGGCATCAGGTTGCTTGCTCCGCCTTTATCGAAAAAGAAGGGAAATTTTTGGCCGTATTCGATCCCGGTTTTCGCGTATGGCGCGTACCGGGCGGCCGTCCGGAGTTTGGCGAAACAGTCGAGCAAACATTGTTGCGAGAGATGGAAGAAGAAACAGGCATTCGATTTGAACAACCCCGTTTTCTTGGTTTTGGACAAGATCAGCAGTTTCATATTGCTAACAATAAGGAAACATCCCGAGTGATATTATATTTTCATGTAAGGACAGATAAAGAGCCAATACTTGATCCCGAAGAAGCTCAAGATCACAAATGGGTATCGATCGAAGAGATGAAGAAGCTGAACCCCCTTGAAGGAGCGCTCAATGATTTCTTTCGGCGATTTCCTGATGCTGAAAGGCATCTCAACGACTAATACGCCAGCTGTGAACACAAAAACAACAATAGCGGGAATTGCATTTCCTTCATACATCTGTAATGCCTCCGGTCCGAGTGATGCTACGCTAGACGAGCTGCGCGTGATCGGCAACTCTGCATCTTCGGCGATCGTTATGAAATCCTGCACGATCGAACCGCGGGAGGGAAATGCGGAACCTCGGTATGCGCGGCTTAAGTACGGCGCGATTCAATCCATGGGATTGCCGAATCTGGGATATCGCGCGTACGGTGAATTTGCGCCGTTTTTGAAATCATACGACAAGCCACTTATCGCGAGCATTGCCGGTCTGTCGGTAGGGGATTATCGCATTATGGTCGATGCATTCCAGAAAAGCGATGTTGATCTCATTGAGGTGAATCTTAGCTGTCCAAATGTGGAAGGTAAACCGCAAGTCGCGTACGATTTTGAACAAACTGAAAAAGTGCTTTCTGCAGTATCAGAGAGTGGTGCTAAACCTGTCGGGGTCAAGTTGCCGCCGTATTTTGATTATGTCCATCAGCACCACATGGCGGAGCTGCTTGCAAAATATCATATTGCATTCGTCACGTGCATTAACTCCGTGGGAAATGTGCTAGTGATTGATCCAGAGAAAGAAACGCCGCTCCTCAAACCAAAGAAAGGATTTGGCGGACTTTCCGGGAGTTGTATCAAACCAATCGCGCTTGCAAATGTGCGTGCGTTCTATGATCTCTTAGGTGACACGATATCCATCTTTGGCGTCGGAGGCATCCAGTCGGGCGCAGACGCATTTGAGTTTCTCCTCGCGGGGGCGGATGTTGTGCAGATCGGAACAACATTTGAAAAAGAAGGCCCCGCGTGCTTTGGACGGATCGAAAAGGAGTTGATAGACATCCTGACCGCAAAAGGCTACCATTCTATCGACGATGCGAAAGGAAAATTGAAGTTTCTCTAATCTTAACTATGTCTGAAGAACTAAAACCACGAGAACTGCGATTTGATCCCGAAACCCAGCGGAAAAGATACCTCGTTGACATGTTTGAAAAAGGGTTGTCGGATAAACGGAATACGATCGGCTATCACGCAACAAGTATTGAGTCAATTCAATACTTGATTAAAAGTGGGCATTTGCCGGTCGCACAGGTTGAAGAGCTTTTTGGTGAACACGATGCGGGGCTTCCGCAACAGGGGGATTTGTATTTTGTTCCGCGCAAATCAAAATTTTTGAACTATAATCCCGATGTTGTAAAATTTTTTCCTGAAGAAGATCGTATTAGCACTCAAATGGAAGTTTATGCAAGGGAAATAGGCAGCGTGCATTCCTTTTTGACAGCTCTCAATCTTACTGTAGGGAACAGTGAATATCGTGATGGTGCGCAGACGCTCGTTAGCGGAATGCATCGATATCAGGCACGTGAGTTTCGTGAATTACTTCATTCGCTCGGAATCACTGATGAACAAATCGACGAAGCGCTTATCGAGGCAAAAGAACGCCATGGCGTAGTCTTAGGATTACGTTCATCGCTCTTAAAAAAACACAAGGTAAAAGACGGGGATACCGGTGCGGGCGATATGCGCATCAACATTCCATCGGGCATGGATTACCGCTCTATTTCCGGTATTCAAACATTCGGAAGATATGAGCATGATTTTTTCCTGAAGATGAAACAAGACCTTCCACACTAACGATGCTCTCGCACTAGAGAGCAGCAACTTTGTACAGCCGCTTGGCTTTATCGATAAAGAGTGTTCCGTTGAGATGATCTGTCTCATGCTGGAGTACGCGCGCAAGTAACCCCATGCCTTTGATGGTATGTTTTGCCCCGTGCCGATCTTGATATTCGCACGTCACGTTTCGGTATCGATGTACCGGCCCGAAAATACTGGGGACAGAAAGGCATCCTTCTTCATGCGCTTCTTTACGAAACGATTTACGGATGATTTTTGGATTTACCAAGACAATTCCCTCGCGGCTTTCTTTTTTGTACTCCTCATATTTGTCAGGATCCGGCACAATAACGGCAAGCCGCAGTGAGTAGTTTACCTGCGGTGCCGCAAGTCCAATGCCATCGCGTTCATACATCGTGGGGATCATATCGTCGATCAATTTCTGCAGCGCAGGGTCATCAAATCGTGTGATAGTATCTGCGGTGCGCCGCAGCACAGGATGATCTGTTTGTACCAAGGGAAGGATCATAAGAGGTCTAATCTATAGCGGGTCGATATCATGGAGAAAGCCTTTGGGAAGCGATCGCAGTGTTTTGAGTAAAGAATCAGGCAAAAGTTGCAATGGATGATACCGCATATCAATCGTAATGACAAGCTCTTTATGGCTTTCTTTCGATTTTTGTGAAATTGTTTCTGCGATAGCGATGCGTGGCTGTGATGAAGAACGCGCGATTGTCTCAAAACGTGATTTTACTTCCTTGAAATCAGCATCTGATACTTTTGCTCTCGCCGATGGAAAAACGCGGACAATCCGGCTAAACGGCGGCTGCTTGCAATCGTGCCGTATTGCAAGTTCGTCAGTTGCAAAAGACGAAAAGTCCATTTTTGCCAGTGTTTGGATGAACCGCGATCGCGAGTTGAATGACTGGATGACGATATCTGCTTTTTGTGAGGACGCCACACTAATGCAAGCGGCGTCAGCCTGCCATTGGCGTTCTGTTGCTCGGATATCCGCCATTGATATCACGGGGTCGCCCGCAATGAATCCAAGCAGACCGAGAGGGGAGTACTCATGTGAGTAGTCACTATACAAAGAGGCAGGACCGATGGTGATGGAAGGTGTCGAGTTTGTCTGTTTGCGTGAGGCGGCCATCTCACCGATAGATGCATCAGGAAATAATTGTCTCAAATATGATACAATCTTTTCTCTGCCCAAGCCCGGGAATGCATAGCGCATTCCTTTGCACTGCGGGCATGATCCTGGGAGCGGTTGGGAAGCAGAACAGGCGGCGCACATAAGAGATGCAGCGCTCTTCGAATAACGTGGCAGGCCTTTGCATGAGTCGCAGGTAAAAATATAGGAACACGCCGCGCACATCACCAGGCGGCTGTAGCCTTTGGCTGACAGAACAAGAAATGATTTTTTCTGTTCATGAAGATTTTTTTCTATGAGTCCTGCGAGATGATCGCTGATGAATGAGTAGTTTTCATTGCGCATCTCATCAGAAAGGTCGATAACAGTCGCGGTTGTATGAGCCGGCAGTTCTTGATGGGTAAAATTAGTATCTTTTTCCACCCATTCTTCAAGCCGAGGAGCAGCGCTTGAGATATATGCTCGCGCGCCTTCTACGTTCGCTCGCGCGAGAGCAACAACGCGGCTATCACAGCGAGGATGCGAGTCGTATTGTTTATGTTCTTGTCGTTGGGCATCATGAAGTATCACAGAGCCAAGAGAAGCGCAGGGAGCAAATGAGAGCATTCGAGTGCCGATGCCAACAAGCGCAGTCCCGTCTCGGAGCGCTTGAGCATTTTTTCGAAAGAGGGGTTTGCCGAGACCACTATGTATAACAGCGATTCGACCATCGGGAACAGTATCCGATAATTCGTGTGTCAGCATACACACGCTTGCTATCGTTGGACAAATAATCAGCGTCTGCTTATTTTGCTCTTTCAGTTCTTGTATGATCCGCCGGCACTCATCGATGCGTTGAAAATACGAAGGCGAATACACAAGCGTCGGTTGCTGTGCATTTGACCGCTGCTCGCTGTCTGCGTTGCCGTATGTTCCGTCTAGAAACGGCGCCATCTGCAGGGCAGCAACGCTTAGAGAAACAGCATAATATGAGGAGAACCATTCAAGAAACCGCAAGTCGTTTTGAGAGATAGCGCATTCAGGCTGCATTACCCTTCCAACGGGTTTGAGAGTGTGGGTAGCGTTATCATGAATCTTGAACACAACCCCCTTAGTTTTTCTGTTGCGCAATAACACCTCAACTATACTTCCGGCGGTAATGATAGTTTCAGCATCAGCTGGAATGGAATAATCAAATCCCTCCAGATGGGAGGGAAGGCGGGTGAGAGGGATGATATATGCGGCTTTCATCTTCTTTTATTCTATGGAGTAGTCCATGATGATATGTCCCACGCCGAACGGACTCTCATACGAATAAAATTTTGTTTGATGATGCATCGGTGTAATGATTCCCCAGAACAGGGCAAATGACGGTAAGCCGCAGGCCCCTATCTCTGTAATTTTTTCATCGGTCAGCTCCAATATTTTTTTCTCCCGTTTTCCTTTGATCCATTTCACGATCTGTTTCTCGAGCTCTACTCCTGTCGGATTGAACGGCAACGGAGCATCATGGGATAAACAGTGGGCAAGGTCGCCGGAAGCTACGGCTATGATCCGCTTCTCTGATTCTTGTAAAATTTTCTGAAATTGTTTTCCATCCTCGAATAATGCCGGTAGATCCTTTGCTGCAGGATGTACAACAAGTACTTTACATCCCAACCCTCTCGCGAGGTATTCTAAGGGTATTCCTACACTGTAATCGAGCTTTTCATCACTCGAATATGTCACAGTCATGCCTTCCTGCACGAGTTTATCCTTTAAGCGGTCAGCGAGGATGGCATCGGGTTGATATTCAGATTTTGTAGCAAGGTCGCCAAATTGTTCAAATGTCGCCCGATAGACGTGCGGAATATGAAAGAGGTAAGAGCTTTCGCTGCGCGCTGACTCATCATGCGGGGCAATAATAATCAGCGTATCGGGTTTATACTCTGCGATTTTTTCTTGCAGCTCTTTGAGCGCAGAAATAGTCGTGTCTAATTTTCCCTCCGCCTTTTCAATAATATGCGGCAGAAGCGCAGGGGAATGCGGTACAATGCTTCCATAGATGAGTGTCATAACGAGAGTGCTTTCTTCATGTTGTAGGTTGTTTTTTTCCCACCGCAGTCGTTGTCACAGGCGCGCTGAATTCTTGATCGATCGTTGTGCCAAGATCAATGGGATTGCCTTCTTCATGGAAATCAAGCGTCTTGCCGTTTGATGCGACAATCTGCGACCACTGGAATCCAAGAGCGGTAAACGCTTCTGCCGTCAAGAAGGGGCGTTTTTGGCCGTTTGATATGATGTAAACAGTTTTTGTTGCCGGGGATGTGACGAGCGTGCCATCATCAAAGAGGACCGGCGCGCCATCGGGAAGCTTTTCGATCTCTTCTTTCTTCACGCGAGTAATTGAACGGTGCTCAAAGTTTGCCCGCAACAGCGCCTTTTCAACAATAGGCCGTTTTTTTCCATTTTGTACGTAATACACAGCTCCCGATTCGGGATGTTGCATGAGACTGCCCATCGGGTTATCATCCGGTGCCTTGATAAAGCCGGCAAGGGGAATATCGATCAGATCCGCGTCTGTTGCATTGATAAGTTCTTCGGAACGAAATCCGATCTGGCGAAAAACTTCTTTTGATGCGATGCCGTATCGCTGGTCATCAACGTATAAGAATACGGCGCCATTTGGCGCTTGGAGGAGCGCGTATTGCGGGAATCGTATTGGTGCGCCGTTTTCATACGTCTCCAGGGATGATTGGTCAACTTCCGCGATTTGCTGTTCATCATAGCGAGAGCGAAGCGCGCTCAAAGAAGAAAACAGGCGGCGTTTTCCATTTTGTATGAGCCAAACATCAGGACTGTCTGCTGATTTTACGATCATGCCATCGGGAAAGACTTTGGCGAAATACCTGTTCCAGATCTTCCAAAAGCTAAAGTTGCCGCGCAAATGGGGGGTATAGTTATACAGTACGGCAGTCGCCCAGTTGTTTGGGGTCACAGGGTACCCATCGACCATCTGCATTTCGCCGGGGTGGAATCGGAATTTTTGCGGCTCGAGAGTATAGTATTTTTTTCTCCATGCCGCTTTTTCAACTTGCTGTACAAAACCTTTGTTCGCCACTACTGCCGGGTCAGTTGCGGAGCACGAATCGCATCGCGCATATCCTGTCGCCCAATCGAAACTGTACTGGCTCGGGTTTTTGTTTTCGATAAGGCTTTGTTCTTTCTGCAAGAGTACGAGCAGTACTTTTGGGCTAATTCCGTTAGTTTTTGCGGCGCGCCAGATGATATCAGCCGCGCGTTTTGTCGCACCATCAATATCGCGCGCCGTGTAATCTGCAAGAGCAGAGCCGCGGCGTTTTAGAAATCGCTGCACACCGTCAGCATCCATTGAGTTTGCATCGAAAAATTCCTCATCCGAAAGAATTGCATTGGGCTGGAATGTGAGCGCATACAGCGGCTGCACAGGAGTAAGCAACGCAAAAAGGAGGAAACTAACGATGAATCGGGTCAAAAATCTCATCGTGATACGTTATAATAATCCCGCCTGCCTTACACTGTCACTGCTTCGGCGGTATCGCGCGTTTGTATTGTGACATGTTCGCCATCCGCGTCAATCGTCACTGAATCACCCTCCCGAACGGTTTTATTGATAAGCTGGAGAGATAGAGGATTGAGAATCAGCCGTTGGATCGTGCGGCGCAACGGCCGCGCTCCATAAAGCTGATCAAATCCGCGTTTTGCAAGCAACGCGATTAACTCTTGAGTAAACGAAACGGTGATCTCATTTTCGAGCAAGCGTTGTTTCACTTGTTCGAGTTGAATATCAATGATTTCGCGGATATCGCTCTGCGAGAGGGGATGAAACACGATGATTTCGCTGATGCGATTTAAGAACTCCGGCTTGAAATGCTTTTTGAGCTGGTCGTGAATCTTTTCCGACATCTCTTTCTCGTTAATGAGGGCGCGATCTTTATCGTCATCGGAAAACCCAATGCTGCCCTCTTGGATCATTTCCCCGCCGAGGTTTGATGTCATAATGATGATCGTGTTTTTGAAGTTTACCTTACGGCCTTTGGCATCCGTCACATGCCCATCGTCAAGGATTTGCAGAAGCGTGTTAAAGATTTCCGGATGCGCTTTTTCTATTTCATCGAATAAAATGACGCTGTATGGTTTACGGCGCACTTTTTCTGTGAGCTGTCCGCCTTCATCATAGCCGACATAGCCCGGAGGAGAGCCGATGAGGCGGGATACCGCATGTTTCTCGCCGTACTCGCTCATATCGATCCGGATCAATGCATTTTCGTCATTAAACATGAAACTCGCAAGGCTTTTTGCCAGCTCTGTTTTTCCAACTCCGGTCGGCCCGATAAAAAGAAATGAGCCGATTGGTTGGCGTTCATCAGAAAGCCCGGCACGCGATCGGCGCAAAGCGTCTGCAACCGCTTGCACCGCTTCTTGTTGGCCGATCACGCGTTTTTGTAATACGAGTTCCGCCTTTTGCAGTTTTTGCGCTTCGCTTTCTAGGATTTTTGATGCTTGGATGCCGGTCCAGCGCGCAATAACCCCTGCAATATCTTCTTCTGTCACTTCTTCTTTGAGAAAGCGGTGTTTTTTTTGTAAGTTCGTGAGTTTTGCCGTAATTTTTTTCAGTTCTTTTTCATGTTCCGGCACCTTGCCGTAGCGAATTTCTGCCACCCGTGAAAGATCAACCCGCCGTTCCGCGATGTCGGCTTCTTGTTTGAGCCGTTCGATCTGCTCGCGGATGGAGCGTATCTGGGAAATCAATTCTTTTTCATTTTTCCAATCCATCTCCAGTTTTCGCGCATCCTCCTGCAGCTCCGCAAGTTCTTTTTCAAGAGATTTGAGCCGCGTCTTTGATTTCTTATCGCCTTCTTTCTGCAGCGCTTGCTTTTCGATCTCTAACGTAAGTACGCGCCGTTTGAGGTTATCAAGTTCCACCGGTTGGCTGTCGATCTGAAGTCGTATGGCGCTCGTTGCTTCATCGATCAGATCAATTGCTTTGTCAGGTAAAAATCGGTCAGAAATATAGCGGGCTGAAAGATGCGCAGCAGCAACGATTGCAGCGTCCGTGATGCGTACGCCATGATGCACTTCGTATTTTTCTTTAATGCCTCGCAAGATAGCAACAGTGTTTTCTACCGTCGGTTCATTTACCACGACCGGCTGAAAGCGGCGTTCAAATGCGGGGTCGCGTTCAATGTGTTTTTGATACTCTTTTAACGTGGTAGCGCCGATCGTACGCAACTCGCCGCGTGCTAGAGCCGGTTTGAGCATGTTAGAAGCATCGATCGCTCCTTCGGCTCCGCCGGCTCCGATCACGGTATGAAGTTCGTCGATAAAAAGGATGATATGCCCTGACGATTGACTGATTTCTTTTAACACCGCTTTGAGGCGGTCTTCAAAGTCGCCGCGGAATTTTGTACCTGCTATGAGCGATCCGAGATCAAGGGAAAGGATCTCTTTGTCCTTGAGTGATTCCGGCACGTCGCCGGATACGATGCGTTGCGCCAATCCTTCCACAATAGCGGTCTTACCGACACCGGCCTCGCCGATCAGCACCGGATTATTCTTCGTGCGCCGTGAAAGCACCTGCATGACACGCCGAATCTCCTCATCGCGACCGATGATCGGATCAAGTTTTTCTTGTCGCGCCTGATCCGTCAGATTCACCGCGTACTTGCTAAGCGCTTGATATTTGCTTTCCGGGTCAGGGTCGGTTACGCGATGGGAACCGCGAAGCTGCGCGAGAATCTTGAGAACGATTTCGTAGTTTACCTTGAATTCCATGAGAATATCCTGTGCCATCGAGGGCGTCTGGATCAAAGAGAGGAAAAGGTGTTCGGTGCTGATGTATTCATCGCCGATTTTTTTTGCTTCTTTGCTTGCATTGTTTAATACAAGAGCGAGTTCTTTTGATATGTAGATTTGTCCAATCTGTCCGCCAGTAATACGGGGGAGGAATTGCAGCTCTTCCTCGATTCTCTGTTCGAGGAGATTTGCCGGGATTTCCAGTTTATGCAATAAACCGGACACGACGCTCTCCGGCTGGCGGATCAGCGCCAATAACAGATGGAGAGGGGAGAGTTCTTGATGGTTGCGCTCGGCAGTGAGCATGTGTGCTGCCTGAAGCGCTTCTTGCGCGCGGGTGGTAAAGTTGTTATTCAACATAGAAATGTGTTAATAGGTAGTATAGCAGATAGTTCATGGGAAGTATATGCTATATTAGCAATCTAGTCAATTGACTGCTAATATATGCCTCATCGTACACATGTCAACGAAGCGGGGGTCGCCACCTTTCCTTTTCAAATAAAAAAAAATTGCCTAGAATGCGACTATGGACCAAAGAAATACGATCAAGATGCTTGGTGTGCGTATCGATGCTATTGACTCATCTTCACTTCCGGATGTATTCGAGAAATGGCTCTGCGATGACGGCGCTATGCGCCATGTCGTCACAGTGAATCCGGAATATATCATGGAAGCTCAAAAAAATACGCCATTTCGGGAATGCCTTAACGCGTCAGTGCTTGCCCTTGCAGATGGCGTTGGTCTTCTCTACGCGGCAAAATATCGATATGGACGCTCGCTTCACCGCATCACCGGCGTGGATGCCGCACTCGCGCTTGCGGATACCTGCGCGCAAACCGGTAAAAGCATCTACCTTCTCGGAGCAGCACAAGGGGTAGCGCAACGCGCAGCGCAGGATCTTGTGCAGCGATATCCTTCATTACATATTGCCGGAGTAGAGCAAGGACCTATTGTTGATTCGGCAAAGCTCGATAAGGAAGTATGCGAACGGATCGTAAAGTCGAGGGCAGATGCGCTTCTGGTTGCGTTTGGATCGCCTGCGCAAGACCTTTGGATTAGACGACATTCATCACTCCTTTGGGGGGTCAAGATCGCGATGGGCGTGGGAGGTACTTTTGATTATCTTGCAGGCGTAGTGCCTCGCGCTCCGTCGTTTGTGCGATTGCTGGGGCTTGAGTGGCTCTATCGGCTGGTCCGGCAGCCATGGCGTTGGCGTAGGATAGCTACAGCCGTGGTATTATTTCCCCTCGCGGTTCTATTTTCTAAGAAAGGTGCGTAATATGATTCTTTTTATTGATACTGCTCAACGAGATGACTCGACCCTTATTCTGAAGAAAGGGGAGAAGGAGTATTGCAGAAAATTTTCTTCGCAAAATGCGCGTCAGGGCGATGCGTTATATGAAATCGATGCCCTTTTCAAAAAAGCCAAAGCGCAACCAGCCGCGCTTACCGGCATTGTGGTCGTAAAGGGACCGGGAGGTTTTGCAGCGCTGCGCACCGGTATCGCGATTGCAAATGCGTTTGGGTACGCCTTGCAGATTCCGATTGTCGGAGTTGAGAAAAAAAATGCAAGCGATGCAGAGTCTGTGTTTGCGGCAGGGCTTAAAAAATTGCGCCGAAAAAAAACCTTTTCGCCAATACTTCCCGAATACGGTAAAGAGGCGAATATTACTTCACCAAAGATATATTGACTCCCGCATAATAACGTTAACGAAAAGCCTATGATTTTTGTCGGCTTTACAGCCCTTCACTACAAAAAATCCTCACCGTACTAAAAGTACGTTTGCGGTTTTTTGCAGTTCCAGGGA
>Ga0172370_10006829_pt1 | contig 14192 bp, 6 predicted proteins | sample LakKiv5m_FD_114538 | JGI IMG/M metagenome (GOLD analysis project Ga0172370, IMG submission 114538) | Freshwater microbial communities from Kabuno Bay, South-Kivu, Congo - kab_022012_11.5m | ecosystem: Environmental > Aquatic > Freshwater > Lake | place: Democratic Republic of the Congo...
CCAGGCGAGGGCCGACTCCGTGCGTCGCTGGCTCGTCGAGAACGGCGGCGTCGGCGCGCCTCGCCTCGTCGCGAAGGGCTACGGCGGCTCGAGCCCGATAGCGCCGAACGACACGGCGGAGAGCCGATCGCGCAACCGGCGGATCGACTTCATCATCCTGGATCGCATGGCGAAAGAGCTGCTGGCCCCGGAGCCGCCCGCCAAGCCTCAGCCTCCCGCGCCGCCGCCGAAGCCTGCGCCGGCGACGCGGCCCGCGCCCGCGCGTACGCCCGCGAAGCCCGGGCCAAGTGGGCGATGACAGCGACTCACCCTGCGCGCTCAACCCTTTGAGGCCACCATGCAAGCGACGCAATTCCTCAAGGCGCTGTCCGAGAGGCTCAGCAGTGAGTTTGTCACGAAGCAGCGGGTGCTCTCCTTCGATGAGTACCTCGATCTCGTGGCGCGGCAGCCCCTGCGTCAGGCCCGCACGTCCGCGCAGTATGTCGTGGACTGCATGGAGCACTTCGGTACGACGACGGTGCGCAAGGGGGGGCGCGACCTCGTGCGCTTCAACCTCTTCGACGGCGTCTCCGGGGACGCCGAGACGCGCGTCATCGGACAGGAGACCGTCCAGGCGGACATCCACCGCGTCTTCGTGAACTTCACGCACGAAGGACGCGTGGGTCGGCTGGTCCTGTTGCATGGGCCGAACGGTTCCGGAAAGTCATCGCTCGTCGCCGCGCTGATGTCGGCGCTCGAGCGCTATTCGCACACCGACGAGGGCGCGCTGTACCGCTTCAACTGGATCTTCCCGAACGAGAAGATCTCGAAGACGACGCTCGGCTTCGGCGGCGACCGCGTGCGCTCGGGCAAGGCGGGCAGCTACGCCTACCTGCAGGAGGAGGACGTCGAGGCGCGCATCCCGTCGGCGCTCAGGGACCACCCGCTGCTCCTGCTGCCGCCTGGCGATCGCGTGCGCTTCTTGGACGAGTGTTTTGGCACGGCGGGGCTCGACATCGCCGAGCGGCCGCTCGGCGAGATGCTACACACGGGCGACCTGGAGCCGAAGTCGCGCGCGATCTTTGACGCGCTGCTCTCTGCGCACAAGGGCGACATCGATCGCGTGCTGCAACACGTGCAGGTGGAGCGCTTCTACCTGTCGCGTCGATACCGCCACGGCCTCGTGACGATCGAGCCCCAGATGCACGTCGACGCATCCGCGCAGCAGATCACGATGGACAAGCGCCTCAATGCGCTGCCGCCGGTGCTGCAGAACCTCTCCCTCATCGAGCCGACCGGCGATCTCGTTGATGGCAATCGCGGCCTCATCGAATACAACGATCTGCTCAAGAAGCCGGTCGATGCCTTCAAGTACCTGCTCGCGACCTGCGAGAAGACCACCGTCGCGCTGCCGAGCGTCACGCTCTACCTGGACACGATCTTCGTGGGATCCTCGAACGAGAAGTACCTCGCGGCGTTCAAGGAGCACCCCGATTTTCCATCGTTCAAGGGGCGCATGGATCTCGTGCGGACGCCGTACCTGCTCTCCTATGTCGACGAGCGCGCGGTCTACGACGAACAGATCACGCAGCGCTCCGTCCACAAACACATCGCGCCTCACGCCACGTGGGCGGCGGGCGTCTGGGCCGTTCTGACCCGCATGCGCCGGCCCACGCCGGAGCACCATGCGAGCGGGCTTCGGGACCTCATCTCGCGCCTCACGCCGCTCGAGAAGGCGGATCTTTATGCCCTTGGGCGTGCGCCCAGGGGCCTGTCGTTGGAGAAGACGCGCGAGCTCGTGGGCGCGGTGCCGGAGCTGCTCGACGAGAGCGACGGAGCGACGCACTACGAAGGCAAGATTGGCGCGAGCCCGCGGGAGATGCGCACGATCCTGCTGAACGCCGCGCAAAACCCGCTGCACCCCTGCCTCACGCCGCTCGCGATCTTCGAGGAGCTCGAGGACCTCGTCCGCGACAAGACGGTGTATGACTTCTTGAAGATGGATCCGGTGGGCGACTACCACAACCACGCGCGCTTCATCGAGGTCGTGAAAGAGCGCTGGCTCGCCCTCGTCGACGATGATCTCCGCTCTGCCATGGGCCTCGTGGGCGAGGAGCAGTACGTCGCGATCTTCGCGCGCTACATCACGCACGCGTCATACTTCCTGAAGCGGGAGAAGGTGTTCAATCCGATAACGGGCAAGGACGAGGACCCCGACACGCGCATGATGGAAGAGATCGAGATGACGCTCGGAATCAACAAGGCGGCACCGGCCTTCCGAAGTGAGATCGTCGCGACGGCGGGCGCGTGGAAGGTCGAGAACCCGACGGCCGCCATCGACTACCGCACGCTGTTCGCTGACTACATCGAGGCCCTGCGCAACGCGTACTTCGAGCGCGAGAAGACCAACATCCAGCGTCACACGGAGGATCTGCTGCACCTCGTGGCGGGAGACATCGGGCCGCTCGGGGCGCAGGATCAGGCTAGGCTCCGCGGCACGCTGACTGCGCTCAAGGAGCGCTTCGGCTATTGCGAGGGCTGCGCGCGCGAGTCAATCGGTCTCCTGCTGCGCGAGCGCTACGCAGGCTGATAGGGCACCGGGTGCCCGCGCCTGTGCAAGCGGGCGTGTGCGACAGCACCGGGTGCCCGCGCCTGTGCAAGCGGGCGTGTGCGACAGCACCGGGTGCCCGCGCCTGTGCAAGCGGGCGTGTGCGACAGCACCGGGTGCCCGCGCTTCAAAGCGGCAGGTTACCGTGCTTCTTCGGCGGGTTCTTGTCCCGCTTCGACGCGAGCATCCGGAGGCCGGCGATGAGCCTGGCGCGCGTCTGTTCCGGATGGATGACCTCGTCGATGTAGCCGAGCTCGGCCACCTGGAACGGGTTCGCGAAGGTCTCGCGGTAGTCGTCGACGAAGCGAGAGCGCGCAGCCGCAGGTTCCGTAGCCTTTAAGATCTCATTGCGGAAGATGATGTTGACCGCGCCCTCGGGTCCCATGACCGCGACCTCGGCGGTGGGATACGCGAAGTTCAGGTCGCCGCGGATGTGCTTCGAGCTCATGACGTCATACGCACCGCCGTAGGCCTTGCGCGTGATGACGGTCAGCTTCGGGACGGTGGCCTCTGCGAATGCGAAGAGCAGCTTCGCGCCGTGGCGGATGATGCCGCCGTACTCCTGTGAGGTGCCAGGCAGGAATCCCGGCACGTCGACGAACGTGACGATCGGCACGTTGAAGCAGTCGCAGAATCGGACGAAGCGTGCCGCCTTGACGGAGGCGTCGATGTCGAGGCAGCCCGCCAGGACGGCCGGTTGGTTCGCGACGATGCCCACCGACTTGCCGCCGAGCCGCGCGAAGCCCACCACGATGTTGCGTGCATACGCCTCGTGCGCCTCGAAGAAGTACCCGTCGTCCACCACGAGGCGGATGACCTCCTTGATGTCGTAGGGCTTCTCCGGCCTGTCGGGGATGATCTCGCCGAGGCGCTGATCGGCGCGGTCCACCGGGTCTTTCGTGGGCCTGTCCGGCGGCGCCTCCATGTTGTTCGAGGGGATGAAGGAGAGCAGCTCGCGCACGGTGGCGATCGCATGGCGCTCATCCTCGCACGCGAAGTGGCACACGCCCGACACCGACGCGTGGGTCTCCGCCCCGCCGAGCTTCTCCTTGCTGACCACTTCGTGCGTGACGGTCTTGATGACATCCGGCCCCGTGATGAACATGAAGCTCGTCTTCTTGGCCATCACGATGAAGTCCGTGATCGCCGGAGAGTAGACCGCCCCACCTGCGCACGGGCCGAGAATCGCGGAGATCTGCGGCACCACGCCCGAGGCCAGCGTGTTGCGGAGGAAGATGTCAGCGTAGCCGGCGAGCGAGACGACGCCCTCCTGGATGCGCGCGCCGCCGGAGTCGTTCAGGCCGACGACCGGGGCGCCGACCTTCACGGCGTGGTCCATCACCTTGCAGATCTTCTCGGCGAAGGCGCCCGAGAGCGACCCGCCGAATACGGTAAAATCCTGTGCAAACACGAAGATTTGGCGACCGTCCACGAGGCCATACCCGGTCACGACGCCGTCCCCCGGGATCTTCTGCGCCTGCATGTCGAAGTCCGTGCAGCGGTGCGTCTTGAAGCGGTCCAGCTCTACGAACGTTCCGGGATCGAGCAGCGCGTCGATGCGCTCCCGCGCCGTGAGCTTTCCTGCCTCGTGCTGCCGTGCTGCCCGCTCGCGGCCGCCCGCCTCCAGCGCCCTGCGGTCCAGGTCTTCGAGGCGTCGGAGGACTCTGTCACGTCGGGACTCGTGGCTCATCGTACCTCACGCGCCGCGCGGGCGGCGTTCGATCGTGCGTCGGGGTTCAGGCGGGTCGGCCGCGATGCTCGTCCACGAGCCGGGCGTACAGCTCGGCGTAGGCGCGCGCCGCGCGGTCCCATGAGAAGTCAGCGGCCATCGCCCGCTGCGTGATTCCCTTCCAGCGCACCGGATGCCGCCACGCGTCGATCGCCCTTCTGCACGCGTCGAGCAGCTCCCTCGCCTGCGGCTCCGCGAACACGAAGCCGTTGCCCTTCGGCGGCTCGGCGTCCGCGTCGACCACCGTGTCGGCGAGCCCACCCGTCCTGCGCGCGATGGGGATCGTCCCGTAGCGGAGCCCATGCAGCTGCGTTTTTCCGCAGGGCTCGTTGCGGTAGGGCACGAGCACGGCGTCGGCGCCCCCTTGCGTGAGGTGCGCGAGCGGCAGATCGTGCCCGATGCTCACACCGACCATGCCCGGAAGCTCCGCGGCGAGGCGCTTGAACGCGTCCTCGATCGGCGGCCGACCGCTTCCGACGACCGCGAGCGACGCGCCAGCGTCGACGATGGCATGCGCGACCTCGAGCACGAGATCGGCCCCCTTCTGCTCGATGAGCCGCGAGAGCAGCGCGAACACCGGCCGCGCCGGGTCGTGCAGCCCCAGCCGTTTGCACATCGCCTTCTTGCACGCGCGCTTGCCGTTCATCGCGCCGGCCGAGTAGCGTTCGGGCAGGTTCGGATCCGTGTCCGGCGACCAAGTGTCGTAGTCGGTGCCGTTGAGGATGCCGACGAGATCCCGCGCCCGCTTGTCGAAGAGGCCGTGAAGTCCGGCACCGCCCGTCGGGGTGCGGATCTCCCGGGCGTAAGTCGGGCTCACCGTGGTGATCTTGTCCGCGGTGAGGAGACCGGCCTTGAGCGCGGAGAACTTCCCCCAGAACTCGACACCCTCGAGGTTGAAGGCGCCCTGATCGATGCCGTACACGTCCAGCGCACCACGCTGGAAGAGCCCCTGGAATGCCACGTTGTGGACCGTGAGCACCGACGGCAGCCAGGCACCGAAGCGCGAACGGAGCAGCCAGCACGCGGGCGCCGTCTGCCAGTCGTGGGCGTGGACGATGTGTGCGTCGATGCCAAGCGCACGCGGCACGGCCAGCGCCGCCCGGCACAGGAGCGCAAAGCGCCGATCGTTGTCGGCGTGATCGCCGGCCTCGCCGCTGTACAAGCCGTCACGATCGAAGCTCTCCGGATGATCGAGGAAGACGACGTCGACGGACGCGTTCAGCACCGCCCGCATCACGCGCACCGCATCCCGTTGTCCGTCTGATCCGAGGCTCACGCGGATCCTCCGCCCGGTGTCCTCGATCGCGGGGTGGTTCTCGCGGGCGCAACGGTAGAGCGGCATGACGACGGTCGACTGGACGCCGAGACCGGCGAGCGCGCGCGGCAGCAACGCGCAGACCTCGGCCAGACCGCCGGTCGCGGCGTAGGGAGCCATCTCGCTCGTCAGGTGAAGCACGTGCATCGGAGCACCGTCGGCGGCACGCGTGGCGCCGAAACGCGGCGGAAGCATGGCTCGCCACCGCCTGAGCGTCAACGCCCCGTGGGACGGATCGGACCCAAGTGCCGGCGGCGGGAAGCCAGCGCCCGCTGCGCGGCACCCGGAACGCCATCGCACGTCATTGTCGCCGCACGGAGCGCAGCCGCGAGCGCGTCGGGATCGGTCTGCTCGCAGGCTGCGGCTTGCGGATCGGCGCTCTTTTGTGCACACTTCACCCGTCACAACGTCGCACTTCGGTGCGTCGGCGACGTGGTGGATCCCCCGTCAGCCGCCGGCGCCCCGACGCGACCTCGGCACGAGCCCGTTCGGAGTTGGTTCCAGCATGCAAGTCAGGGTGAACCCGGAGGCGGCGTTTCGAGAGGTGGGCGGCGAGATCTTCGTCGTGACCGCCGATCGGACGTTCCACCACCTCGGGCCCGCCACCAGCGTCGAGATCTTCAAGTTCTGTCGAGCGTGTGCCAGGAGCGAGGCCGAGATCGTCGGCCGGATCGTGGCGCTCTTCGACGTCGACGAAGCGACTGCAGCGATGGACGTGCAGCGATTCGTCACGCAGCTGGTCGAACGCGACGTTTTCGTGTCGCAGTAGGTGATCCTGATCCACGCGGCTGGCAACAGCAGCAGGGGTCGTCGGTTGCATACGGATCCGGGAGGGCCATCGCACCCGCCGAAAGGTTGCAGCGCCCGTCGGAAGCAGGAGGCTCGATGAATATCCACGCACGCTCGGCGCGCTCGTTCTGGCGGCTCGCGTCGCTCACCGCGCTGCTCTCGTTGACGCTGTTCGCCATGTCTTGCGGCCCTGGCGGCGCAACCGTGGACAACCTCGCTCCCGTCGACGGCGGCGCCGGCGCCGACGTGCCGGACATGGGCGCGAACGACGTCGCACCCGATGCGGACGGCTTCTCGAACGACGCCGACGGCACGGGGACTCAGTCCGACGCCGACGCGGCAGACGCTCCCGATACGACGCCGACCCCGACCGTGTCCTTCGTGGTCACCACTTCGGCTGGAGACCAGGCTGCGCCAGACCTCGCGCTCAAGCTCTCCGACGACTTCGACACGAACACCCCCGGAGTGCAGGTCGACATCGCCGTGACGACCAAGAACGTCCCGAACGGCTCGTCGGTCAATCTGCTCGTCGGCGCGGCCAATCCGGCCAATCAGAACATCCAGAACAACGCCGCGAAGTTCGCCGGCGTGACGCTCGCGTGCGTGTCGTCGAAGACCACGATCACGGTCCGCGTGATTGTCGCGGCGAAGGCCTTCGAGGCCACGAAGACCTACACGCTCGACTGCTCTGCGACCTGCGACGTCACGCTGACGCCGGTCGCGCAGACTTGCTTCAAGGACGACGCGGCGCTTGGCACACCCGGCTTCCAGCAGGCATTCGCAGTCTCCACCAAGGGCACGAGCTGCGACACGGCCTCGCTCACGATCGTGGACACGGCTGGCACAACCTCGACCACACCGCAGACCAAGCTGGACCCGACGGGCAAGGCCACCGTGCTCGCCACGCTCTCGCCTGACACGACCGGCCTCTTCAACGCGACAGCACAGGTGACAGCGAACCTGACGAACGCCACGAACCCCGGCGCGAAGGGCTCTGCGGGCCCCTACTCGTACACCATCACGACCGACGCGCCCGAGATCACGGTCACCAAGCCTGATCACACCGTGCTCACGCTCGCGGACGATGACAACGGCTTCGCCGACGACGGCATCGATCTCGTCATCGGCGGCACGGCGACCAACCTCGACGTCACGGACAAGGACAGCATCGAGTTCCTCGTGGACGGGGTCTCGAAGGGCAAGGCAACGCCCGGCGCCGGTGGCACGTTCACCTTCTCTGGCATAAAGCTGACCGAGAGCAAGGACTACACGATCGCGATCGAAGCAACGAACAAGTGCGGACTCACGGGCAAGTTCTCGAGCACCTACTCCGCATTCGTCTCCAAGGGCTCGCTCGCCATCCTGAACCTGAAGGCCGGAGACGTCCTGCTCGCCAAGGACGACGGCGCCAAGGACACGACGACCATCTACGACACCACCGTCCAGGTGGGCGTGCAGGGCCTGCCTCCGGGTACCACGGTATCCCTGTTCTGTCGCCCGTCGGACGGCACCTACGGCCCATCGCCGATCGCCACCGCGCTCTTCGATGACGTGACCGTCACGGCGCTCGCGCTCGACGTGACGCTTGACGTCGCGACGCTCGGAACGAAGGTGACGTGCGAGGCGCGCGACGATTCCCCACTCAAGTCGAAGTCTGCCGAGGTCTCCTTCACCGTGGCGCTCCCGCCGCCGTGCCTCACGATCGACGATCCCAGCGCCTCCGCTCCCCCCACGAAGGAGACGACGCTCGCAGTCCTGTACTCGGCCGTCGGACTCGACGGGCAGCAAGTGCAGGCAAGCATATCGCCCACCGCGGGCGGCGATCCCGTGATCCAGGTGGTGCTTCCGTCCCCCGTGGCCAACGGTCAGGGAAGTGGGAGCATCGTGCTCCAGGTCGGCGACCCGGCCGCCCCACTCCCCGACGGCGCATACACGCTGTCGCTCGACGCGACTGACACGCTCGGCAACTTGACCGCGGATCAGGTGTGCTCGAAGTCGAAGGTCGCGTTCATCCTCGACACGGCCGCGCCGCAGATTCAGATCGTCGCGCCTTCGAAGCCGGTGCTGCAGCCCGGCGTCGATCCGGAAGCCGTGGACATCGACGCCGCGACGCCGGGATTCCAGACGACGGCAAAGGTCGCCGTGGTGGGTGAGCCCATCAACGTCGGCATCAAGGTCTGCCTCACGGTCGATGCGTTCAGCTACGGCTGCACCTCGTCGGTCGTGGATGGCGCGAGCGGCGCCGCGTCGTTCGTCGTCACGCTTAACCCGGGGCAGAACGTGATCGCCGCGACGGCGACCGACCTCGCAGGCAACGTGGCCGCGCCGGTTACGCAGAGCGTCACGCTCAACGTTTCGGATCCGCGCGTCATCTGGGTCGACCCGCTCGGGCCCAAGACGGTGGCCGGCGACTCGCTCCCTGTGAAGGTGCGCGTGACCGAGCCGGAGACCGGCAACATCATCGAGGCCGCAACGCTGACCGTCACCTACGGCGGCGTGCAGAAGGACGGCCTCGTGGTGACATACGAAGGCGACGGGGTCTACACGATCAACCTCGTCGATCTCCCAGCCACACCCGGACTGCCTCCCACGACCACCCTCGTGCAGGTGTCGGGGACCTTCAACGGAAAGACCGGCGTCTCGGCGATCGAGGCGATCACCCGCAAGCTGGACTTCCCCGACGTCGCGATCACGTCGCCCCTCTCCGGCGCCGTCTTCAACCTCGCCAGCGCCGCTTGCAAGGCAGGCTCCACCAACTGCGTAACGAAGGTCACCGCGTCGGTCGTCGCGGTCGAGGACGGCAGCCTCGCCGACCTGCTCGTGACCTGCGGTACGTCGGTGAAGATCTACCACGCGACGGTCGCCTCCGGCGCGCTCACTTTCTCCAACGTCGAGTTCATCGATCAGTCAGACTGTTCGCTCGAGGCGAGCGTGGTCGACGCCGCAGGCCAGAAGGCCACCGGGCCGCTCGTGCTCACGCACACCGATCGCGTGGCGCCGAAGCTCACGCAGCTCGAGTATCCGCAGGGCGACACGCTCCTGCTCTCGGTCGACGCGAACAAGGATGCCCCCGGGCTCCAGACCACGCTTCAGCTCGTCACGTCCGGTCTGGAGGCCTCGCAGGCGGTCACGGTGGAGGTCTACGACGACGGCGGCGCCAAGGTCTCCGCGGTCGAGAGCCTGCCGCACGGATCCGTGTCGGACGGCGCCTCGATCAAGGTCTCTTGGGGACTCGTGACGTTGCCCGATGGCTTCAAGGTGACGCTCAAGTTCTTCACCCAGGACGCCGCCGGCAATCCGGCGACGTTCAGCAAGACCTTCGCCGGTGTCTTCTCGGCGGCTCCCGAGGTGCGGATCTCGTCGCCCGCCATCGTCATCGACAGCGCCTGCGGCCCATCGGCGCCGTGCAGCGCGCCGGGCATCTGCGTGCTCGGACAGTGTGCTTTCGGCTGGTCGAAGCAGATCCCACGCACGCTGTCGGCCGTGCTCTTCGGCACGCCGGTCGACTCGAAGGTGCGCGTCTGCACCGATCTCGCGGGTGCCCAGGGCAGCCCCTGCGCGACAGCCGGCTACACTGAGGTCGCCTCGGCCCTCGCCGGGCAGAACGTCGCCGTCGTGGATCTGAGCGGCACGCTCGTCGACGGGCTCCAGACGCTCATCGCGGAGGCCGAGCCCTCGCCGGGCGAGTGGGTCTCCTCGTTGAAGTTGATCAGCGTGGCCGGACAGAAGCGCCGCGTGCTCGTCGACAGCATCTCCCCGACGGTGACCAAGCTGCAGGCCCCGGCCGGCGCGGGCACGATCGACGGTTGCCTCTCCAAGGTCAGCCAGGCCTCCGCCGACGGCAACTCGCCAGGCGGGTCCTTCACCTTCACGGTCAACACGAGCGAAGAGGGCGTCGTGACACTCTACGCCAACGGCTCACCCATCGCGGGCGCGAAGAAAGTGCCCACGACGAACGCCCAGGTCGACGTCACGGTCACCTTCCCCGAGGGCCCGGCGCAACTCTTCGCGGTCGTCGAGGATGTCGCCGGCAACACCAGCAGCGGCGACCCGGCCTCGGGCATCCCCGTGCTCGTCGAGTCGGTCGACACGGTCCCGCCGGACGCCGCGTTCGGCGCCCCGACCAAGACGCTGATCACGGCCGCCGACAAGGTGGTCCCCGGCGCGCTCGACATCGTGGTGCTGTCCGCCGACGCCGACGTCGAGGGGACAGAGTGCGCGCTCAAGGACAACGACGTGGCGAAGGGCTCCGTCAAGTTCACGGGCGGTCAGGCGGTATTCCTCGACACGGTCTTCGGCGTGCTCACAGACGGCTCGCACCAGCTCACGGCGCTCGCCGCCGACACGTGCGGCAACCTTCGCGCCATCCAGTCCGACGCCATCACGGTCGACACGGCCAAGCCCGGCGTGAGCCTCATCGCGCCGACCGCCGGCGCGTCGCTCACCGACGCGGACGATGCCGACGCCTCGGCGGGCTTCCAGATCAAGACGCGGTTCACGACGACCGGCGCCACGAAGTGGAAGGTGTTGCTCAGTTGGGGCTGCGACGACACCTTCGCGAGCTGCGAAGACGCCGCCATCAAGGCCTCCGGGGACGTGACCAACCCCGGCGGTGAGGAGCCTCCCGCGATCTTCACGCTCTACTTCGGCAACACGTCCAACTTCCGCGTGACCGTCGTCACGACGGACGCCGTCGGCAACGAGGAGACCGCCACCGCAAACTTCAAGGTCCAGATCTCTGCGTGCCAGGTCAACGTCGCCGGCGTCGCCGGCACCGGCCTCGTGAACACGAAGGCGTGCAATCCATCAGGCTCCGACTGCGCGTCAGCCTCGCTGGACCTAACGGTGTCGTTCGTCGGACCGTGCGGGGCGGTCGATACCGTCAAGCTCTTGAAGGGGACGACCGAGGTCGGCGCCGTTGCACCGACGGGACCGTCGGCGAAGTTCACGCTCCCTCTGCTCGACAACGACGTCTTCGACCTCGTCGCGACCGTGCACGTCGCCGCGGACACGAAGGGGACGTTCACCCTCCCGGTGAAGACGGACTTCAAGGCGCCCAAGGTGCTCTTCAAGAAGGACGTCATTGCCGGTTTCAACACGCCCGCGGCCGGCGACAAGTTGCTGCTCGGCGCGGCGTCCGACCTCGACAAGGGCAAGGCGGACGTCCAGATGCACGCCCGTCTGACGTCGTCGGACACGCATCTGCCGGGGGGCCGGTTGATCTCGGTGATGGGCACCACGGGAGGCGCTCCCTTCGACACGAAGCCCATCAACCTGCCGTTGCCGGCGTTCTACAATCTGACGGCGGGCGACACCGACCTGCTGTACCTGACCGTGCCGGCCAACGCAAAGACCACGGTGACGGCCACGGCGGAGGACGCGTTCGGCAACCTCACTACCACGAGCTTCGAGGTTGCGACGGACCTGGTCGCACCTGACGCCTTGCAGCTCACGCCGCTCGCCGCGGCCGACGTCAATTCGCGGCGGCCGTCCATCAAGCTGGGCTTCCCTGCGGCAGCGGACAACGGCGCGACGGGGGATCCCGCGGCCTCGTACGACGTCCGCTATTCCCGCAACCCCATCACGAACGACGCAACGTTCGACGCCGCATGCAAGGCGAGTGACCTCAAGACGACCACGATCCCCAAGCCGGGCGCCGCCGGCGCGACGGAGACCATCGTCATCGAGGGTCCCGACCCGCGGGATCCTGCCGATCCCTGCAAGTTCGCGCCGCTCACAGACAACGGTGTGTCGACCTGGGCGTTCGCGGTGCGCGCACTGGACGCGGCCGGCAACCGCTCGGGGCTGGTCCCTGAGTCCGTCGTCACGAGCAAGGAGCCGAGGCTCCACTTCGCGAAGGTGGCCGGATCGGGCGCCGTCTACGGCTCGAAGACCGACCTCAACCAGCGCGTCTACGACGTCGGCGACGTCAACGGCGACGGCTTCGCGGACATCGGCGTGGGCGGCAACTCCACGCCCTTCTGTGTCCTCTTCGGTTCGGCCTTGACGACCATCCCGGACTACACCGTCGATGCGGACAGCGGCCCCGGTCACAAGTGCCTGCCCACGTCCATCGGACCTGTCGGGCTCGTGTCCACGTCCGTCGATCTCAATGGCGACGGTGTCCAAGATCTCGTCGTGAGCACGGGCGTCGATCCCGCGCCGCATGCCGTCAAGATCTTCCTCGGCGTCAAGGGGGGCACCTTCTCCTCGACGCCCAACGTGACCATCACGGGCTTCAAGCAAGCCGTCGGCACCATCGCCGGCGTCAGCCTGATCGCCAACGTCGGCAACTTCACGGGGGACGTGTCGGACACCAACCTCCCGGTGCAGGACATCGTCGTGAAGACGCCCGTCAACGGCGCGCAGATCCACGACCTCCTCTACGTGATTCCGGGCAGCAAGACCTGGACGGCCGCCACGAACGAGACCTTCGACGTCACGAGCGCCCCCGCGCAGTACAACGTCGCCGTCATCGAGGAGATCGACGAGCAGTCCAACGCCAACTTCGGCCTCGCCGTCGCGGGCGGTCCGCTCCTGACGGAGACAGGCGGGCAAGGGACGCAGTACGACGACCTCGTGGTGAGCCAGGGCTCGAAGACGCAGCGCATCTTCGTCATCCGCGGGCGCGCGCTGTCAGGCAACACGAAGATCGAGGTGTCAACGGAGGGCACGCTCGGCACGACAGAGGACCCGTTGGTCGTCCGCATCCTCCCGGACGCCCCCACGGGCGCCACCAACTTCGGCTACCGTCTCAACGTCTACGACCACGACAATGATGGCAAAGCGGACCTGATCGTGAACCACAACAACTTCACCGCTCCAGTCGACGCGGGCGGAGTCTACGTGTTCTGGCACGACTCGATCGACACCTCGGTGGGCAAGGCGATGGGCCTCGGCGGGCTGCCGCTCCAGGGCATGACCGACGTGTACGTGAGCCCCTACAACCACGGCTACTACGTGCGCGTCTGGTCGAACCAGCTCATTTCGGCCGGCAACTTCGACGACCAGAGCGGCGCAGGCAGCTCGCTCGACCTGCTCTTCACGGACCCGTCCACGAAGGTCGGCGGCACGAAGCTCCTCCACATCCGCTCTGCGCTCGTGCGGCCCAACTCCGGCGTGGCGTATCCGCTCTACGCCTACGACGATCTCGCGTTCGGGGACCCCTTCACGCCCAGCGCGACAGGCTGGGGTGTGATCTCTGCGCGATCGATCGGCGACTTCAACGGTGATGGCCTCGTGGACTACCTTGTGGGCCGCAATTCGGGCGGTTACGCGGTCATCGTATACTAGCGGCTCGACGGCACGATAACCTGAACCCCTTCACGCGAGACATGGACATCATGAACACCAGCGAACGAGAGCAGACGAAGACCCTGGACGTTCCGGCGACCGAGCGACGCGACTACGTGCAGCCCACGGTCGTTTCGGCCGATGGCCCGAAGATCGCGTTGCTGGGTTCGGCGACGTGCGGTCCCACGGGGACCGGTCCGATGCAGGACCAAGGTCAGGAATGCCAGCAGACGTGAGCCGCGGACTTGCCTTCAACGCGTCCGGCGGGGGCGCCGTGCCGTCTGCGATTCGAGACGCGCAGCCCCGAGCCGACAGGTTCGTTCCCGTGGGTCCACATGTGCTCGCGGTCTCGGCTCCAGCCCGCACCGGACTCCATCGCATGCGCTGGCTCCAGGCGCCTCGCGCCTCCGCGGAGTGCGTGCGCGTGGACCTCCTCGGACACGAAGAACGCCCCGAAGCGCCCCTCGACGAGGCCTTCG
>Ga0172370_10006833_pt1 | contig 14186 bp, 18 predicted proteins | sample LakKiv5m_FD_114538 | JGI IMG/M metagenome (GOLD analysis project Ga0172370, IMG submission 114538) | Freshwater microbial communities from Kabuno Bay, South-Kivu, Congo - kab_022012_11.5m | ecosystem: Environmental > Aquatic > Freshwater > Lake | place: Democratic Republic of the Congo...
CTTAGCTTATTAAATTTGCCAGCAAAACCCAAAACATGGCAAACATAGACGTCATATCGCTGATTTTCGAGTCGTTCGCGCTTATCAGGGCAAGGTACCGGGAAGTGGCGGTCCCGCTCATGGCGCTCCTGCTCCTGTCCGGGGCAGGGCATGTGGGCAACTACTCCCTTTCGGACTTATTCAGCTCCAAGGGGAGCGGCTCCGCAAGCCAATACAATGGAAGCCCCCTTGCAAGCTCGCTGTCAGACTCAGGCGCCCTCATGGCAGGCCTCGCAGGCGTGCTTCTCATAATCATTGCAATCGTGGCAGTGGTAGCGTTTGTCATCTCGGTGCTGAGCATGGCGGTATGGTTCTACGTAAGCGAGCATTTCCACGCCATCCTGGTCAAGAAAAAAATCACGAAGGAATGGCAGCAGCGCATGCGCTCCCACCTCCCCCGCGCATTCGTGATGGCGCTTTTCGAGTTCATCCTCATTATCGCGCTCATCCTTGCAATCGCGGCAATCGTGCTGTCATACCAGTCGACAGGGCTTGTCGGCGCAATCCTGCTTTCCATGCTGCTTGTGCTCGCTTTCATCTGCCTGGGGATTTTCCTTGCCCCTGCATGGATATATTACGCAATCGACCGCCTGCCGTTCTTCCAGTCGCTTTCCCGCTCGCTTTCGCTTGTGCGCAGGAACTTCGTGCATTTCCTCGTCTTTGCGATAATATTCTTCATGCTGGACATGGGCTCGGTGATTGCCTCGTTTTACGCCTGCTGCTTCTCCTTCCTGCTCATGCCCGTGTTGATAGTCTTTTTCGCCCTGCTTTCGCGCGTGACGCTCATTAAGATGAAACTCGCAATCGAGAAGCAGGAAAGTAAAAGGAAAGCTTAGGGAAAAATAGCATCAGCCAATTGCCGCAAGGACAGCTTTCTCCGCGGCAGCCACTGTTTCTTCCATCTTTTTCCTGTCCTTGAATTCGCATGTCAGGCGCATGGCAGGCTCGGTGCCCGAGGGGCGCAAAAGAAGCCAGCCATCTGCAAAATCGTACCGCAGACCGCCAATCTTGGAAAGCGAGGCGCCGGGGAATGAAAGCGACTTTTCAAGCGCAGCCATTATCTTTTCCTTGCTCTTTCCGGCGCATCCGTACTTCCTTCTCTCCATTGGATACGTTTTCACGCCATCAGCAAGCGCCGACAGCTTGCCTTTTGTGCAGAATATCCCCGCAAGCACAAGCGAGGCGAGCAGGCCATCCGCGCATGGCGTGGAGGAGGGGAAGACATATTCCCCGCAGGGCTCCCCGCCGAATACCGCATTCTTCTCCTTCGCCATCTTGGCAACGTGCAGGCTGCCCACAGGGGTGATGGACAGCGTCCCGCCAGCCTTCTCCACTGTTTCCTTCACGCAAAGCGAGGCTTCCACCGTGCTTACTATCGTGCCCTTTTTCTTCTTCAGGAAGTGCGCGCAGAAAATGGAAAGCTGGACATCAAGCGCCAGCACCCTGCCTTTCTCGTCAATGCCAATCGCGCGGTCCCCGTCCCCGTCAAACGCAATTCCCAAATCGCACTTGTTCTTCCCCACTGCCTCGGATGCAGCAGCAAGCGTCTCGGCATGTGGCTCCAAGTCACGGACTGGCTTTCCAGGCTCGCTGCAGTACAGCTCCACCACCTCGCAGCCAGCCGCGCGAAGGAGCGCGGGCGCCAAAACGGAGGCTGCAGCATTGCCGGCATCCACAAGCACGCGCGGCTTCCTGCCTGCAATGGACGCAGTGTCCACCTGCGAAAGGAGGAAATGGATGTATTCCTTCGAATAGTCGCGCGCTTCCTTCTGCCCTGCCTCGTTCCATGCAACCGCATTCCCCTTGCCCTCAAGTGTAGCTTCCACTTCCGCTTCCTGCTCGCGCGTGAATTCCATGCCTTCCGAGAAAAGCTTTATGCCATTGTATTCCGGCGGGTTATGCGAAGCGGTAATCATCGCGCCATTGCACTTTTCGCGCGCCGTCGCATATGCAAGAAGCGGCGTGGGCGCAAGGCCGATGTCAATTACGCTGGCGCCTGCAAGCATTGCGCCTGCGGCAAGCGCCTCTGAAAGTATGGGCGAGGTGGAGCGCGCGTCGCGCGCTATCATGAGCGTGCCGCCTTTCTTTCCAGCCGCATTGCCCACGCGCATGGCAAGCGCAGGGCTGACATCTTTTCCGTAAACGCCCCTGATGCCCGATGTGCCAAACATCCCTGCCATGCCTCACCTTGAGGCAAATAGCCTTTTAAACTCTTAATCTCACAGACCCCGATATGAGCGTGGACAGGCTATCGGTATCAGGCCCGCAGTCCGCTGCAGGCATAATGGGGATTTCCTCCAACACCAACCTTGGCGGCTTGAAATTCAACCCGCGCGGCGTGGTGCTCTTCTCGGCAGTCTTCATAGTGGTCGTCAAGATTATAGACACGCTTCTTAGGGGCAGCGCTTAAGCAGGGGCAGGCAAACCATTTCCCTTAGCGAAGCTTAGCCAAAGAGGCGCTTTGCCGCTCTCGCGACCTTGGCAACATGCCGCTCGTCGCACATCACAAGCGCCTCCAGCCTGCGCGACTGCATTGCCTCGAGCGCGGAAACAAGCTCGCTCTCGCGCGCGAGGGGGAGAATCTTCCCGCTCTTCTTCTCAAGCAGAATGTGTGCCTTTGCGGAAAGGGAGGGGATGTCCACAAGCACGGGGCAGCCGCATGCGCGCGTGAGCTCTTCCTCAGCCTTGCGCGCGGGCACCCGCATCTTTCCCATCGGGACGGAATATGCCTTCTTGAACAGCCTGCGCTTCTTTATCCTTGCCACGTACTCGCATGCATCTTTGGATGCGCCAAGCGCGTCGAGCGCCTGCGAATCGCCAAGGCACAAAAAGTCGTCCTCGCAAAGCGTGCCGTCCCCAAGCGCGAGCATGATTGCCTGCTGCAGCATGCGCGAGGCAATCCTGACCGTCTTGTGAAGGTAAACCGTGGAGAACATCGTCACTCTCGCCACCAGCAGGCTCTCGGCTGCCTCAAGCCCGCGCTCGCGGATGAGCAGCCCGTTTTTGCCAAGCGAGACGCTGGTGCAAATCCTCTGCGTGTCAATCACGCCATAGGCAACCCCGGTATAGTGCGAATCGCGGAGAAGGTAGTCCATCCTGTCCGCGCCAAGGTCGGATGTTATCACGCTGCCAAGCGCAGTGTCGCACAGGTCGGCAATCTCGCGGGGCGAGAATTCCCCCGTCAGCGCATCCGCAACCTCCCCGGAAAGCACCATGCGCCTCCCCACCTCCTCGTGCGTGCCAAGCTTCCCCTTAAGCACTGCCTCGGACTCGTGCGAGAATGCGACGTGGCCAATGTCGTGCAAAAGCGCGGCAACCCTGACCTTCGCGATTTTCTCCTCACCCATCCCCATCTCGCGGCACATCCTGTCAGCAAGGAAAAGCGTGCCAATGGAGTGCTCGAAGCGCGTGTGGTTTGCGCCGGGGTACACAAGGTACGCCGTGGCAAGCTGGCGTATGCCGCGCAGGCGCTGCATCTGGCAGCAGTCAAGCAGCGTCTCCTCGGTGCTGCCAAGCGCAATGGTCCCGTGCAACGGGTCTCGTATCCTGAACATATCCCCACTTTCCCATCAGGCAAGCGCGAACTTGCCCTTGCTTTTCTCCAATAACTCCCCTTCCTCCGCCATGTGCAGCAGGATTGCAAGGCATGCCTCTGCCGGAAGCCCAAGCACGCGCACAAGCTCCTCCGCCGTCTTGTCGCCCTTTTCAAGCGCGGACATTATCTTTGGCTGGTGCGCCACTGCAAAGTCCTTCCTGATGAAATAGTACTTCCTGTCAAACGAGCGCAGGCCTGCCACCTCGCCCGCCTTTATCCTCTCCGCAACCGCGCCAGAGAGCTGCCGCGCGTCCCCCTCGTTTTCAAGCACCAGCCAGCCGCGGGAAAGCGGGTCGCGGGCTGCTGCGCGCTGCGCAGTTCCCGTTGCCGATGGGGCGCCTGCTTCTGCAGCATGGGCGGGCATTGCATCCCTTGCCTGCCCGAACACGGTGTCCGAGACGTTGTACACCCCGTTCTCGTATTTGCCGCTCCTGAAGACATTTACCACTTTTTTCTCCATGAGGGAGGCGAGCGTCGCCTTCTCCTCGCCCGAAAGCGTCCTGTCCACCTCTGATGGCGTGCGCTTCTCGAACCTGATGGCAAGCAGCTTTTTCACAAGGCCGCGCTCCTGCTCGGAAAGCGGGCCTGGGGCATGCTGCGCGCCCAGCGCCCCTTTGATGGAAACCAGGTAAATGCCATCGCGAAGGGGGAAAACCTCAAGCGACGCCGCATTCGCAATCTCGGGCGGCAGGCTGCCCGAAAGCTCCACGCCAGCCTTTGTTTTCTGAACTTTTACGTCCATCCAATCATCCTTAGCGCACCAGCTTCTTCTGCTCCACGGCGCCCGCCGGAGTTTTCTCGGAAAATATCTGCGCATTAAAAGAGCTAATCTTTGCCGAGGGCGACTGCCACATGTTGCGCGGCAAGCCTGCCTTTTCGCAGACCTGGCAGAGGAACTCCTCCTCGTCCCAGTTCCATTCAATGGGCACCTGGGGGAGCAGAAGCCCCGATGAATATCCATAGTGGATGATGAGCCCGTCCCTGCCCACCTTTATTTTCTTCAGGTATTCCCCGGGCTTTTTCACGCGCAGCTCCTCGGGCACGGAAAGCACGCTTACCTCAATTACGAGCTTCCCAAGCTCGCTTTTCTCCACAGGGGGGAAGCGCGGGTCCTCAAATGCCGCGGAAAGCGCGCAGTCCACGGCAGCAAGCGCAAGCTCCTTTATGGGCAGGGGATAGCCGATGCAGCCGCGAAGCTCGTGCGACGGATAGGCCTCAAGCGTGACAAACACTCCGCGCTTTTCCGAAAGCGCCCCTTCGGAGCGCATGGGCACGGTCTTCCTGCCCGTTGACAAATATCCCTCTATGGACTCGCGCGCAAGCGAAACAAGGTACTGCCCTGAAGAAATCGGAATTGCAGCCATTCCCCCACCATACAAGTTTTGGCGGCTGGGTTTAAAATGGCAATCGCACAGGCGCAAAGAATGCGTCAGTCCTGCTCCTTGTGCTCCCCGCGCCTCCCGTATATTTTCTTCCTCCTCTCGCGGAAAATGGGCGCGCTGCCCTTCCCCTCCTCGCCATTGCCATTCGCGCGCGAGGAGAGCTTCTGCTCGAAGCTGTCCCACTCGAAATTCACGCGCAGGTGCCGCCCTGTCTCGATGTCGATAAGCACGTACTTCTGCTTCTTTATCTCGAAGTTGCGAAGCAGCAGGCCGCGCGCCTCCTCCAGCCTCATGGTGTGCGCGCGGGAGCTTGTGACCAGGAAGCAAAGCTCTGCGCCGGATTTCGCCAGCCTGGAAAAAGACGACTTGAACTCGCTTACGTTGCCGAACTGGACCTCGAATGCCGCAGAGCCGCTTTCCTTCCTCATGAAGTAGAGCCAGCACGGGGACTGCGCCTCAAGGTAGCCGAACTTGAATGCGATTGCGGAATACTGCTCCGCAAGCGCGTCTATCAGCCTGCTTGGCGGCTTTTTGACGCGCACCACTTCGTCCACGAACTCCATGGCACGGCTTACTCAGGTTAAGTTAAAAGCAATTGCGACATGCGCGCGCCTACCACGGCACTTTCTTCAGGCCCAGCCTGTTGGCGGCCACGTTCGCGCCCACGTGGACAAAATAGGTGAGCACTGCCAGGAAAAGCACAGCCTCCGGCGTGAGAAGCCCCATGGCAAGGGGATACGCGAACAGGAGGGCAAGCGCAAGGAAAAGCAGCTGGTCCATCGCGAGCGAGGGCTTGCCGCGCGACAGGCCCTGCCTCCGCTTTATGAAGCTTCCAAGCAGGTCGCCTGCCATTGCCCCGCAGCCCAGAAGCAGGCCCGCAAGCACGTAGGTTGCGCCTGCGTCAAGCCCTGCAAGCAACCCGGTGCCGCCTGCGGCAGCATAGATGTCCCAGGCAGTGCCGGGCAGGAAGATCCCCTCGAGCGCGCCCACCGCCACCCCTGATGCCACGCCCGCGAAAAAGCCGCGCACGGTTTTCCCGTCCCCGAACAATCTCTGCCTGTCATCCAGCTTCCTTCCCCCGTCAATCGGCCTGCCGCCGCCAAGCAGCACTGGCACCGAGTTTGCAAAATAGGCGGGCAGTATGAAAATGATGAGCTGCAGCATCCAGGCGGCAAAATCCATGCGCATATTTGTGCAAAGATGTTTATTAACTTTCCAACATCAAAAGCGGCAGGGGGGAGAATATGGCAGGCAAAGGGCGCGGGTCAAACTATCTGGCTGTTGCAGTGGGCGGGCTTTTCATCCTCTCAATCGTCATAATAGCGGCATACTCGTTCCTCCCGTCCGAAGGCTGCATAGGCGTGGTGGAGATAAGCGGCCCCCTGGTGACACAGGACGTGCCAGCCTCTCTTTTCACGGACGAGCAGAAAGGCTCCCAGACCATGGCATCGGAAATCAAGGAGGCAGGGGACAGGCCTGACGTCCGCGCAGTGCTTCTGCTCATAGACTCGCCCGGCGGCTCGGTGATTGCAAGCCAGGAGGTGTACGAATCAGTGCACGCCCTGAACAAGACGTCGGTGTCATTCATACGCGAGATGGCCGCGTCCGGAGGCTACTATGCCGCCGCAGGCACCTCCTACATCGTGGCAAACCCCGACGCGCTCACGGGAAGCATCGGCGCGCGGGCAACGCTTTCCGACTACAGCGGGCTCATGGCAAAGCTTGGCATAAACAGCACCACCTTCAAGACGGGCGACCTCAAGGACATGGGCTCGCCCGAGCGCCCGATGCCGGAAAAGGAGCGGGCCGTGTGGCAGTCCATCGTGAACGAAAGCTTCCTAACCTTCCGCACTGCGGTGGAGGAGGGGCGCAAGGGCAGGCTTGATAAGGCAGGGTTCGAGGAAGTGCTCGACGCGCGCATACTCACCGGCAGGCAGGCCAAGAAGATAGGCTTGGTGGACGAGCTTGGCAACAAGGACGCCGCAATCGCGGCGGCCGCGCGCCTCTCGGGCATGAAAGGCGAGCCCCGCCTGTGCGAAATCTCGTCCGGGGCAAGGCGCGGCACGCTTTTCGGCTCCCTCTCCGCCCAGGCGCTGCAGATGTTCCTGCAGGGCGCAAGCGGCTTCCATGTCTCCTACACGTAGTGAAAAAATGGCAAAACAAAGCACGCTTGCATTCCTCATTCCCATCCTTCTAGTGTGCGCCGCCATCCTGGCCGCCTACTCCTTCCTCCCGAAATCCGAAGGCGGTGCGCAGCAGGGCGGCGGGGAAATCTCGCTTTCCATCGAGGGCAGGCCATTGGTGTCCGGCAACAGCGCAACATTGCGCGCGGTTTCCACGTGCGGCGCGTTTGGCGTCTCATTGGACGGGGCGGTGTTTGGCAACGGCGCCCCATTGCTTTCAGGGCCGTTTTTGCTGCAGGAGGGCAACCACTCATTTTTTGCGCAGGGGCAAGGCTGCAACTCCACTCTGGAATTCATTGTGCTCGCGCGCGAGTGCGAAGAAAATGAGACGCTGTCATGCGCCAGCAACGGCTGCCCCGGGGCGCGCACATGCCTTGGCGGGATATTCTCGGAATGCTTCCTTCCAAAAAAAGTCTGCTCGCCCGGGGAGAAGGTGGGCTGCAGCACCAATGGCTGCTCCTTTGGCTATATGGTGTGCAACCAGTGCGGCACAAGCTTCGGCAAGTGCCTGCCCGCAGGCGCGGCAAATTCGGCGTGCGGCACTTCTTCGTGCAGCTAATCACTTCTTGCGGGGCTTTTGGGCTGCCGATGGCTTTGCAGATGGCTTTTTCGGGGCTGCGCCCGGCGCTGCCCTTGCAGGCGGCCTTGGCTGCCTCTCGGCAATGTCATCTTCCGGGCCAGGGCCCCGCCCAGCGCGCAGCTTGTTCCGTATGCCCTCGAGCTGGGCAAGCATGTTCTCCACTTCCTTTTCCTGCTCCGCGACCTCGCCTGCTATGCGCGCGTTCCTCTCAAGCTCAGCAAGCTCCTCGTCCATGTCCCCGTTTGCAACTGTCCTTTCGGAGCCATAAATGCCTGCATCCCCCTGCGGGGCTGCGGAAGTTTCCTCCTCAGACACAGCCTCCTCGTGCTCGATGGGGGGCGCAGGCTCGCTTTCCTGCATGCGCCTCTTGCGGCTCTCCACCATGCTGCGGGTGGCGTCGTCCACGCTCTTTTCGCGCTCCGCCTCCCTGCCGAATGAGAACTTCTGGGAATAATTCATGCCTGCCCCGCTTTTTGCCTGCTGCTCGGCCAGCTGCGGCGCAGGCTCGGACGAATCCTCCTCCTCGCGCCTTGCGGACAGGAAATTGTAGACGATGAGCGCAACCACCGCAGCTGCAAAGATGCCTGCGAATATCGGGAGCGCGCCAAGGATTGCGGGCAATATGCCCTCGTCCGATGCGCTTGCCGCGGTTGAAGGCACTTCGGCCTCGGCGGCATTCTTGTCGTATGCTATGGTGGAGGCAAGCTGGTACAGCCTGTAGCCTTCCGCAGAGTATGTGTAGCTTCCGATGCGCGTTGCAATCAGGCTTGCCGTGCCCGTGCTGCCCGTGCGCACCGACTGCCTGCTGCCGTCAGGGTAGTCCACCACTATCCTTGCCCCTGAGACGGGCTTGCCGTCCAGCGACTTGAGCGAAAGCGTGAGCGTGCTGTTGACAGGCACCTTGGAGGGCGCAAAAAGCATCACGGTGCTTGGCGCAGCAATCGCAGCCGCATCGGGAATCCTGCCGACCGCGGCCTCGCTCACCGTGGCGCCGAACCTGTACGTGACGTTCCTGGCCTCCCCGCGCTTAAGCTCGGCGATTTCCCACACTGCCTGCCTCCCGTCGAACTGCGACGGGCTTGGCGAAAACGAGATATCAGCTCCTGCTGGGACGTAGGACAGGCTCTCCCCGACATTCACATAGTTCCTGTCAATGGTGCCGATGTTTTTCAGCGAGAGCGTGACGAGCGTGGACACTGCGCCTGCGCTTCCCGACTGCCTTGCGCCGCTGTTTGCGCAGACGTCGCTGATGCCCACCTGGGAAAGCGGGCAGTCGCCCGCCAGGCCCACGTCGAGCGTGCGTGTCACCTCCAGCCAGCCATCCGAGACGTATGTCCTGGAGTAGGTTTCGGCAAAAGGCACGGAAATGAGGAGAAGCATACCTATGAACAATGCAGGAATTTTCACCATGAACACACCCCTGTGGTATCCCTTTCTGGTGCGTTCAGTATTTAAATCTTTGTATTTTATGGCTATTTGTGGGGCTGTCAAATTGCCCCCTCACCCCTCCCTTTAAAATCCTTATTCGCAAAAGGATGGATAGGTGCGACAATGAAATTTGGAAAGGCAATCCTCTTCGCTTTCACGCTTTCCCTGCTTGCAGGCTTTGCGTTTGCGACAGACCCGCCGACCAGCCAGCTCAGGGCCGCGCTAAGCTCGCTTTGCCAGGGGCTGAACCAGCTCGTGCCCGTCGCAGCCATGCTCATGGTGCTCCTTGCATCCGTCATCTACGCAACAGGGCAGATGATGGGCGCGGAGACCCGCGCGCGCGCGAACGTCTGGGCGACATCGGCGCTCACGGGCGCGCTTATCGGCATACTGATTTCAGTCATTGCGCCCTCTGTCCTCCAGACCATCGCTGGCGGCACCGCGATACAGTGCTGACGGCAGCATCCAACCGCTTTTAAATTTAGACTTCTTTTTAGTTAGCATGGAGCCAGCATTAGCTGTAGGGATAAGCATCACGGTCATCATGATCTCCGCGCTCATTTTCGACAGGCTCCGCCTTCCGCACATACTGGGCGTGCTTGTGGCGGGCATACTGGTCGGCCCCTACAGCCCCATTGCGGGCCTGAACCTGCTGGGGCTTGACTTTGGCAACATAATAATCACCGACCCCTCGGTCGTGGAAATATTCGCGGTGCTGGGCGCGGCGCTCATACTGTTCGGCATAGGGCTCGAGTTCTCGGTCATAAGGCTTTGGAAGATGGGCTGGTTCACATTCCTAGCCGCGCTCCTCAAAATCGGCATCGTCTATTTCGCGGCGCACTTCTGCCTTGCAGCCATGGGCTTTGGCACGCAGGCCGCGGTGCTTGTCGCCGTGGCGCTGTCCTTCTCCTCCACACCCATCATCATAAAGTTGCTGGAGGACTCGGGCAAGATAAAGCGGCCCGAGGTGAACTTCATAATCTCGGTGCTGGTCCTCGAGGACCTGCTTGCCGTCTTTTTCCTCGGCCTCATCGCAAACCCCGTCTCCGCCGGCGACTACTCGCTTGCGGTGGCGGTCCTGCGCGTGGTGCTCACGTTCATATTCGCCTACTTTGTCCTCTCCAAGCTCATCGACAAGTTCCTGGACCTGTTTGCGCATTCCGACGAGCTCATCATCCTCTCCACCGTGAGCCTGGTCCTCGTCATCGGCTACCTCTCATCCGCAATCGGGCTTTCCTTCTCGGTGGGCGCCTTCCTCGCAGGAAGCACGATAGCAGGCTCGCCGCACTCACGCAAGATCGAGGAGATGATACGCCCGTTCAACTCGCTTTTCGCGTCGTTCTTCTTCTTCTCCATCGGCCTCATGGTGAACATTTCCGGCGTGCTTTCCAACCTCCCGCTGCTCTTCCTCTTCCTCGCCATCGGCATCCTGGTGCGCTTCGCGGCGTCCGGCTTTTCCGCATACATGGCAGGCTTTTCCGGCAGGAACGCGTGCTTCTGCGCAGCGGTCTTCCTCTCCATGTCCGAGCTGTCGCTCCTGCTCATAAGCCAGGGCGCGTCCTCGGGCATATTGCACAAGGATTTCCTGGGCAGCTTCGCGTTCGCCATAATCGGCACCTCCTTCCTGTCCGCATGGCTCATAAGCCGCGAGAACGAGACTTACAATGCCATCCAGTCCACGGTGCCCCAGCTGGTGATAAAGAACCTGCGGCTGCTGCGCTCCACCGCGCTTGGCATGCGCCGCGCGGTCTCCGAGTCCTCCCGCTACTACAGGGTGGTGGAAAAGCTCCCCTCCATAGCGCACCACACGGACCAGTTCTCGGTGCGCGAGCAGCTCGTGCTAACCTCGAAAAACGCGGTGCTGCTCGGCGTCGCGTCGTCCGTGTGCTACCTGGGGATATTCTTCGCGCAGACGTCCGAATGGGGCTTCCTCGACTCGTTCTTCGTGTACTTCTTCGCGGTCTTTTTCATAACGTCCGCGCTGTTCTTGGTGAACGTGAAGTCCGCCCAGGTGTCTCTCCTGAAGATGATAGCACGCTCAAGCAACGGCGCGCGCTATGTCGCAGTGGGGCATTTCGTCTCCATGGCGTTCTTCTTCTTCCTCTGCGCAGCCTACTTCTGGGCATACTCGCTCGCGCCCGCGTCGCTGTCCGTGATACTGGTGCTCCCCTCGCTTGCCTTCGCGCTCCGCAGCATGCTCTCCACCTTCAAGGCGGTCTCCTCGGGCGGCGGGCTGCTTTAGGCACCCGTCGGCAGGCATTTTGCAATGAAAGGCTTTCCCCCGACCTGCCGTTTCGTGATTGCCTGCCCGTCGATGTATTCGATGTACTCAAAGCCGAAATCCTCTATCTGCAGCGTGCCTGGCGCAGATGTGCTGTTCTGGCACCCTGACGAAGCCACTGCCATGCAGCAGCCGCCGCACGCGCTTCCCACCGGGTATATGTCTATCCCATAATTGGACGGCACGCCATTGAACGAGTATCCGAAGGATTTTTCCTCCCCTGGCGCAAGGTAGAACCTGTCCGAAACAAGCCCCCCCACGCCGCAGACGCTGCTTATGGTGCCCGATGCCCCTCCCAGCAGCTTGGTTATCCTTATCGGGTATGCGCCGGAGTTCCTCACGCGCAGGTATGGCATGCTGTACAGCGGGTTGGTGGAATATGTGTTTGCCTTGGCTTCCACAATCGAAATCGGCTGCGAGGACTGCCAGTAAGCCTGCGACTGCGTGATTTGCGCGTCGGACGCCATCCCTGGGAAGAAGCCGAGAAGCGCGACTGAGACAAGCGCGACAATCAGCACGACTGCAAGCAGCACTAAATATTCAGTTGCCCCCTGCGCAAGTTTCATCAAATCACGCTAGTTGTAATTGTTCATGCACTGCACGATGAGCGGCGCGCTTCCCACCTGCCTTTTCGTGATTGTCTGCCCCTCGATTGTTTCGGTGTACTCGAAGCCGAAGTTGTTCACAGACAGGTAGCCATAAGGCGCGCTGCGCGAGCAGAGCGAGGAGGCGATGTTCATGAAATTGGAGTTGTAGATAGTAGCATCGCTTCCTGAAAATGTAAAGAATGTGCGGTTGCCAGAGCCAGGGTCTGCTATGCCTGGGAAATACGAGCCATGAGCACCTATCGGGAACTCCTCTCCTGGCGCAAGCTGCACCCTGCCGCTCAAAGCTGCGGCTGGCGACCAGCCCCCAGTCCACACATTCGAAATGCTTGTATTGCCTGCCAGTATTTTGGTGAGGCTTATCTGGTAATTGCCATTGTTCCTGATGCGAAAGTAAGTGACCGTGAAATTCCCACTGCCGCTATCTGCAAACCTCGCCCCCGCCTCCTGTATGGAAATCGGCGATGCGCTTGACCAATACGTTTTGCTCTGCGTGAGCTTGGCATCCGAGGCCATCCCTGGGAAGAAGCCGAGAAGCGCGACTGAGACAAGCGCGACAATCAGCACCACCGCTAACAACACAAGATATTCAGTGGCGCCTTGCGCTCGAAACGGCTGCATGCCTATTGCGGGGGCGGCAGAACTTTTATAGCTTCCTGGCTCCCGCGCGCGCTTCCTTTCTGTTGCCAAAAATGGCTTTTGCACCGGCAGGGCGCCCTCTGCCCATGTTTATAAGCCGCAAGCGCGCGGGATTCTTCATGGAAAATGCCTCGCGCACAGCCAACCGTTTTAAGCTTTTCAGGGAAGGAGTCTACTGCCAAGGTGGAACGATGCAGGAATACGCGGTTGTGATAGAAAAGGACGAGGACGGCTACTTTGTCGCGTCAGTGCCTGCAATCCCCGGCTGCCATACCCAGGCAAAGACGCTTGGCAGGCTGATGGAGCGCATACGAGAGGCAATAAAGCTTTGCCTCGAGTCCGACGTGAAACTCCCCAAGCACAGGTTCGTCGGAGTGCGGAGCGTCAGGGTGAACGGATATGGCAGGGCTGCGCCCGCTCAAGCTTAGGGAAGTGCTGCGCGCGCTTGCCCGTCTGGGTTTTGTCAAGGTCAGGCAGAAAGGCAGCCATGCGCTCTTCAGGCACCCTGACGGCAGGTCGACGGTGGTGCCCATCCACAACGAAAAGGAAATCGGCAGGGGCCTGCTTGCGAAGATAATCAAGGACTGCGGCGCTGGCGCAAGGGAATTTTTGGGAAAATAGATGCATCTCCGACTGTCGCCTTAGCTCCCGCTAATCGCATCAAAACAGAAAAGAAGGAACCGCTATTTACTGCTTCTGCGGCCCGAGCTGAATCTTCGGCGGCACGATGGGCGGCGAGAGGTTCACCGGGCGCGCGACGAACACGCCGTTGGTCCCGCAGGCGTAGTTGATTGCGTTGAGTATGATTTCGGCAAACGCATCCGGCAGCTTCTTCTCCTTCTCCCACTTCGCGGTTATCTCTTTTGTGAGCTTGGCGTCCTCGCGCGAGGTGATGGTGCCCTTCATGCTGATTTCCCCCACGCCCTCCGTGTAGACCACCGAGTAGTTGAAAGAGATTGCGACCTCGCCGTTCACGACCGCCACGGCATCGAGCCCGATGTTGACGTTGAGGCCCGTCATGTCCTCGTCCTTGTCGCGCCTTGCCTCGACCTTGACTATCTTTATGCCTGTTATCATGTTCACACCTCTATTTGTCATTCCTTGCAATATGATATGAATAAAAAGCCCGCCCTCAGATGCGCAGCTCCTGCCCAACGCGCAGAGCAACGCCCTTGGTTATCCCGCCAAGGTCCGTGATGAATTCGTTGGGGTCCTGGTTTATCTTTTCATAAGTGTTGTAGTGCATGGGCACCGCGGCCTTGGGGCGCATCTCCTTCACTATGCTGTTCGCCGCAAACGGGTCCATCACGCTCCCACCGCCAATGGGGACAAGCGCCACGTCGCACTTTATCCTCGCCATGTCCGCAAAGCTGTAGGTGTCGCCGGAGTGGTATATTGACAGCCCGTCACCCTTCACGACGAACCCTACTGGGTAGGCGGATTGCGGGTGTATC
>Ga0172370_10006835_pt1 | contig 14185 bp, 14 predicted proteins | sample LakKiv5m_FD_114538 | JGI IMG/M metagenome (GOLD analysis project Ga0172370, IMG submission 114538) | Freshwater microbial communities from Kabuno Bay, South-Kivu, Congo - kab_022012_11.5m | ecosystem: Environmental > Aquatic > Freshwater > Lake | place: Democratic Republic of the Congo...
AGCGGCTGCGCCGTCCCGAGGTCGTCGCGCTGCTGGCGGCCTGTTTCTTCATGTCGGTGGCGCACGGCCCGCTGTATGTGTTCTATTCGATCCATCTGGTTGCGCACGGCTACGACAAGCTGGCGGTCGGCCTGCTGTGGTCGCTCGGCGTGGCGGCCGAGATCGGCGTGTTCATGCTGATGCCGCGGCTGTTGCACCGCGTCCCGCTGCGCGGCGTGCTGCTGGCCAGTTTCGCCCTGGCGGTGCTACGCTTCCTGCTGATCGGCTGGCTGGCGGACCGGCCGCTGTGGCTGGTTTTCGCCCAGCTCTTGCATGGCGCCACCTTCGGTGCCTACCATGCGGCGGCGATGGCGGTCTGGCTGCGCTGGTTTGCACCGCGCCAGCAGGCGCGCATCCAGAGCCTCTACGGCAGTCTGTCGTTCGGCGCCGGCGGCATGGTGGGCGGCGTGTTGAGCGGCGAGCTGTGGGGCAGCCTCGGGCCGGCCGTCACGTTCACGGGTGGCGCGCTGTGCGCGCTGATCGGCGGACTGCTCGTCTGGCGCGGCGTGCCGGCGGGCAGCCTGCATGCACGCAAGGAGAATGAGGGATGCGCATGAACCGCTGGATTGGACTGATGCTCGCGGTGCTGCTGCTGGCCGGCTGCCAGGACGTGCCGGTCACCGGCCGCAAGCAGCTGCAGATGGTTTCCGAGCAGCAGGAAATCAAAATGGGCCTGACGAGCTTCCAGGAAATCCTCGGCAAGGAAAAGCTGCTGCAGAACACGGCGGTGAATACCCGTGTCGAGCGCATTGGCCGGCGCATCGCGGCGGCGACCGGTCGCAGCGACTACGCCTGGGAGTTTCGCGTTCTCGATGACGACAAGACGGTGAATGCCTTCTGCCTGCCCGGCGGCAAGGTCGCGGTGTACACCGGCCTGCTGCCGGTCGCTCAGGACGATGCCGGCCTTGCCGCAGTGATCGGCCACGAGGTGGCCCATGCGATCGCGCGGCACGGTGGCGAGCGCCTCAGCCAGCAGATGGTGGTGGCTGGCGTGACGGCAGCCACCGTGATGGCGACCAGTGATACGGCGAAGCGCGACCTGTATGCCGGCCTGCTCGGCGCTGGCGCCGCGGTTGGTTTCCTGCTGCCGTATTCGCGTCTGCATGAGTCCGAGGCGGATCGCATGGGACTCATCTACATGGCCAAGGCCGGTTACGACCCGCGCGCCGCGATCGGCCTCTGGCAGCGCATGGCCGCGCTGGCGAAGGACAAGGCGCGGGCGCCGGAATGGCTGTCGACGCATCCGGCCGAGGCGTCGCGCATCGCCGCGCTGGAGCACTGGCTGCCCGAGGCGCTGAGCTACTATCGACCGGCGGCGGCGCACTGAGCGTATGCGATAATTTTCTTTTTTTGAAGGAACCCGACCATGAAGAAGCTGCTGTGTCTGCTCGCTGCGGGCGCCCTGCTCGCCGGTTGCAACACCGTGCGCGGCATCGGCCAGGACATCGAGAAGGGTGGCGAGGCCATCCAGAAGTCCGTCAGGTAAGGCCCCCTGCAACTCCACGACAGGATCGAGAAATGAAGATTTGTGTTCTGCCCGGTGATGGCATCGGGCCCGAAATCGTCGCCCAGGCGGTGCGTGTGCTCAAGGTCGTCGATAGCCGCATCGAGCTCGAGGAAGCCCTGCTTGGCGGCTGCGCCGTCGATGCCACGGGCGATCCTTATCCCGAGGCGACGCGCCGCCTCGCCCGCGCCGCCGATGCGGTGCTGCTGGGTGCCGTCGGTGGTCCCAAGTGGGACAACCATCCGCGCGAGCAACGTCCCGAGCGCGGCCTGCTTGGCATCCGCAAGGATCTCGGCCTGTTCGCCAACCTGCGCCCGGCGATGCTGTATCCCGAGCTGGCGAATGCCTCGACGCTCAAGCCGGAGGTGGTGGCCGGGCTCGACATCCTGATCGTCCGCGAACTGACCGGCGACATCTATTTCGGCCAGCCGCGCGGCATCGAGACGCGCATGGTCGAGGGGCAGCCGCAGCGGGTCGGTTTCAACACCATGATCTACTCCGAAAGCGAAATCCGCCGCATCGCGCGCGTCGCCTTCGAGGCCGCGCGCAAGCGCAGCCGCAAGGTTTGTTCGGTCGACAAGATGAACGTGCTCGAATGCACGCAGCTGTGGCGCGATGTCGTCATCGAGACCGCCAAGGAGTATCCGGATGTCGCGCTGTCGCACATGCTGGTCGACAACGCGGCGATGCAGCTGGTGCGCAATCCCAAGCAGTTCGATGTGATGGTTACCGGCAACATCTTCGGCGACATCCTCTCCGACGAGGCGTCGATGCTGAGCGGTTCGATCGGCATGCTGCCCTCGGCCTCGCTGGACGAACACAACAAGGGTCTCTACGAGCCTTCTCACGGCTCGGCGCCGGACATCGCCGGCAAGAACCTCGCCAACCCGCTGGCGACCATCCTTTCGGCGGCAATGCTGTTGCGCTACAGCGGCAACGACGAAGCGGCCGCCCAGCGCATCGAGGCCGCGGTCAAACGCGTGCTGGCGCAGGGCTATCGCACCGCCGACATCTACGAAGCGGGCATGCGGCGCGTCGGCACGCGCGAAATGGGCGATGCCGTGCTCGCCGCCCTGTAATTCCAACAACGGAATGATGACATCATGAAAAAAGTGGGACTGGTGGGCTGGCGTGGCATGGTCGGTTCGGTGCTGCTGCAGCGCATGCGCGAGGCGGGCGATTTTGCCCTGATCGAGCCGGTGTTCTTCACGACGTCCAACGTCGGCGGCCAGGGCCCGGCCGAGGCGGGCAGCGTACCGCTCAAGGACGCCAAAGACATCGAAGCGCTGAAGCAGATGGACGTGATCATTTCCTGCCAAGGCGGTGACTACACCAAGGCGGTGTTCGGCCCGCTGCGCGCGGCCGGCTGGAACGGTTACTGGATCGACGCCGCGTCGAGCCTGCGCATGGCTGACGATGCGATCATCATCCTCGATCCGGTCAATCTCGATGTCATCAAGGCCGGCTTGGCGAAGGGCATCATGAACTACATCGGCGGCAACTGCACCGTCTCGCTGATGCTGATGGGCCTCGGCGGCCTGTTCCGTGCCGATCTCGTCGAATGGATTTCGGCAATGACCTATCAGGCTGCATCGGGCGCCGGCGCGCAGAACATGCGTGAGCTGCTGGCGCAAATGGGTGCGCTTCATGATGCTGTCAAGACCGGGCTGGCCGATCCGGCATCGGCGATCCTCGCCATCGACCGCCAGGTGGCCGAGACGATGCGCGCCGCTGCATTCCCGACCAGGAATTTCCGCGGTGTGCCGCTCGCCGGCAGTGTGATTCCCTGGATCGACGTGCCAGTCGAGCACGGTCAGACGCGCGAGGAGTGGAAGGGGGGCGCCGAGTGCAACAAGATCCTCGGCAAGCCGCCGTTCCGTTCTCCGGGCAGTATCCCGATCGATGGTCTGTGTGTGCGTATCGGCGCGATGCGTTGCCACTCACAGGGCCTGACCATCAAGCTGAAAAGGGATGTGCCGCTTGACGAACTGGGTGACATCATCGCCAATGGCAATGACTGGGTGAAAGTCGTGCCCAACGAGCGCGAGATTACCGAACGCGAACTGACCCCCGCAGCCGTGACCGGCACGCTGAGTGTGCCGGTCGGCCGGCTACACAAAATGTCGCTGGGCCCGCAGTATCTGGCTGCCTTCACCGTCGGCGATCAGCTGTTGTGGGGTGCCGCCGAGCCGCTGCGCCGGATGTTGCGGATTTTGCTCGAATGATCACGTCCGGCATATAAGATGCTGGTCGAGCTTGCGCCATTAAGTGCATGATGTTATTTTGAATGCCGTTTGTGTTCCCGGCGGGGTGAATAGTGAAAAAGACACTCAAGACGACGCTGCTCAAGACTTCCCTGCTGGCCAGCCTGCTCGCAAGCGCATGGGGCGCGCAGGCGGCCGGACTCGGGCGCCTGAGTGTGTATTCCGGCATCGGTCAGCCCCTGCGGGCGGAAGTGGCCGTCTCCGCAACCGCCGCGGAACTCAATGCGATGAGCGCGCGCCTCGCTTCCCACGAGGCATTCCGCGAGGCCGGCATTGACTATCCCACCGCCCTCAATGATGTGAGCATCGCGCTCGACAAGTCGGCGAGCGGCGATCCTGTGCTCAGGCTGACCTCCGGGCGGCCGATCACCGAACCCTTCCTGCATTTCCTCCTCGAACTGAGCTGGACCGCCGGGCGCATGGTGCGCGAATACACCTTCCTGCTCGATCCGCCGGAAATGCTCAACGTTGCCCAGCCGGCCTCAGTGGTCGCCCCGGCGACTCCCGCCGTGCGCAGCCTGCCTGCTGCGAGTCCCGTGGATCGCACGCCGGCCCGCCCGGCACCCGCTCGGTCAGCGGCACCCGCACCTCAGCGTGGCGAACCGGCCGCGACGCCAGCGGAGTATGTCGTCCGGTCCGGCGACACGCTCGGCAAGATCGCCGCGCAGACGCGGCCCGCCGAAGCGACCCTCGACCAGATGCTGGTCGCCTTGTTCAAGAACAACCCGGAGTCCTTCGTCGGCGGCAACATGAACCGCCTGCGCGCCGGCAAGATCCTCCGTGTGCCGGCCGCCAGCGAGGTCGCCACCGAGGATGCCGCCCAGGCGCGGCAACTGGTGGTCAGCCATGCCGGCGAGTTCGCCGCCTATCGGCGTAGCCTCGCCGCGCAGGTCGCGTCGGCCGCGCCGGCTGCGGAGGAAGCCCCGCGTCAGGCGGTGAGCGGGACCATCCGCCCCGAGGTCAAGGAGGCAGCCCCTGCGGTTGCGCCGCGCGACAAGCTGGAGGTCTCGCGCAGCGAGCCGGCCAAGGCGGCCGCCCCGGCGGAACCGGCCGGCCGCAGCCTTCAGGAGGATCTGATCGCCCGCGAGAAGGCCCTGCGCGAGGCTTCCGAACGCATCGCCCTGCTCGAAAAGAATATCGAGAACCTCAAGAAGCTCGTCGAGGTCAAGAGCCAGACCGGCGCGAAGCTGCAGGAAGATAGCCAGGCCGCGCTGGCCGGTGCCGCAGTGCCAACGAAACCTGAAACGCCGCCGGCGCCTCCTGCGCCCACCGCCGGCGAGACCGCCGCGCTGCCGCCCGTGCCTGTGGCCGCGCCGACAGCCGAAAGCGCGCCGCCGCCTCCACCCCCGCCCCCGCAGCCGGCTGCACCCGCAGTGGCCGCGAAGCCACCGGTCGCGCCAGCTCCCGTCGAGGAGCAGAGCTTCGTGGACGAGAATCCCGCCCTTGTTTATGGTGGCGGCGGACTGGCGGTCCTGCTGCTCGCCTATCTTGGCTATGCGTCCCGGCGTCGCCAGCAGGGCGGGGCTGTGAGTGAGCGCGACGGCGATCTCGCCACGGTGCCTGCTGCTACCGCGCCTGCCCCGATGGCGCCGTCCGATGCGCCGCCATCGACGCTCTCCGGCCTGCCGCCGCTGCCGCTCGATAGTGGCGAAATTTCGATCCAGGGCGATTTCAGCGAGGGTGGGCTGCTGACGAACGAGGAAATTGTCGATCCGGTCGCCGAAGCCGATGTGCTGATGGCCTACGGCCGCGACCGCCAGGCCGAGGAAGTGTTGCTCGACGGCATCGAGAAGGATCCGCAGCGCCCGGCGACCTACATGAAGCTGCTTGAGCTCTACGCCAAGCTCGAAAGCCCGGGCCAGTTCGAATCCATCGCCAAGCAGTTGCATGGCCTGAACCAGGGCCGCGGTGCCGACTGGGACCGCGCCTGCGCGATGGCGCGCAGCCTCGGTCTGTCCGGTGGCATCTTTGCCGGTGCACCGACGCTCGCCGATGTGCTGGCCCCGGCGCCGGCCGATGACCGGCTGGAACCTGAGGTCACCAGCGAACAGTCGCTGCAGCCCGTGATCCCGCCGGCCGCCGCCTCTGCGCCGGCCGTTTCCGAGATCCCGGCCGAGCCGGTGATTTCGCCGGAATCGCTCGATTTCGATCTTGACCTGGGAACCACCAGTTCGCCGGCGGCTCCACCTCCCGTCGAGGCACCTGCCGCGCAGCCGTCTCCGGCGGGTGATACTGGCCTCGATTTCGACTTTGAACTGCCGGCACCGGCCACCGAGGCGGCACCTGCTCCAGAGACGGTTGCTGCCGCGACGTCTGAGGCGACAGCTGACAACGTGATCGACTTCGACCTCGATCTGGATCTCGGCTCGGCGGCCGTAACGCCGGCGGCAGCCTCCGCCGACACCGGCCTGCCACCCCTCAAACCGCTTGAGGTTCCACCGGCCACTGCCGCCGAGGCGGCACCCGAGCCGTTCCCGCCGGGCGGCGGCTTGGCTGACCACAAGTTCGATTTCGATCTCGAACTCGATACGGGCGATGCCGCCGCCGCGCCTGCCGCCGGGCCGGCGCCGGCCCTGGCCGCGAACTCGACCCCCGCCGAAGCCGACAATCCCGAGGTTGCGACCAAGCTGCAGCTCGCCGCCGCCTACGAGGAGATGGGCGACCTGGAAGGCGCGCGCGAGCTGCTCAACGAGGTGGCCAACGAAGGCAGTGCCACCCAGCAGGCCGAGGCGCGCGCCAAGCTCGACCAGCTGGCGGCCGCCTGATTTCCTACTTTGCGCCGGCCGGCCCGCGTCTCCGGCCGGACCGACGCCGTATCGCTTGCCGATGTTCCATCCGGCCACGCTGCTCCTGATCTGGCTGGGCTTCGCGCTCCTCCTGCCATGGTTGCCCGCCGGTGGACTTGCCGTCGTGACGATCATCTGTCTGGGCGCGGCGCTTGTCGCGGCGCCGCGGCGCAGCCTCAACCTGCTGCGCCGCTCGCGCTGGCTGCTGCTTTCGCTGGCGTTGCTCTATGCCTTCGTTACTCCCGGCGAATATCTGCCCGGCTCGGCCGGTGTGCTTGGGCTGACCTACGACGGTCTGCAGCAGGGCGGCCTGCAACTCGGGCGGCTGCTCGCGCTGCTGACGAGCCTGGCCCTGCTGCACGAACGCCTCGGCCGCGACGGTCTGCTGGCGGGGTTCTACTGGCTGCTGCGCCCCTTGCCCTGGCGCGCGGCCACGGTGGTGCGGCTGATGCTGGTCCTCGACTTCGTCGAGGCGCGCGAGGCGGGCAGCTGGCGCCGCTGGCTCGATCCATCGCCGGCCGCTGCCGCGCCCGCACAGAGTCTGATCCTGCGGGTTACGCCATTCCGCTGGCGCGATCGATGGCTGGCCGGCACCGTGCTGCTCACGCTCTTTGCCGTGGCATTGCGCTCATGAGAATCGCGCTGGGCCTTGAATACGACGGTAGCGCATTTTCCGGCTGGCAGGCGCAGCCGGGTCGCGTCACCGTGCAGGGAGCACTCGAAGCGGCGCTCGCCGCGGTTGCCGACGAACCTGTCAGGGTGACCTGTGCCGGGCGCACCGATGCCGGCGTCCACGCCGCGGTCCAGGTCGTGCATTTCGAGTGTGCTGTCGCGCGTCCGCTGACGGCCTGGGTGCGCGGTGCCAACACCCATCTGCCGGCGACGGTGGCGGTGCGTTGGGCGGTGCCGGTCGGTGCGGATTTTCATGCCCGCTTCGCGGCGCGCCGGCGCAGCTATCGCTATGTCCTGCTCAACCGGCACGAGCGCCCCGGCCTGCTGGCCGGCCGGGTCGGCTGGTGCCATCGTCCGCTCGATCTGGCCGCCATGCAGGCGGCTGCTGCGAGCGTGATCGGCACGCACGATTTTTCTGCTTTTCGCGCCGCCGCATGTCAGGCGAAATCGCCGCTCAAGACCGTCGAACGCTTCACCGTCGAGCGCGTGGGCGACCAGGTGATCTTCGACTGCTGCGCCAACGCCTTCCTGCATCACATGGTGCGCAACCTGGTGGGGGCGCTCGTCTATGTCGGCACCGGACGGCAGCCGGATGACTGGCTGGCTCGCCTGCTGGCCGCGCGCGACCGGCGTCTGGCTGCGCCGACCTTCGCGCCGGATGGCCTGTACCTGGTCGGCATCGACTACGGGCCCGACTGGGGCTTGCCGTCGCAAGGCCGTATCATGGCGCTGCCTCAGATTCCCGGTTGCTGAACCCATGCCGCGCACGCGCATCAAGATTTGTGGCCTCACCCGCAGCGAAGACCTCGCCGCCGCCGTGGCGGCGGGCGCTGATGCCATTGGTCTGGTTTTCCATCCCGCCAGTCCGCGTTATGTGACGCTCGATGATGCCGCCCGGCTGGCGCGCCAGGTGCCGCCCTTCGTGACGCGCGTCGGGCTATTCGTGAATGCCTCCGCCGCGACGGTGGCGGCGACGCTGGCGGCCGTGCCGCTTGACCTGCTGCAGTTCCACGGCGACGAGCCGGCCGGCTACTGCGCGCAGTTCGGGCGCCCCTACCTCAAGGCGGCGCGCATGCGGCCGGGGGTCGATCTGCTAGAATTCGCCGCCCGTTATGTGACGGCGCAGGGCCTGCTGGCGGACGCCTGGAGCGAGTCCTTCGGCGGCGCCGGACGGTGCTTCGACTGGACGCTGGTGCCCGACTCCTTGCCGCTGCCGCTGATTCTCTCGGGCGGCCTCGATGCCGGCAACGTGACGGACGCGATACGCCGCCTGCGGCCCTGGGCGGTGGATGTCAGCAGCGGCGTCGAACTGGCCAAGGGAATCAAGGACCGAGAAAAGATGGCTGCCTTCGTGGCGGCGGTGAGACGAGCCGATGCCGGAGAATAAATACACGCTGCCCGACGAACGCGGCCACTTCGGCCCCTACGGCGGCATCTTCGTTGCCGAGACGCTGATGCCGGCGCTCGCCGAGTTGCGCGAGGCCTATGCCGCCGCCTGCGGCGACGCGCGCTTCCGCGCCGAGTTCGAGGACGAACTGGCTCATTACGTCGGCCGCCCCAGCCCGATCTATCACGCCCGTCGCTGGTCCGCCACCCTCGGCGGCGCGCAGATTTTCCTCAAGCGCGAGGACCTCAACCACACCGGCGCGCACAAGATCAACAACTGCATTGGCCAGGCACTGCTGGCGCGGCGTATGGGCAAGCCGCGCGTCATCGCCGAGACCGGCGCTGGCCAGCATGGCGTGGCGACCGCGACGGTCGCAGCGCGTTATGGCATGGAGTGCGTGGTCTACATGGGCAGCGAGGACATCCGGCGCCAAGCTGCCAACGTCTATCGCATGAAGGTGCTCGGCGCGTCCGTCGTGCCGGTCGAGTCGGGCTCGAAAACGCTCAAGGACGCGCTCAACGAGGCGATGCGCGACTGGGTGACGAACGTCGGCAACACCTTCTACATCATCGGCACCGTGGCCGGTCCGCATCCCTATCCGATGATGGTGCGCGACTTCCAGTCGGTGATCGGCAAGGAATGCATTGGCCAAATGTCGGCGCTGGCGGGACGGCAGCCCGACCAGGTGATCGCCTGCGTCGGCGGCGGGTCCAATGCGATGGGCATCTTCTACGACTACATTCCGCACCGCGACGTGAAGCTGGTTGGCGTCGAGGCGGCCGGCTGTGGACTCAATACCGGCAAACATGCGGCCTCTCTGACCGCCGGCCGGCCCGGCGTGCTGCACGGCAACCGCACCTATCTGTTGCAGGACGCCAACGGCCAGATCATCGAGACGCATTCGGTCTCGGCCGGTCTCGATTATCCGGGCGTCGGGCCGGAGCATGCCTGGCTCAAGGATAGCGGCCGCGCCGAGTACGTCACGGTCACCGACGCCGAGGCGCTGGCGGCCTTCCATGCGCTGTGCCGTTACGAGGGCATCATCCCGGCGCTGGAATCGAGCCACGCGCTCGCCTATGCCGCACGCATCGCGCCGACGCTGCCGCGCGAGCACCTCCTGCTCGTCAATCTTTCCGGCCGCGGCGACAAGGACATGCATACCGTCGCCGAACAGGCCGGCCAGGAGCTGTGAGCATGTCGCGTATCGCTGCCCGCTTCGCCCTATTGCAAAAAAAAGGCCGCAAGGCGCTGATTCCGTTCATCACCGCCGGTGATCCGCAGCCCGGCCAGACCGTCCCGCTGATGCACGCCCTGGTCGCCGCCGGCGCCGACCTCATCGAGCTCGGCGTGCCGTTCTCCGACCCGATGGCCGACGGCCCCACCATCCAGCGTGCCTCGGAGCGCGCGCTTGCCTTCGGCGTCTCGCTGCGTGTCGTGCTCGGCATGGTGCGCGAGTTCCGCAAGAGCGACGACGCCACGCCGGTGGTGCTGATGGGCTATGCCAATCCAATCGAGGCCTATGGCGCCGCAGCCTTCGTCGCCGATGCCCGCGACGCCGGCGTCGATGGCGTGCTGACGGTCGATTATCCGCCCGAGGAATGCGCCGAGTTCGCCGCCCTGCTGCGCGGCCAGGGCCTCGATCCGATCTTCCTGCTGGCGCCGACTTCGCCCGAACGGCGCTACGCCGAAGTCGCTGCGCTCGGCAGCGGCTACATCTACTATGTCTCGCTCAAGGGCGTTACCGGTTCGGCCGCCCTCGACCTCGACGAAGTGGCGCGTCGCCTGCCGCGTATCCGTGAGAAGGTTGGCCTGCCGGTCGGTGTCGGCTTCGGCATCCGCGACGCCGCTGCCGCAGCGCGGGTTGCCACCGTGGCGGATGCCGTGGTGATCGGCAGTCGCATCATCGAGATCATCGAGCGCTCGCCCGCCGCGCCGGCCGAGGCCGTCGGCGCCTTCCTGCGGGAAGTGCGCGCCGCGATGGATGGGGGAGGGGGCGCATGAGCTGGTTGCAGAAACTGTTGCCGCCGAAGATCAAACGCGCCGAGGGTGCCCGCAAGGCGATTCCCGAGGGCCTGTGGCGCAAGTGTCCGGCCTGCGAGGCGGTGCTTTACGTCACCGATCTCGAACAGAACCTCGGTGTCTGCCCGCAATGCAGTTATCACCATCGTCTCAAGGCCCGGCGACGTCTCGACCTGCTGCTCGATGCCGAGGGACGGCATGAGCTCGGTGCGACAGTGGTGCCACTCGACGTGCTGAAGTTCAAGGACACGCGGCGCTATGCCGAGCGCCTGGCGGCGGCTGCCGAGGATAGCGGCGAAAGCGATGCGCTGGTGGCGATGCAGGGGGCGGTCAAGACCGTGCCGCTGGTGGTGGCCTGTTTCGAGTTCGAGTTCATGGGCGGCTCGATGGGGGCGGTGGTCGGCGAACGCTTCGTGCGCGCCGTCGATACCGCCGTCGAGCAGCAGCTGCCCTTCATCTGCATCACCGCCTCGGGCGGCGCGCGCATGCAGGAGGGCTTGTTCTCGCTGATGCAGATGAGCAAGACTACTGCGGCGGTAACCCGCCTGGCGCGTGCGCGGCTGCCGTTCGTCACCCTGCTGACCGACCCGACCATGGGCGGCGTGTCGGCCTCGTTTGCCTTTGTCGGCGACGTGGTGATGGCCGAACCGGGCGCGCTGGTCGGTTTTGCCGGCCCGCGTGTCATCGAACAGACCGTGCGCGAGACGTTGCCGGAAGGATTCCAGCGCGCCGAGTTCCTGCTCGAGAAAGGCGCGCTCGACATGATCGTCGACCGTCGCGAGCTGCGCGACCGGCTCGCCGCCGTGCTGACCCTGCTGCAGAGGATCCCCGCCGTCTGATGGCTGCCGCGCCGGCGTCCCTGGCCGACTGGCTCAAGCATCTCGAGGGGCTGCATCCGCGCGGGCAGGCCGGCATCGTGCTGGGGCTTGAGCGCGTGCGCGAAGTGGCGCAGCGGCTTGGCCAGCAACCTTTTTGCCCGGTTATCACCGTCGGCGGCACCAACGGCAAGGGCTCCACCTGCGCGCTGCTCGAAAGCATCCTCGGCGCCGCCGGCTATCGCGTCGGCCTGTATTCCTCCCCGCACCTGCTCGATTACCGCGAGCGCGTGCGTCTCGGTGGCCGGCCCGCCGATGCCGGCGATTTCTGCGCCGCCTTCGCGCGCGTCGAGGCGGCGCGCGGCGACGTGCCGCTCACCTACTTCGAGTTTGGCACGCTGGCGGCCTGGGAGATGTTCGCCGCCGCCCGGCCGGATGCAATCATTCTCGAGGTCGGCCTCGGCGGCCGGCTCGATGCCACCAACGTCTATGACGCCGATGTTGCCGTGGTCACCACGGTGGCGCTCGACCATGTGGACTATCTCGGTGCGACCCGCGAGGCGATCGGCCGCGAAAAGGCTGGCATTTGTCGCGCCGGACGGCCGCTGATCTGCGGCGATGCCGACCCGCCGCCGAGCGTCGCGGCAGCCTGCCGTCTTGCCGGCGCCGACTTTTGGCAGCTCGGCCGCGATTTCGGCTATCTGCGCCAGGAGGGCCAGTGGCTTTACTGGGAGCGCGCCGGTCGGCGGCTGGGCGGGCTGGCGCCGCCGGCGCTGCGTGGCGAAGGGCAGCTGGCCAATGCCAGCTGTGCCATTGCCGCGCTCGGTGCGCTGCGCGATCGCCTGCCGGTGGCGGCGCAGGAAATCCGCCGCGGGCTGGCTACCGTCGCGCTGCCGGGACGCTGCCAAGTGCTGCCCGGCCGGCCGCAGGTGGTCCTCGATGTCGCCCACAATCCGCAAGCTGCGCAACAACTGGCCGCCAATTTCGCCACGATGGGTTTCGCCCGCACCACCTGGGCGGTGTTCGGCATGCTCGCCGACAAGGACATCGCCGGCGTGGTCGCCGCGCTGGCGCCGCAGGTCGATCGCTGGCTGGTTTGCGAGCTGCCTGGCCCGCGCGCAGCGCCCGCCGCGCAACTGGCCGGCATCGTCGCGCAGGTCGTCGGTTCGCCCGCGGCGGAGGCGCGGCAAGGTGCCACCGCGACCTGCCATCCGACGCCCGCGGCGGCCTTCGCCCACGCCCGGGAGCAGGCGGGAGACGATGATAGAATTTTGGTTTTCGGATCCTTTCTGACGGTCGCGGCGGTGTTGCAGAGCCTCGGTCGCAGCGGTTGAAAACATGGCGCAGGACGACAGACAAAGTGCGGCAGAAGGGGGCGCGCCGGACGACGCGCTGACGCTGCTCAAGAAGCGTGCGCGGCGGCGCCTGATCGGTGCGGTGGCGGTCGCCCTGTTCGCCGCGATCGTCCTGCCGCTGCTGATGGATCACCAGCCGGCTCCGACCCTCAAGGACATCCAGGTGCGCATACCGAACCCCGACGAGGGCGCGCCGATCCCCAAGGCCGAGATTCGACCCATCGCCAAGGTCGAGCCGCAACCGGCCCCTTCCGTCGCAACGCCGGCCCCAGCGCCCGAACCCACGCCGCCCGCGACGGCGGCCAAAGCCGCCGACAAGCCGGCCGCCAAACCCCTGGCCAAGCCGGAGGCCAAATCCGCAGCCCCGGCTGCCGTCAAGGCGCCGCCGCCGGAAAAACCCGCGGCCAAGGCGGTGGAGAAGGCGATACCGGCCGGCGAAGCGCCGGCGCCGGCCGCTGCCGAGGCTTGGGAAGTCCAGCTCGGCGCCTATGCCGAGCCCGCCCGGGTGAGCATCCTGCTGGCCAAACTCAAGGAGATCGGCCTGCCGGCCTATACCGAAAAGGTGAATACTCCCAACGGCCCGCGCACGCGGGTGCGCGCCGGACCGTTTTCCAGCCAGCAGGCCGCCGAAAAAGCCAAGGTGCGCATCCGTACGATTGGCGTCGATGGCCCGGTAGCCAAAAAATCGTGACCCGGCGGTGAATACGCTTGACCCCCTTCGATTACGCCGTCCTGTTCGTGCTGGCTGCCTCGCTACTGGTCGGCGTGGTGCGCGGCGTGGTGAGCGAGATTCTCGCGCTGGTGGCCTGGCTGGCGGCGTTCCTGGCGGCGCGCTGGTGGGCTGCGCCGGTCGGCCACTGGCTGCTGGCGCCGCACAGCGAGCCACTCTGGCAGCAGTTGGCGGGCTTCGCGGCGGTGTTCGTCGCCGTGCTGGTGCTGTTCGCGGCACTGCGCTGGCTGCTGACCCAGTTGCTCAAGGCGGTCGGACTGCGGCCGCTCGACCGGTTGCTCGGTGCGCTGTTCGGCGTGCTGCGCGGCGCGCTGCTGCTCTGGCTGCTGGTGCTGGCGGGCGGCCTGACGCCGCTGCCGCAGCAGCCGTGGTGGCGCCAGGCCGTGCTGGCGCCGCCGCTCGAGAGCGCGGCACTGGCCGCCCGGCCGTGGCTGCCGCGCGAGTTTGCGGAACGCCTTCATTATCGGTAGCCTGAAGTCATGTGCGGAATTCTCGGCGTTGTCGCCACCACTCCGGTTAATCAGCTGCTCTACGACGGTCTGCAGGTGCTGCAGCACCGCGGCCAGGATGCCGCTGGCATCGCCACCGCGGAGGGCGGCCGCTTCCACATGCAC
>Ga0172370_10006837_pt1 | contig 14180 bp, 13 predicted proteins | sample LakKiv5m_FD_114538 | JGI IMG/M metagenome (GOLD analysis project Ga0172370, IMG submission 114538) | Freshwater microbial communities from Kabuno Bay, South-Kivu, Congo - kab_022012_11.5m | ecosystem: Environmental > Aquatic > Freshwater > Lake | place: Democratic Republic of the Congo...
GCTGTTTTATTAGCTTATGAATTAGCTAAAAAAGCAGTATACAATGTTCCAACTGAAGTAACTGAAGATGTTGAAACATGCGTACCAGGTAGTGCTTTCGAAGGAAAAACAAAGAAATATGATTCTGTAGCATTAGGTTCTGCAACAAATGGTGTTGTAACATACACTAATTTAGGCTCAGACGTATTACTATACGAATCAGCATTAACTTATAAAGTTGGTGGAGCAACTCACGAAGCTTCAGCTAAAGAATCATTAGGATTTAGCGTAACTCCAATTTTCGATACTAAAAACGACGTTAAAAGATTAAATGCAGAAATGGCAGGTGGGGACTTAAACTACACTGTTGATTTCGGTACAGGCGTAGATTTCAATGCTGATTCTGATTTCACAACAAGTACTTGGACTGATTCTGGTGCTTCAGATAAAGTAGAATTACCATTTTTAGGAAAGACTTATGTTGTTCATAAAGTAATTTTATCAGGAACTGCTATACAACAATTAGAACTTTTCGAAAAGAACGCAATCAAAACTTATACAAAAGGGGATAAGATTGATGGTTTGAAAGGTAAAGATGGTAAAACTTACTACGTAATGATTGAAGGAATAACTACTGGATTAGACGCAGTAATGACATTATACGATGCAACTACTGGTGCAGTTGTTGAAGATTACCAAAGCGAAAAAATAGGTACATCTGATAAATTTGCTGAAGATGTATTAGAATCAGTTTTAGAAGTAACTGATATATACAACATAGGTACAACTGATGTTCCTGATTATAAATTAGAAATGGCTGTTGGTACAGAAGCTGTAACAGTATATGAAGGAAAAGGATACCCTTACGATTCAACTAAAACTGCAACATCAGATTATGATTGGTATGTATCAAGTATAACTGATAGTGCTGCTGGTAAATTATTAACTATTACTATGAAGAATACATCAAAATATGATTTCAAAAATAGTGATGGTTTAGCTACTGGCGAAACTGTAGAATTCCCTGGTGGATTAGCTGCTTTGAAATTTGTAGGATTACAATTACCTGAATTCAACCCAACTAACCCTGTTGAAGTATATGATATACAATTTGGTGCAGAAGTTGCTGATGGTGTAGGTAAAGGAATAATCTACAAAGATACTCATGAAACAACTCACGAAGTACCATTCTATTATGAATTCGATTTAGATGATGCTGATTCATCAGATGCTTTGGTAAGTGGTTACACTAATGCTTACAAAGTTGATTCATTCGAATTTGATGGAAAGACTTACTCTTTGAAAGTTGGTTCAGCAAGCGATGAAAACACATTCGTTTACTTACAAGAAGGATCTTATGCGGCAAGTAATACAACTAATTCAGACGAAACAACTATTTTGGATTTGAATCAAGATCAAGCTGTATTATATGATGTATTTACTCAAACATCAGGTAAGAACTTACAAATTGCAAATAGTGAAGAAGCAAATATAAGTTATGCAATCGGCTTAGATTTATCTAACCAAAAGTTATGGTTGTTATTAGATGCATCAACTACAGAATTAGCTACAAAAACAGGTAATGTTACATTCGTAGGTACTGATTTGAATAATGAATCAACTACAATATCAACTGGTGCTACATTCTATGCTCCACACGACGATGGTGACTTCCAAACATTAATTGGTGATGAATCAGCTGCTAGTCAAACTGTTGATTTTAACACAGGAAGTATGAATGTAGTTCCTTACATGTTTGATACAACTAGAGCTTCATTAGCTAAGTTCACTGTTGATTTAGCAACTAGCGGACAAGAAGATAAAGTAACTGTATTAATTGATACTGCTACTAATGCTGCTATAGCTTATGGTGCTAGTTCAGATACATCTAGTGCAATACCTGGTGGATATCAAGTTGCTGATGCTTATAGTACTACATTATATTTGAAGAAAGGTGCTAATAACGGATTAGAAACATTCTATGATGGTTATGGTACAAAAGCAAGTATTGATGCAGATGATGTTGTAACTTTAAGTATTCCTGATCAAATAGCTTACACTGAATTCCAAGTAATTGGTAAAGGTGGAACTGCTGCTGAAACTTGTACAACTGCAAGCACAACTCACACTAAAGATGTTGCTACAGTATACACTGGATTACCATTCACACCAATCAAAGCAAGCGAAGCAAGCGCTACAGGTAAATATGTAGTTGTTGGTGGATACATGGTTAACAGCTTATTCCCTGCTGAAGCTGAAGTTGCTACTTTATTAGGTGCACCATTAGCTGCTGAAGGAGATAAAGTTGCTGCTGTTGCAAACGGATACGTTTACATAGCAGGTTACACTAAGGAAGACACAACAGCTGCTGTTAACGAAGTAATTGCTTTGTTAGACAGTACTCCAATGTAAGAACTGCGAAAACAGTTCACATTTTGGTGGGATTAAATCCCACTACCTTTTTCTTTTTTTTTATTTTCTCTTTTTTCTGAGAGTAATCTTTTCTAGGCCCAAATAACTTAACCTAATCTCAAATAACTTTAAATAATCTATGTTTTATTATTATTTATTAAATAAAGAGGTGTTTTTATGACTGGCGTTACCTTAAACTTAAAAATAGATGAATATGGCAATAGAGTATTAGGGGTAATTAAGGCAAGATACGGATTAAATGATAAATCTCAAGCATTAAATAAATTATTGGATATGTATGGCGAAGACTTTGTAGATAAACAGGTTAAGCAAGAAATAGTAGATGCTATGAATAAATCTTATGACAATCATATAAAAAAATATGGATTTAAATCAAATAATATGCAGGATCTAAGAAAAAGTATAGAATCTAGTGACTAGAATGTTTAATTATGATACCTCTGATGAATTAAAACTTGATTTAAAACGATTATTTAAAAAAGATAAAATTCGATATGAAATTATTTTAAAAAAGATAGAACAAATAATTAATCAAGATATTGAAACAATTGATCATTATAAAAATATGCGATATAATTTATCTGATTGTAAACGAGTCCATATAGATAAATCATTTGTTTTATTATTCAAAGTTAACAAGAAAGAAAATTTTATTTATTTTTACAAATTAGATCATCATGATAATATTTATGAATAGTTATATCTTATAGATCTTATTCATTATAGTATCATAGATTTTGTTTATTTGTTCTTTTAATAATTCTGCTTGTTTCTCAGATAACCCTGCCTTCTTAATTAATTCTTCTTTAGATGCAGAATAAATATTAAATAAATTTTCGTGACTATCAATGACTTTTTCAATTGTACTTTTACTTATTTTAGGAATTTTAGATAACAATCTGTAACCCTTTACTTTAACTGGTTCGTTTATCTTATCATCTTGTACCCCTAAAACCTTTGCAATTGCATGTATATCAAAGATTTCTTTTGAATCAGGATATAATTTCTCAATTAAACTTTCTGGACTTTCATTATTTTGACTATAGTCCATTAAAATAAAATATAATTCTAACTTCAAACCAGAAGTATTTTCATGTAATGCTTGTTTAATTTGATTTCCTTCTTCTCCCAATTCTATTATGATTCTTTCTAATTCTATTTTTGCTTTTTCTAAATACATCATTTTTTGTAATACTTTTATTGCATCGTGATATGTTGAATTATTATTAGTTTCATAATAAGTTAATTCATTCATTAAGCCATTTACTTGCAATCTATAATTAGATATCATTTTTAAGTAATGATCTGCTTTAGTTGTTAAATAAGGTAAATCATGAAGAACAAAATGTTCTTTTTGGTAATATAATGTAATAATATTTCTTCTTTTTGATATTACTACTACTGGCAAACCAGTTTGTTTTGCTGTTTGTTCACCAGATCTATGTCTTATTCCTGTTTCTTTTGATTCAATATTTCTATCTGGTGTTAAATGAACATTAGAATATACTATTTTTTTTAAATCATTAGATAGTATAATTGCACCATCCATTTTTGATAATTCAAATAAAGTTGATGGCCGCATATCATTATCTAATTTAAAACCACCACGAATAACACTATCTAAAATGATATTTGTACCCAAAACTATTAATGCACCCATTTCTGCTTTTAGCATTTCATCTAATGCTATTCTAATGGGGTTTCCAGGAGATATTAGATTTAGAATTTCATAGACATTCATATCTTTTTTTATTCCTGTTTTATCAGTATTTATGTCAGGGTAAATGTCTTCGAGCATGTCTTCGTATTTGTCCATTGTATCACTTTATGTTAAATTAGTATAATGTGTTTAAACTATATATTTTAGGAAAATATATATAGCTTTCTTGTAAACATACCTTTTTAAATAGTATAACTCAAATTTTATAGTTAGTAGTAAGTGGTTGACTAACGGTTTCTCGCAAGAGTTTAAACTGAGGAAAGTCCGCCCATACCTATAGAGTAGTTGCCTCGAAAGAGACTAGATTTACATACAGAAATAAACGCTTTCTTGCTTACGATGATTTTGTATGAGGTGCATTAAAGTTGCTGAAATAAGTGAATCGCTCTGGTATGCAACACAAAGTGGCTTAGATCAATGTCAACTAGAAACAGAAGGTGGCTTACGGCTTACAACTAACATTAGTCCCATGGTGTAGTGGTCTATCATATGGGCTTCTGGAGCCTGTGACCTGAGTTCGAATCTCAGTGGGACTATTTTAGGGGATTATAAATCCCCTTCAATGCCATCCGCGGCTTTGGTTTTTCATAAACATTTTGCGTCTTTATCATGCAAAAGGTTTTTCGAATCTGCAGTGGACATATAATTAATAATTCTTTTTTATTTCTTCTAAAACAAATCTACCTAAATCAGTTAATTCATATAGCCTATAATTAGTATTTTGCTCATTTAAGCATTTCACTAATTTTTTATCCATCAATTCTTTTATTGCTCTACTTGTTGTTGATAAATGAGTTTTAATATCTTTTGCTATTGTACCGGGTTGCGTTGGTTTGATTAACCTAAACATAACCTCTTTTCTTATTTTTCCCGCAAGCACAAAACTTATTAATTCAATCATATCATAGTAACTATGTAGTAATATATATACATTTGCATAGCAACAACTTAGCAAGCATATCCGAAAATTAAGATTATGCCGAAAAATAAAATAACCGAATTTAGTGAAATTCACCAATAAGAGTTAAATAGTGAGTAGTGGAACAATAGGGGGTGTCAGAATGGCACTTGAAAAGTGAGCTTTTGACAACTTAGAGAAAATAAATTATTTTTGAAATGGTGGTAGAATAAGATACAAAAAAATGTGGTTTAAAAAAAGTTTTATTTATAATATAAAAGGTAGATTTAATTCAAAATAATACAAAAAAATAATCTAAATAAGTCTTTTATCTGGTTCAATCTTTTGCAGCTTATTTTAATAATATAAATCTTAATTATTAGTTATCATTTTATCTAATAATGTGTTTATTTAATTAAAATATAAAGATTCTTTATTTTATTATTTTATTTACCCCATCAACTACACCTAGAGTGCCTTTCACAATAGTTTTTGTACTTACATCAGCATTTGCACCATTAGCAACTTTAGCTGCAACAGCAACAGTATCTGAAATAGCATTAGATAACGCATCTTCATGAAATGGTTCAAATTTAACTTTATCTAATTTTTCAACAATAGAAGTCTTTTTCTCTGTTTTCTGTTCTTTAGGCTTTGGAGATGGTATAAATAAAGAAATAATAACTACTGCAACACCTATAATTAATAAGTCTATACTTAATAGTCCAAAGATAGATGTTATTATTCCTATAATAAATACAATATAATTCATATTATCCTGCTCAATTAATTTATAGAATAATAAACTAAAGATATTTAAATTAAACTAAAATCAGAAATTCTTTTAAATCCTAAAACCGTGGCTTTAGGACAAAGTGTAGAAGATTTGCAACAAATCTTTTACAAAGTGTTAGAAGTCAAAGCCTTACTAACACAAGGTATTAAGCCACCTGAGTGACCTAAAGCAAAACTTACGTCGCCACTGGTTATTTAAGTATTATTTTGATTTTGATTTCTTTTGGTCTCCTTTTTTTGTTGCCAATGCAAATATAAAAAATACTAAAAATACCCCAGTGGTCCACTGATATACTGCAGTCCATTTCATCCAACTTGCCAATGCTACTATTGCAAAAGATATCCACATTATAGATATGCAGATTCCATGCAATCCTGCCTTTGTTTTTATATCTATTTTTTCAATATTAATGAAATTTTTTATAAAATTGGTTTCTATTATTGACATTATATCATCTCATATCTTAGGAATAAACATAACTTTTCCTGTTTTAAGTTCTTCTTTAGCATGTTTTGAACAAAAATAAGTAGTATTATCTTTTTCTTTAAGATAGTATTCCACAGGCTCTTTGCATTTTGAACAGGTTTGTTTAGTCATAATAATATAATTAGAGGAAGGATATTAAAAGTTATTTATTTATATATAATATGAATTACAAGTTTTTTTTAATGTTATGTTTCTTAATTTTTGCGGTTTTTGGGTTATTAAATGAAGTTAATGCTATTGTAGATAGTACTGATTATAGTAGAGATATAATTATAATAGATGAAAATGCAAATTCGGTATATAAATTTAAGTATTTAATATCAAATTTAGATTTTGATACATATATTCCTGAATTTGATATTAATTTTTTAGTCCCTAAAGATGTTTCGGGATTAATGTTTTATTACAATGATTTAAATTTTTCTGGAGGTATAATTCGGAATAATATTTTAGATTCAAATATAAATTTAGTTGCAAGTGATTATAATGCAATAGATATTTATACCTTAACTGTATTGCCTCTTTATTTTGGAACTGTTGAAATGGGATATAGTTATAATTTGCCGCAAAATACAGTAACCAGATCAGAAAATAATTATTATTTTAATTATCCGGTAGATCTTTTTAATTATAATGATTTAATAATTTGTGTTCCAGAAAGTGCAGTTATTAGTAAATCAGAATTACCTGCATCTTACTATCTTAATACTTTTGAAAAATGTCCTGAAGGATATATTGGGTTATATAATTATAGATTAAATAAATATAATGAATTAAATTTTAATTTTAAGATCCCAGGAAAATTTGTTAATTCCTTAAGTTATAATATAGAGAATTTAATAGTGACCTCTCCAGAAGATTATAAGGATAGGTTATTGACCAATATTGGGGATTTGAATTCTCTAATTAATTATTTATATACTGATTTTAATTTAAATACAAAGGATTTTATTAATGTTAATTTTGTAAGTCCTAATGACATATCTAAAGATAAAGATATTGCATTTACAGATAATAGATCAATAGATTATAGTTTAAGTATTTTAGGTTCAGATGATGTTTATTTAAAAGCAAATATACTTTATGGGTTAATTTCTGGGATCTTATATTCTGATTATAATTTAGATTCTACTAAAGATATTTGGTTATTTAAAGGGCTAACTATGAAATTAACAAATTTATTATTATCAAAAGAACAACAATACAAATCAGTATTAAATCAACAACTAAATTATTATGATGAGATAAAGAATATGGATTATAATGAATTTAATGTTGCTTTGCAAAATTCAAAAGATATTGATGATAGTATTATTTATAGCTTTATTTTAGAAACTATTGAAGAATCATGTCCTAATTTTTCATCAAAAGTACTTAAATTATTAAAAGATAATGATGATTTAATATTAACTGATCAAAAACAAATTAATAATTTTATATTATATAATTCTCAAGAACTTTGTGAAAATAATAATATTTTATTTATTTTTGATAAATATAAGTTGGATCATGATAATGTTTTGGAGTTAGTTAAAAATTATAAGTTATTAAATTTAAATTATTTGTCGTTATCTATTAATTCTAAAATTGATATTTATGATTCTGTATTTCAACAATTAGAATATATCAACTATAATTTAGAACGAGGAAATTGTTCTGATATGGATATATTATTAACTAAACTAAATACTCAATTTATTGATTTTAATAAATTAAATGTTTTAGTTACAACTGTTGAAAATAAGTATTTTGAAACTTCGGGATTTTGGTTTTTTCCTAAAATAATGACAGGGCATCATTTAAATCTAATAAAAGAGAACATTATGTATTTAGATTTAAGTGGTATAAACAAAGAATTGCAATCTGCACAATATTGGATTAATAATTCAATCTTATTTGGAATATTATCTTATTTGGGAATATTAATTTTATTGGGATTGGTTGTAGTTTTAGTATTAAAATTTAAGATATTTAATGAATTTAAAGGCCATAAAAAATATAAGTATTAAGTAAGTGTTTTTATGTTAAAACAAATAATTATTCCTAAAAGTATAACTACAAAAGTATATTTAAGTTTAATCTTTACTATTGCTATTTTTGGTGGGATTCTCTTTGTAATATATTATTTTTTAGGTATTTGGGGTCTATTAGGATTAGGGATTTTGCCAATAATTATTATATTATTAATTCCAAATAAGAACAATCCTACCCTACTTTCAGACATAGAAAATAAGGAAATCTATTCATTTGTAGAAACAATTGCAAATAAAATAGGTGTTGAATGCCCAAATAAGATATATATTACACCTACTTCGGAAATAGGGGTTTCAGGGATATTTAATAAAAAATTATTTATTGGTATTGTAACATTGAGAAATTTAAATAAATCTGAATTTAAAGCTATTATTGCTCATGAATTAGGTCATCTTTCTGGGAATGATACAATTATAGGGGGCATAATATATCGGTTAAATCATTCAATTAATCTAATAACACATGTTGGAGTAAAATGGTATGATTCTATTCCTATTATGAATTTTGCAATATTTGGAATGATTCTTGCTGTAGTATTTAGTATTTTTGGAGTAATATATAATTTAATATGCATGTTATATAGTAGATTAGTTGAGTATAGAGCTGATTATGTTGCTGCAACCATTGCTGGTGAAAATAACTTTAAATCTGGGCTAATAAAATATTCTGGATACACCATTTATTTTGATTCAAAAGCCCAAAATGAGATAATTGATTTATTATCAGAAGGTAAAGCATTTTTGAATATATATGTGATTGCAGAAAACGGATTTGAAAATATAGATAAAGAAGAATTATATAAAAATATTTTAGAACTTGAAAAAAAGTCCTTTTTTGACAGTCACCCTACATTAAAAGAGAGAATAAATAATTTACCGGAAATATTAAAACCCATTAACTCTCAAAGAGCAATTACTTTATTTAAGAATATAATTGATTTAGAAAAAGATATGACTGATCAATTGACTAAACAAGTTCATGGTTTAGTATTAAAAGCAATAAAAGAAAGAGAGGAAGAATTAGAATAAAAATAGAGGATTATATAAGTGAATTTTGATATGCGGCAATATAATAATTTTAAGCATTGGTTCTTCTCAAAAGAATATCCTCATAATCATGTTTGGAAAAATGATTTAATTTGGCATAGTATAGTTGCAGTTGCCTTAATTATTATTTTGGCAATAATTTATTCTAATTTTAATTACCTTAATAATATTAATTTTTTTGTTAGAATAGGTAAAATATTGTTTTTAATAGTTAGTATAATTTTATTAATATTTTGTTATAAATTATCTAAGAATCTATATTATGGGTTTAAAGGCTTGGCCAACGGATATAAATTGATAATTTCAGTTGTTTTTATTGGTGTTTTAATTTTTATTTATTTGAATCAATTTTATTTAATTGCTTTTGTTAGTACGTATAATTTGAATTATTCTTTAACAAATCCTAGTATAGATAGCAATGTCAAAATTGGAAATGATGATGACAATAATTCATGGTTTTCAAATACTTATTCTGATATTAAATCATTTGTTTTAGGGCCTCAGATTGATAGTAATTGGGTTTATAATTTCATGTTAATAGTAAATGAAGAACGAAAGAGTAGAGGATTACAAAGTATGAAAGAATCAACTTATTTGAATAATGTAGCAAATCTGCGATTTAAAAAAATGATGGAGCAACCGTTTATTAGTCATTATGGCGCAAATCAATATAATGTAGGAGAAGTTGTCTTTTTCCCGGAAGGTGTTTCTGAAACTTCGTACATTGACGATTTAAAAACAACTGCTATTTTGCATTGGGATTTACTAATGGATCCACAATTTTCAAAATATGGCTATCATATAGAAGTTGGCCCAACAATAACTATTATTGGGTATTGTTCAACTACTGAAGTACCTGGACCCAATATTGATGTAAAAGAATTTTTTAAACAACAAAGTTGTGAAACATCAACAGACGATACTATTTGGTTAGTTATTGATATGAGTTAATATTCTAGAAAACTATTTTAGTCCCAAATATAATAATCATTATTCCCAATATGACTAATATGATGCCCGAAAATAAAGTACCGTAATTAAATGTTGTTTCTTTTATTGAAGGTTGCGGTTCTGGGCAAGGAATATATCTAACTTTTTTGTATTTCATAATCATTATAATACCTATAATTATTGATATAATTCCTATAAGTATCTGAAACATAAAATAATAACTTAACTCTTATTTATAAATTTAGTTATTATTTATTAATCTACCTTTTCATTTCTTTCAGAACTTTAAGACCAAGTTCTGTAGTTTGATAATATCTAAAATTATGAGAATTAGGATTTTTGCATATATAATTGATATTCCTGAGGGATTTGAAAAACCTTTTTGATGGTGTTTTTGATGCAAAAATGTTTACGAAAAAGCAAATCCCTAAAGGGACTTGATGGGATTTAAAAATCCCATTTCAAAAGCCACCTGAGGGATTTGAACCCCCGGCCCGCTGCTTACTTGGATAAATCCAGAAGCTAGGATAACGCGAAGTTAACCATAGTCTTACAAGGCAGCAGCTCTACCACTGAGCTAAGGTGGCGAGGCCTTTCTTTTAAAAAAAGAAAGTACACCGTCTGTCCAAAGAAAATTTGCTTCGCAATTACTTGACAAACGTCATTCTTAGAAAGAATGCTTCGCTTTTAATAAGTATATTATATAATTTAAAGGAAATATATATAAAGGTTACTTGCCATCTTAAGGTAAAAAGTCCTTATTCTTGATCTTATTAGGTAAATACTCTTCAGTTATGAATCTAATACCTTTCCTGCTTAGGGCTTCTAATTCTAGCTTACAATTTCTCTGTTTCATCAAAGTTAACTCACTTTGCCAGGCCTTATTTTTGAACCAAGGATAATTTTTCATTTCTTTTATTCTTTTGTTATCTTCATCATTTAGTTTCATGAATACATTTTCAGGAATTTTAAATTTATCAATATCAGAAATAGTTAATCCTAAATATTTAGTATCAGGGGTAGCTAATTTTTCTTCAGAATAACTCAATGAAATTGATCCTCTTTTTATTACCGAATAAATGTAAAATCCCCATGGGTCTGCATCCATTAATGCATAGACTGGCAATTTAAATTCTTTATTGAATCTTTGAACTAATCTTCGTTCAGCTCTTGCTGGCTGTCCTTTACCTGTTATAATAATACATTTGTGTTTTTTCCAAAATTGATCTTCATTAAATCTTTTCCAAACAGCATCTTTTTCAATAAACAAAACAAACTCTGCATCTAAATCTTTTATTTCAATATTTTCAGGTTCAACATTTGATGGAACGCCCCATCCGCCGGAACCCATTTTATTTAAATTAATAACATCTTTACCATCTTTAATTGTTAAATTTCCTGCAATAACTCCTTTTGTAGATGCAGCTAAATTTAATTCTTCTCTTAATAATCCTAATGATGCTTCGATATCTTCAATCAATGGATCTGATTCAGATTGCTCTTCAAATAGATTTTCTTTTGACCCTTTTAATGTATGTTTCAAAGCATAATACAAATCTCTTATTGATATTGTTGCATCTTCTTTTATTATTTTTTTAATTTCAGATGCAATTGCAATTGTTTGAGTATACTTTCGAGTATGAGCAGTATTCAAAAATTGTCTTTTAGATGTTTTAGCACCCATTTTGATTGTTTTGGATTTTTCATCAAAGAAAATATTAGATAATGATCTAACAGGTAATTCAATATATGGTTGTTCTTTTTTGTTAATCATTGTTAAAGTATCTTTACCTAACTTTTCTAATTCCTTAATACTATTCTCATTTTTAACCATAAATGTCACTCATTTTATTCAATAAATTCTTTTAATGTTTTACTTTTAGTTTTTTTTGGCTTATCTTCTTGTTCTTCTTCATCAATTATATCTTCTTCTAATTCATTTTTTGTTTTATTTATTTCTTTTTTCTCTTTTATTTCATCTTTGATTTCTTCATCTTGTTCATCTTCTAATTCTAATCTTTTCAAAATAATTTCTTCTAATTTTGGTAAAATATCTTTTGATTTTTCACCGGTTAAAACTTCTAATGAATATGCTAATTCATAACTATATCTTTCAAACATTTTCTTTCTTTCTAATTTCATTCCATGTTTCATTTTTCTTGAAATATGATTTGAGATTGCACGAGCAGCAGTCATTAATGCTAATTTAATCTCATCAATGATTTCTTGTTCATCTGCAACAGCTTGCTTACCTGCATTTGTATATGGAATGTGTACTGAACTTAAGCTCACTATAACTGTAATAGGCTCATTATCAAAATCTTTTATATGATATCTTTTCCATTCAATAGAATTTACTGCATTAGTAATTGCACAAGATCCGGGATCAAATAACAAAGGAGTTCTATTTGCAAATCTCATTATTTCGCTTTTAATAGAACCATCTTTCATTTTTCTTCCTGATTCTCCACCATAGGAAATTGCAACTTCTACTTGGAATGGATAACCTCCTTTATAGGCAGTAGGTTTTCTTGTTAATGGGTATAAAGTTTCTGGCTTCAAAATATTTTTTATTGATGCAGTTAATGAATCCTCACTTATTGGTATTAAAGCATCTGTTCTAGGTGCAATAGTTTTTGTTTTTTGGATTGCTTTTACTATTTTTTCTGCTTTGCTCCAATCTAATTCTCTTTTGCTCATATCTTTTATTTTAATATCCTTGCCCAACTCGTGCTGTAAATCATCAAAGAATTTATCTCCAACTCTGTCATATGCATCTTTCATATATCCTACAACTGTTTTTGCATCACTATTCTTTGCACCAGTTAATAATGTGTCTGTATCAACACATTTTATATGTCTAGGAATTTCAATTGGTTTTTTAGGTATTTCATTAATTGCTCTTTCAAAAACATATAATTTATCAAAAGGATCTAAGAATTTAATTGTAACATGAGGATTTGCAATTGCAGTTCTTTTCAAATATTCCAAAGCATTTTGTGCACTATCTTGATAATCAATTTCTTTAAATTCAGAACTAATTGCTAAACCTTTGAATTCTTTGTCTAAGTATTTTTTGCTTGTAACAATAGGCTCATTTTTCTCAACATTAATTCCAATTTCCATATATATTGGTTTACCATTGTTTCCTGAAACAACTTTTGTTGCTTTTCCTGTTGTCATTTGGCTAAAAAGAATACACCCTGAAGCACCAATTCCTTGTTGGCCTCGCATTTGGATTAGTCTATGGAATTTAGTTCCTGCCAAAAGTTTACCTAATGCCTTGCCCAAATTCTTTTCATCTATTCCTGGGCCATTATCAATAACATGAACTTCAAAATGTTCTTCTCCTAATTTAACAATTTTAACTTCAATTTCAGGTAAAATCCCTGCTTCTTCACAAGCATCAATTGAGTTAGCAACATATTCGTGAATAATAGTAGTTAGTGATCTAAGCTTACCATATAGCCCTAACATTTGCCTGTTTTTCTTGAAAAATTCAGCAATAGAGTGCTCTCTCAATTTATTTGTTTCTTCTACCATTGTATCACTGTTATTTAAAATTTGAGAATTATCTTCAATCAATAAAATAGAAATATCCTAAGGGTTTATAAAGGTTAATTAGAGTTTAGCAATTTTATCTGCTATTCCAATGTATGTATTTGCATTTAACTTTTTGAGTTCTTCTTTAACTTCTGGTTTAATATCTAGCTTATTTACAAAAGTATCTAAATCGTTTTGGGTAATTTTCTTGCCTCTAGTTAGTTCTTTTAATAATTCATAAGGTGTTGCAATTCCCTCTCTTCTTAGGATTGTTTGAATTGCTTCAGATATTAC
>Ga0172370_10006843_pt1 | contig 14169 bp, 15 predicted proteins | sample LakKiv5m_FD_114538 | JGI IMG/M metagenome (GOLD analysis project Ga0172370, IMG submission 114538) | Freshwater microbial communities from Kabuno Bay, South-Kivu, Congo - kab_022012_11.5m | ecosystem: Environmental > Aquatic > Freshwater > Lake | place: Democratic Republic of the Congo...
GCCACCGGCAGGGGCTTCGGCGTCACCGAAACACGCGGTTTGGCCGGGCCGGTGAACACAGGCTCCTCGGGCGCCCGAGGCCGCTCGACGGCCATGGGAGCCGTCGCGAGCGCTACCTCGGCCGCCTTGCGAGCCGCGACCTCGATCGTCCGAACGCCGTCGGCGCGCCCCGCCACACGCACGCGCAGCTCGCGCTTACCCGCGTCGAGCGCGAGCCGCCACGGCGCCTTGCCGCGCTGCGCCTTGCCGTCGACCAGCAGCTCGGCGGCGCCCTCTGTACTCGTCACGATGACAAACCCATGCGGCGCGACGGCCTCGGGAGCGGCCCGCGAACCGTCCATCGCGAGGTCCTTCATCGCCGTCAGCGCGGCCGTCCGCACGCGATCGGGCGCGCCCTTGTCGCCCGCCGCGAGCACGAACGCGTCCGACGCCTCCTTGCGGTGCCCCGTCATCCGCTCCGCCGTCCCAAGCAAAAAGAGCGCGGCCGCCGGCTCCGCGTAGCCCTGCTGCCCTTTGCCGCCCTCCGCCTGCGCCCGAAGCGTCTCATGGGCGTGGCGAGCCGTCCGAACGGCCTGCTGCTTGTCCCCGCGCGAGGCCGCCTCTTGAGCCGCCGCCGCCCAGCGCAACGCCTCGGCGCGCCCCTTCGCGACCGGACCACGCTCACCCGCGTCCGCACTAGCCGAGACGGCGTCATAGGCCTCCGCGGCCGCGTCAAAGCGCCCGAGCTGCTCCAGCGAACGGCCGAGCATGAAGCGCATCGCGGCGTGCTCCACGAGCTTCAGCGCGTCCGCGTAGCCAAGCGCCGCGTCCTCGTAGGCGCGCTTGCGGTAGGCGTCGAGGGCCTCCTTGGACAGCGTCTGCGCCCGCTCCGACGCGTCTGGCGTGGCCGCTTGCGTGGGTGCGGGGGCGAGCGTGACGCACAGCAGGCAGAGAGGAAGCGCGACTCGGGCGAGATTGGAAGGCTTCATGAGGTTGGGGGATAGCGCTTCCGGGTGGGGATCGCAAGTGGGGCGAAGGCCCTGGATCCTCCGCTTCTGGCGCAACTCGGCGTCGCCGCGTTGTTTCGCTCACTGCGACGTACTGGAGTACGTCTCATTCGCTCAACTCCTAGCTCCTTGATTTGCATCCAGAATCGGAGTCCCAGGCCAAAATCGGTGGTCGATTTTGGAGGCCGAGGATGAGCCATCGACGCTGCGGCCTGGGGACCTGCTGGGCGGCCCGGACCTGCTGGGCGGCCCGGACCCGCAGGGCGGCCCGGACCCTGAAGGGTCGGGCAACGGGAGGATATTCCTTCGAAAAGCCGGCCTGCGCCGGCTCCGTTTTTCGTCCACGCGGCGTGATCGCCTGCGATTCTGGCGTGGGGCGCTCAAGGCGAAGAGCACGGGCCCTGGGCCGACTGCTCGTACACCGTGTCGGGGCACAGGTCCTCGCCGCCTGGCCAGCACAGGGTCCCGTGCTCGGCGCGGACGCACGCGAGGTAGGCGGCCGAGCGCAGTCGAGCGAACACAGGGAAGCCGAGGTAGGGCGCCACGTCGAAGACCCGGTGTTCGCCGGTCGTGAACGTGACGGCGATCCGGGTGCTGTCGATGGCCTGGGCGCTCGCGACGCGCGGATTCATGGGGCACGCTCCGTCAACGCAAGGGATCGATTCGGAAGATGGGCTCGCCCCGGATCGCGAGCGCCCAGTCAGCCATGAGATCGTCGCGGTGGATCTCGATCCACGCCTCGACCAAACGAAGCTTGTTCGCGGGAATGTCGCCTTCCAGCACCTCGCCGCCCGGGATCCCAATGACGGCTTCCTGGCCCTGGTACTCGACGTGGACGTGCGGAGCCCGGTGCCGCCGGTTGTCGACAAAATACATGTAGACGATGATGCCGTAGAACAGGCTAACGACGGGCATGATGATGCTCCCACGTACGCAAGCAAGATGGTAGGCGCGCTCGCAGCACCCGAAACGACTGTGCTGCGCAACGACGCGCCAGTCAAGCGGAACCGATGGCAGGGACGCGCTGCCCCTCAAGCGGCGCGCGACCGCGATGCGATCCACGCTCGCAAGGACTCGGCCGTCTCACGCGAAGGCCGGCCGAGGAGCAAGCCCTCGACGGACACGTCCTCGTCGAGGTCCGGCCAGTGGATGCCTTCGCCGGCTCCGAGCAGCCGACATCGCTTGCGCTCGGCAGCCGTCCCGTGCATCAGACGCGGAAACCACGCGAGCGGGACGGACACCGTGCGCCCGTCTGCGAGCGAGACCACGAGCGCCTCGCCCCGCACGACGGCCCGCGTGGCGCGGGGGCTATCGGATTCAGGAGAAGAAGTCATGCCAGGCCTCCACCAGTCGGGCTTCGTGGTTCGTCAACGGGCGCCGAACGTGAGCGAGACCACGTGCGATCAGACCACACGGCGAGGCTAGATGCCGGCGCGACGGCGCGCAAGGGAGAATCCGGACGCCGCGCCCCTCGAGCCCGTGAATTTCCCTCACCCCCGCCGCCCCTCTCCCGGTCGCTACGCTGCGCTTCGCTCCGGGCGAGGGGTGTTCAGCGGGACGACGTGGTCGCGTGTCGAGGATCGCTTTGGCTCGCAGTGCGTTGTCGTGGCCTCCGACAAGCATAGTCCTCGCCCCGAGCGAAGCGATGGGGAGAGGACGCGCGGCAGCGCGGGGAGGGCAAGCAGGCGCGGGGAGCACAGTGGACCGCTGCGGCAGACTGAACGCGACGCGACCCGCGGGCGCTCTCGATCCGTTCGCGACGGCCCTGCGGTCCGCGGGCGGCCCCCGATCGCCGACCTGATCCCCGTAAGGTGCGGGCGATCGAACGCCCAATCGCCCCTCGACACGAGAAGCCGCAAGGCTTACAGAAGTCCGACGCTCAACCGGGCGCTTGGTTCGTGACGATGAGGCCGATCGCGCTCCGTTCGATTCTGGCGACGCTCGCCGCGGCCGTGCTGGCCCTCGGTGGCGTGTTCGCGGCGTGCGAGAAGGCGCCGGCCGACTGGACGGTGCTGACGCTCCTCGTGCACAGCGAGCCGTTGCCGCAGCCCATCACGACCCTCGAAGTCCGCCTGCGCAACGTCGTCGGAGCGCCTGCCTACGCGTTCCCCGGCCCCGGCGACGACCCGAAGGCCGGCACGGTCGACGTCAAGCCGCTCGACCTCGCGCACGAGACCTACCCCGTCGCCATCGCGCACGAGGCCAACAAAGGCGGCCAGGTCTCCGCGTTGGTCGTGGGCCGCGCCGAGGACGGCACGCTGCTCGCGACGTGGTCGGGCGTCATCGACACGCGGCAAAAGAAGGGCGTCGACGTCCTCCTGACCGCCCCGCGCGTGACCTGCGACGCGGACGGCGACGGCGCGAAGGACTGCACCAAGAAGGGCTGCTGCGACAAAGGCGAGCAGAGCGACTGCCAGGACGACCCGAAGAAGCCCGGCGCCGCGGCCGTGGGGCCGTATGGCGCGGAGGCGTGCGGGGATGGCGTGGACAACGACTGCGATGGGGCGACGGATGAGGGGTGTGCGGTCGGGACGGGCGATGTCGTTGGGGATGGCGATGGGAAGGGCGGGGATGTCGTCGTTGATGTGGACGTGGGCGAGACGGCTGCGAGTTGCGCGCAGGACTGCGCGGCGTCGACGGCGCCGCCGGGGATGGTGTTGATCCCGGCGGGGACTTTCAAGATGGGGTGTGTCTCGGGGGATTGGTCGTGCGGCAGCGACGAAAAGCCCCAGCACGGCGTCACGCTGGACGCGTTCTACATGGACGTGGATCTCGTGACCGCGGCGAAGTACAAGGCGTGCGTGGATGCGGACAAATGCTCAGCACCGACGGCGTGCGGCAAGTACCCGACGTACGGGACAGCGGGCATGGAGCAGCACCCCATCAACTGCGTGACATGGTTCCAGGCGGACGCGTACTGCAAGAATGCGACCGTGTATGGCGGCAAGGGAGCGCTGCCGACAGAAGCTCAGTGGGAGAAGGCGGCGCGCGGTGGCCTTGTGGATGCGGTCTACGTTTGGGGCAACGACGCGCCCACGTGTACGGAGGGGCAAACGAATACGGCATGCTTCAACGAGGTTGGGGGAGCGGCGGGGTCCGGGTGCGGCCAGGTCTCGACGTGCTGGGTGACGTTCAGCAGCGCGAATGGATACGGCCTGCGCGATATGGCGGGAAACGTCTGGGAGGCGGTGAACGACTGGTATGCCGATTCCTACCCGTCCGGTGAAGCGACGAACCCGACGGGCCCTGCGAGCGGCGGGGGCCGCGTCTTCCGCGGCGGCGCCTTCTACGTTGGTGCGTCGTATTTGCGGGCATCGCGGCGCTACTACGCAGGTCCGTCGTCCCGCGACGAGACGCTCGGCTTCCGCTGCGCGAGGTCCCATCCCTGAGCCCCCGATCCCCTGTTCTCCTGGCCGCGAAGCGGCTTGGCCTTTTCTTCCGAGGAGCCAGGCCACATGGACGACCGAGCGACGACCGCTGGCCCGACCGAAGCCGAGGGGCCCTGCGCGGAGCAGGCGGGGAACGGCGAGACAGAGCCGGATGCCGGCGCGTGGTGAGCGCAGAGGCGCACGGGCCGGATCCCAGCGGCGACGCCCCGCCCCCTCGCGCGGGAATGAATTCCCGCGCTACGGTTCAAGAAGTCCGGCTGTCGCCGGACTTGCCGAGGCAGACGTGAGCAAGGCCAACCACGCGATCGCACTGCATTTCATCTGGGCCACCTCGGGACGCGCGGCGGTGTTGACGGCGGAGGTGCGGGCGTGGCTCTGGCCCGCGATCGCGCAGAAAGCTCGCGAGGTCGGCGCCTTGCGCGTGGTCGTCGGCGGCTCCGCGGACCACGTCCACGTGGCGGCCGTGTTGCCGCCCACGATGGCACCCGCCACTTTCGCCAAGGGCATCAAAGGCGCCTCGAGCCGCCTCCTGCACGAGCGCGCAGGCCTCCCGACCGTCTGGCAGGCCGGCTACGGCGTGTTCTCGTTCGCCGTCGACGTCTGGCCCGCCGTCGAGTCCTACGTCCTGGAACAGGTCGCCCACCACGCCACGTCACGCGACCACGACCTCCCTCACGACGGCGTGCAACCTAGCGAAGTCCCGAAGGGACTTCTCGAACCGTAGCGCGGGAATTCATTCCCGCGCACGGGGTGGGCTACAGGGCGGGCTGGTTCTGACGCGGCATGAGATGCAGCCCGGCCCTGCGCCGGGCTTGAGAATGCTTGCTTGCCGTGGGTTTCTAACCCGCGGCCTTCGTGGACGGCCGCCGGCGATCGCGTCTGCGTCAAGCGCCAGACCCGCCCAGCCCGCGTCAGGTCGGACGGAGGGTGCGCCGCAGCGCGGCGCAGTCGCGCAGCGACCGAGCGCGACAGCGCGAGCCCGGAGGAGGACCGACCCCGAGCGCGGAGCGCGAAGGGGGGACGCCCAAATCCGACAACCATGAAAGTAGACGCCCTCTCGGACCGGGCACGAGCCCCGAGGCCCCCAACTCGGCGCGAGAATCGAATCGTGCAGATCCAGAGCGATTGATCCATGACCAAGAGATCGCTACGGAATCAGCCGAAGATCTCCTTCACGTCCGACGTCTCGCCAGCAGCGCCCTGAACCGGCCTCCCCGCCCGCCAAAGCCACGCGAGCCCCTTCCGGCCACCTCGATCCCGCCTACTCCAACGCCTCGTCCGCGCTCCCAGCCGTCACCGCGCGCAAGATCCACCGCCCGAGCAGGTCGCTATCCGCACACGCCGCGATCCGCGCCGACTGGCTCTCCGTCACGACGAAGCCGCGCGTGGCCAGGATCCCTTCCAGGGTGGTTCGCTTCGTGGCGATCTCGCCCTCCTGCCGACCCTCCTGCCGACCCTCCTGCCGACCCTCCTGCCGCCCTTCCTGCCACCCCTCCTGCAGCCTTTCGCGCACGGCTTCCTCGGTGCGCTGGGCGACTTCCTGCGTGATGATGTCTTCGAGATTGCGTCTCAAGACCGGGGCAAGTCGACCGAAGGGCAGCGGGAACATGGAGGCCTCCAGAATACGGCGCGCACCCTCGGGCAGCGCGTCGAGGATGGCGGTAATGTAGCGTGGCGAGCCGGCCGTCTCAAGCGCGTTCGCGGCGGTTATTGCTTGGCGCGCGTGCTCGCCGTTGACGTCTTCGCGTGCACGCGCGATGGCGGCAAGGACGGCCAACTCGGGTGCTTCAAGCGCCTGCCCAGGCGACTCGATGCGCGGGATAGCGTCGGGACCAATCACGATCGGCGCGAGCGAGAGCGCCCCAGGAGACGACGGCTGCACCTTCGCCGCCCAGCGCGCGACGGCAGCCGAGGGCGTCACGACGACGAGGATCGCGCGACAGCCATGCCGCACGCCGAGCGCCGCGAGCTTGAGCGACCATCGGCGACGCGCCCCTTCGTCCGGTCGCAGTTGGCCCTCGACGAGGACGACCACCGGGTCGCGGCCGTCGCATCCCGTTGCGAGGAACGCCAGATCGCCGTGAAACGTTCGCGGCGCGAGGTCCGTGACGCTCGTGTCCACCACATCGAAGCGCGGCTCCGCGGGCAGCGCGCGTGCAACGGCGTCGCCGCACGCGAGCAAGATCGACGGCTTGTCACGGATGAGCTGGACGATGGCTTCGTGGCGTGGGCTCGGCATGGTGGCATGGGACAGCGCAAGCGTCGTGCCACGCGTGAATATTGCGTTATATCAAACGGTTCGCTCGAAGGGGTCAGGTGCCAAAGCCAGTGCCAACCCGGTGCCGGCACCAGTGCCATCCGGCCATTTGGCACCTGGCACGAGAAGGCGTCGAAGCAGCGATCGGCGGCAAGGGAGCCGTCGTCGCGGCCCTACGCGGCCGCGCAGGACGCCACACCGCCCCGGCGCAGTCGGCCCAAGCTCCGGATCGAACACGGGACGGGGAAGCTCGACCGCTCCGAGCCGCAGCTCTCGCCGACCGCCACCGCGGAATCGACTGCCCATCGGGCCCGGGGCGTTCGATTGCGGATGCAGATCAAGGAGTTGAGGGGTGACGCGAGGGAACGTACTCCGGTACGTGACCGAAGCGGAATCCCCGAAAACGACGAAGAGATGCGCCGCAAGCGGACGATCCCGGCACGACAGCGCGAGCCCGGAGGAGTACCGACCCCGAGCGCGCTTGGCGCGCGAGGGGGGACGCCAAAATCCTCACGACCATGAACGTAGTCCCCCTCTCTGACCGGCCACGAGCCCCGATGCCCCCAACTCGCCGCGACAATCGAATCGTGCAGGTCCCGAACGATTGATCCATGACCAAGAGATCGCTACGGAAATTGCCGAAGATCTCCTTGACGTCGGACGTCTCGCCGGCAGCGCCCTGATCCGGCCTCCCCGCCCGCCAAAGCCACGCGAGCCCCTTCGGCCACCTCGATCCCACCTACTCCAACGCCTCGTCCGCGCTCCCAGCCGTCACCGCGCGCAAGATCCACCGCCCGAGCAGGTCGCTATCCAAACCGGCCGCGATGCGCGCCGACTGGCTCTCCGTCACGACGAAGCCGCGCGTGGCCAGGATCCCTTCCAGGGTGGTTCGCTTCGTGGCGATCTCCCCCTCCTGCCGCCCTTCCTGCCGCTCTTTCTGCCGCCGTTCGCGCGCGGCTTCCTCGAGGCGCTGCGCGATGCCCTCCTCGATACCCTGCGTGATGATGTCCTCGAGGTTGCGTCTCAAGACCGGGGCAAGTCGTCCGAAGGGCAGCGGGAACATGGAGGCCTCCAGAATACGGCGCGCAACGTCGGGCAGCGCGTCGAGGATGGCGGTAATGTAACGTGGCGAGCCGGCGGTCTCAAGCGCGTTCGCAGCGTCGATCGCTTGGCGCGCATGCTCTGCGTCCAGATCTTCCTTGCCATGGGCGATGGCGGCCAGGACGGCGAGCTCGGGCGCGGCGAGGGCCTGCTCGACCGACGCGATGCGCGGGATTGCGTCAGGACCGATGACGATCGGCGCAAGGGAGAGCGCGCCAGGCGAGCTCGGCCGACGTTTCGTGGCCCAGCGCGCGACGGCAGCCGAGGGCGTCACTACGACGAGGATCGCCCGACCGCCATGGCGCACGCCGAGCGCCGCGAGCTTGAGCGCCCAACGGCGGCGCGCCCCTTCGTCAGGTCGCAGTTGGCCCTCGACGAGGATGACCACCGGGTCGCGCCCGTCGCTTCCCGTCGCGACGAACGCCAGATCGCCGTGAAACGTTCGAGGCGCCAGGTCCGTGACGCTCGTGTCCACCACATCGAAGCGCGGCTCGGCGGGCAAGGCGCGCGCGACCGCGTCGCCGCACGCGAGCAGCAGCGACGGCTTGTCACGGATGAGCTGGACGATGGCTTCGTGGCGAGGGCTCGGCATGGTGGCATGGGACATCGCAAGCGCCGTGCCATGCGTGAATATTGCGTCATATCGAACAGTTCGCTCGAAGGGGGTAGGTGCCAAAGCCAGTGCCAAGGCGGTGCCGGCACCAGTGCCATCCGGCCGTTTGGCACCTCGCATGAGAAGACGTCGAAGCAGCGATCGGCGGCAAGAGAGCCGTCGTCGCGGCCCAACGAGGCCGCGCAGGACGCCGCACCGCCCCGGCGCAGACGGCCCAAGCTCCGGATCGAGCACCGGCCGGGGAAGCCGCACCGCACCGCGTCACCGCTCTCCCCGACCGCCACCGCCGCCCCCTTCCCAAGCCGCACCAGCGCCCGCCAAGCAACGCGCCATGTCCCGAGTTTCCGCCCGCCCAAGCGCGTCAGGTCGGACGGAGGGTGAGGCGCGAAGCGCCGAAGTCGCGAAGCGACCGAGCGCGGAGCGCGAGCCCGGAGGAGGACCGACCCCGAGCGCGCTCCGCGCGCGAAGGGGGGACGCCCAGATCCAGACCACCAGAAAGCTCACTCACCCGCTCTCGGAGAGCCCAAACTTCACCGAGACCGTCTTCGAGCAATTCACCTGCCCGTGGCATGCGCGGCCGCGCGTGGTGGAGGCGGTGTAGCGCGTCCAACCTCGTCGCTACGCTGCGCGCCGCGTTCCGCCCTGACGCCCACCGCCCAGGCCAGCATCCAGGCCGAACGCTTGGTCGAAGCGCTTGCTCGCCTCCACCCCGAAGATGCGCTCGCGGCACACGTTGCAGCGCTCGTGGGCGACGGCTGTCACCGTTCGGACGTTGCCGCGGACGGTGAGGATGACATCCACGACCACGGCGGTGATGTCGGGACTTCCGCAGCTTGGGCATGGACCCAGGCCAGGCTCAGCCACCGGGACGATCAACTCAACGACCCGCGCCGGCATTACAGCCGCCGAGGCGAGGACGGCGGGCAACGGATCGCCGTTCTCCACGCACGATTCCGCGATCTTGCGGGCGAGACCCTGCGCTATCTCGCACGCCTCAGCGAGCGTCCGTCCCTGGGCGACCAGCCCCGGAACATCCGGCGATGTGACGACGTAGCCACCCTCATCGAGCGGTTCGGCGCGCAAGTGCAACGAGGCTTCCATGCGGCCTCCGTCCTGGGGTCTACCCGCGCACAGGGTACGGCGCGTCTGGCGGCTCTCAACCCGGGTTTGCGGCCCCGATCACCGCCCGCGCCGCTTCTGCTTCGCCGGGCCGGCCGTCTCGCGATGCGCGAGGATGCGGCCCTCCTGCGCGTCGAGCTGCGCGCGCACCTTCGCGATGTGCTCCAACGCCTCGGCGCACCGCTCGCGGGACCAGGTCTTGATGACTGTGGGCCCTTGCGCCCGTCCCTCCGCCCCCGCCCGCATTCTCCCTCGCACCGGCCCCGCGCGACGGCGATACTCCCACCGCAGACGACGCGCGAGAGGTCACAGCGTGAGAGCCGAGGCCCCAACAACAGCGCAGCTGATCGTCGCGACGAGCGTCGTCGCGCTGTGCCTCGCGGCGTGCGAGGTGGCCGCGCCTACGCATGGCCTCCTCGGCCCCGGCGCCGCGATCGCGGGTGCTGGCGGTGCGGCGTACCCGGAGGAACCGACGCTCTTCGTTGGCGGCACGAGCGAGTCCGGCGAGGCGTACGTGAGCCTCGACACCTGCCCGGACGTGCGGATCATTCACGGCTCGCAGAACGGCTACCACATCTGGACCTCGGTGCGCGCGTGCGCGGTCAACCCGCACAAGGCCGTGGTCTTCATGCACCTCGAGGACGCGGAGACCGACGCGTGGGTCAAGCCGGGCCAGATAGGGCTTTGGGTCAACCTCTTGCCGATGGTCTCGACGCCCCCGACCGGCCAGACGGACCCGAGGCCATGGTTCGAGTACACGGGGCTGCCGGCCTTCGTGAAGGACCCCTGCGCCATCCACGGCAGGCCGCTGCGGGTCGTCGCCGAGCTTCAGGACAAGGCGGGCGCGACCGCACACGCACAGGGCTGTCTGACCGGCTACCTCGACGATGAGTGGTACTCATTGGACTGCGTCGCCCCGAAGCGCAGCGCCCCGTGACGCCGCTCGCATTCCGCAACAGTTCGACTTCATAAGAGAGTCACCGCACGACGCTGACGCGGATCAGGCTCGCTCGCCATTCCCTTGAACCGCCCGGTCCCAGTCGCTAATCTCCATTGGTTCTTCAACCTGCAAGGCGCTCCGGCGCCGGCTTGAAGCCAGGAGGTCCGCATGAAACGCAGCACGTTCGCGTGTGTCGTCGTCGGATTCGTGTGGGCGGGCTGCGGCGGCGCCGAGGGGGCGAGCGACGCGGTTGGCGGCGGCGATGCAGGTACAGCATTGGGAAGCGATGCCGGCACTCCAGACAAACCCGAGACCAGCGTCATGACGGACAGCGCCGGCGATCCCGTCGCCAAGGACGCGGGCTGGTCGGGAGACGTGGGGAGCTCTTCGCAGAGCGACGGCAACTGCCTCGGCGAGCCGGACTGCAAGGCGCCCACGCTCTGTGAGCCGGAGTCGAAGAGCTGCTTCTCGGCGTTCGCGGTCAAGACCTGCAACGCGGATGGAATGGGATTTTGCGTGACGACGTGCCCGGCCGGGATCGGGTGCTGGGCCGGCGTATGTTGCACGCCCGAGTGCGCAGGCAAGACGTGTGGGCCCAATGGGTGCGGGGGTGCGTGTGGGCCGAGCTGCGCCATCGGGTCCGTATGCACGTCGGCCGGCGTGTGTGCGTCGACCGTCTGCGACGTGAGCGCGGGCACGACGTTCGTCAAGACGATTCCGTTCGCGCCGAATGTCAACCGCTTCGTGATGGCCGACGGCGGCGCCTGGTGGCGGATCCGCGTGCAGAGCGAGAGCTGGAAGACGAACCTCGTGATCGAGCGGCGCGACGCCTCGGGCGCGCTGCTCGCCGAGACGACGACGGCCATGACGCCGGAGGGCCTGTGGTCGCCCTACGCCGTCACGCCGATGTCGGACGGCGGCCTCGCGCTCTTCGGCAACTACGCGCCGCCACAGCAAAAGAGCTTCAACGGCGCGTTCGCGCGCCTGTCCGCCGCGGGTGAGGTGGTCGCGTCGGCAATCTACCTGGACGCGCTGCACTCCGGCGGCACCGTGATCGTCCCCGTCGCTTCGGGTTTCGTCGTGGGCGGTGGACCTTTCATGAACGATGCCCAGCCGGGCTGGATCATGCGCCTCGACGCGGCAGGCAAGCAGATCTCAGTCCTGGATCTGCCTGAAAAGGGCGCTACGACGAACCTGGGGGATCTCGTCGTGCTCGAGGACGGGGGCCTGGTGGCGCTCGGGACGACGATGATTGGCGGCACGTGGCTCGTGCGGCTCGACGCGTCGGACAAGGTCGTGTGGAAGAGCACGTTCGCGAGCGCGTACGACTGGACGCGCCTCGTTCGCTGTGGCGGGTCGGTGGCGTTCGGCGCGACGGACAAGTCGGGCTTCGTGTTGCGCAGCGTTACGCTCGACGGCAGCGTCGCTTGGGAGGTCAAGGACGCCGGCAAAGGACTCCGCGCGCTGCGCGAGACCGCCACGTGCGGGTTTGTCGCCGCCGGCACGAACGACGCCGAGGTCGACGTGGACCTGCGGCTCGTCGGATGGAATGCGGCGGGCAAGTCGACTTTCGACCACGCGTATGGCACGGCTTCGAAAGATGTTTTCAGGGCCTTCGTGCCCGTGGACGGGGGCTATCTGATGCTCGGCGACGACCAGGAAACGTACACGATCCTCGTGCGCACAGACGCAAACGGCGTCGCGCCTTCGTGCACAAAAACCGGCAAATGATCGCAAGGGAACTGGGTGATGCGGCAACGAACGAAGAGCAGCTTGAGCGCGCTGTGCCTCGCGGTGGCGGTGATCGTGCCCGCGTCGGCGCGGGCCGATCTGTGTAGCGATTGCGAGATGCAGGGCATCGACGAATCGAAGACGACCGACGGCGTCCCTTGCAGCGGGGCGGTGACGAAGATGAAGATCCCCGACGGGACCATCAAGCCGCTGCGCGACGCGATGATCGCGGGTGGCTGGAGCGTCGCGTGGATCGAGGCACATGTCGCTCTCGACCACGCGACCACTACTTTCGTGATGCCGGGCTGCACGGGTTGGAGCTACGTGGGCCTCGATTGGGGCCGGACGATCGGGCCATGAAAGGCGCCGTTCAAGTCGTCCGTGACGCCCGACAAGGCGGGTAACCCGGTCGCGTCGTGTGCCTGCGATGGCCTGAAGGAGCCTGGGCCGCTCTTGTCGACGGAGGCCGCCGCCGCCCTGGTCCTCTCGTGTACGGGCGGGTCGAAGGTCGAGTGGGGCGAGTACGGCTGCACCTGCGGATACGACGGTGCGTTCAAGGCCGTCGTGAAGTAGAACGAGATGAAGGCGACGGTGGACCCGGAGACCGGCAAACTCACGTGCCACGCGGCGCCGGGGCTCGACACGGGTTGGGGCGCAGCGGGCAGAGCGATGTCGGACGTGGGAGCGAGCGGGCCCGACGCGACGAAGAGCGCGACGCTTGAGAAAGCGGGCACGGACGCGAGCGCGCCGGCCGCATCGACAGGACCGCAGCTCGGGTTAGCGTCCCCCCGCGGGACGCCGTGGGATCGCTCCTGCGAGGCCGCGTTGGGGCCTGATAATAAACTTTATATCAATAATATAGTATTCGTGCGCGAAGGGGAACTTGGCTTGTGGCTCCTGTGCCCTGAGGCCAGCGACGCGGCGACATGCACAGTCTACCGTGCCAATACCGAGGCGGATGGCTACAATATTAGCAGGATGACAAAAGTTACGGAGGTCAGCACTATTGGCAGCGTCAATGAGCGGACCGCGGGGCCCGCATCCGCGCTGTCTGCGGACGGACACTGGTGGGTTGTGGCTGTCACACCAACCGCGGACCTCCCGGCCCTGGCCATCGAATTCGCGGCCCCCCCCTTCCCGGCCCATCGGGGCCCGTCAGATCAGGACCCCGCGGCGCGCAAGCGCGAGGCGAGCCGGCCAGGCGGCGGGGCGCGGACTTGTTCTGGGTGAACGTGTGACCACAACCAGTCGCCCTTGATGCAGCGCTCGGCGTGCCAACGCGCCGCGAGGGAGTCGGGTGCGGTACACACGGGTACGTTCCCCATGCGCATGGTTGCTCTCGAGCACGTCCAGAGGCGCGTCCCGTGCCGCCGTCAACGGCATCGTCTACATCGTCAGGGTTGGCCATGATGCCGGCCTGGTGCGGACGTTGTGGCGAGGGCTCCCGCCCGGCGTTTGATGCGCGACCCGACGGAACGGACACGACGGCCGGACCACAGCGGCGCTGCCCCTCGCGATTGCACTTTTCCGATGGATCGGTGCGCCAACCCGTGATGGACTGGGTTGACAAGGCGATGTTCTTATCGTAGATTGCCGATAGAACTTCTGGAGCGGACCATGCACTGCGAAGACCCGACCACCGCCACCTGCAAGCCTCCGGGCCGCGCTCCGTCCGTTTCGGTGGCCGCGGATGTGCTGCCGGCCGACGACCAGGCCTTCAACGAGACGCTCGCTCGGCTGGCCAAGGCGCTGGGTCATCCCGCTCGTGTCGCCATCGTCCGGATGCTCATGCGGCGCAAGGACTGCGTGTGCGGGGCGATTGTCGACGAACTGCCGCTCGCGCAGTCCACGGTCTCGCAGCACCTCAAGGTCCTGAAGGAGGCCGGTCTCGTCCGGGGCGAGATCGACGGCCCGCGCGTGTCGTACTGCATCAACCCCACAACGGTCGCCCAGCTGCGCGTGCTCGTGGCGCTGCTGTGACCCGACAGCCTCAAGGAGAGGATTCCCATGACCCCAACCAAGCTTCGCGTCTA
>Ga0172370_10006850_pt1 | contig 14162 bp, 12 predicted proteins | sample LakKiv5m_FD_114538 | JGI IMG/M metagenome (GOLD analysis project Ga0172370, IMG submission 114538) | Freshwater microbial communities from Kabuno Bay, South-Kivu, Congo - kab_022012_11.5m | ecosystem: Environmental > Aquatic > Freshwater > Lake | place: Democratic Republic of the Congo...
CACCTGCGGTAACGAGTACCCTTCATAGAAATGAAAACGGCCCCGCATCACGACGACGTCACAGCCCGCGAGCCGACCGAAGAGCAGCTCCCCGCAATGGCTCTCGACGGTCGATTGGAGAAAGTGCGGTATCTCCCTGTATGCAATGACGAGCTCGACCTGGACGCGTTCGGCCACTCCGCCCAGGCCGGTGCCGAGAATGAACGCAGCTCGGGGGCGCATCCGCGTCCTCGAACGGAGATACCCTACTGCGTCCGCAACTGCCTGATTCATGCTTTCCATCATGGATTGTGCGATTCCCGGGATGGATTTCCCGCGAGGGACTTCTTTGCACAAAATCCCTCCCCGGACCCCGTCGAGTATCATAGATGGATGTCCGACAAGTCAAGGCAGGATCAAGGGCGCTGTTTTGGGGCGGGGTGGCCCGGACGTTATACGTCCGGGTGCCGCAGGCACAGGAGGTCCTCTCTTCAGTGGAACGAAATCCTTAAGCCACGGTTGAACCTCCAAGGCTCTTCGGACCTCTTGTCGCTTCGCGACCCGGACGTTATACGTCCGGGCCACCCAAAGCCAAGTTGGTCGATTCCCGTACCACGGTGTCCATTCCTTCGCGGGTCTTCAGACCGTTTCCCTATATCAGCCCCTATGGAGTCCCTCCCTGGTGTATTTTCGACCGATCCTCTCTCCCTCACACCAGTCCGACGCACACGGAGACCAGCAGACTCGCTGAGACCATAGAATTGACTTTGAAGAATGCCAGGTCCAGGTGGGTGAGATCTCCCGGACGAACCAACCGGTGCTCCCAATAGAGCAGCCCTGCCGTGACGAGGCTCAGCACGTAAAAGAGTGCGCCGAGGTCCGCGAGGAAACCCGCGGCCAGGAACAACCCGAAGGCCACAGCGTGACTGAGCGCGGCAACGCGCAGCGCCTTCTCCGGACCGATTTGGGCGGGAAGCGAGTAGAGCCCGAACTTGCGGTCGAAGTCCACGTCCTGGCACGCGTAAATGGTGTCGAATCCTGCTACCCAGAAAAGCACGCCGAGTCCGAGGACCGCGGGAGTCCACGACCAGTGCCCGGTGACTGCGATCCACCCGGCAATTGGAGCCATTCCGAGGCTGACTCCCAGGAAAACGTGACAGAACGCTGTGAAACGCTTGGTGTACGAATACCCCAGGAGCACCACGAGCGCTAGGGGACTGAGGAGGAGACAGAGCTCGTTGAGTCCCCATGCGGCGAGGAAATAGACCGCCACCGAGACAATCACGAGCGCCCACGTTTGAGGTACCGTGACGAGGCCTCGAGGGATTTCCCGCTCGGCCGTGCGAGGATTGAGCGCGTCCAGACCGCGATCGGCAATGCGATTGAAGGCCATGGCCGCGGATCTCGCTCCGGCGAAGGCCAGTGCCACCAGACCCACCACCTTCGCATCGGGCAGGCCGCGAGCGGCCAGGATAGCGCCGGACAGCGCCAGCGGGAGGGCGAACAGGGTGTGTTCTATCTTAACGAGTGACAGCAGCCGTATGAACATGAGTGAAAGACCGTGGGGGTGATCGCTGGCCGACGCGAAACCGGTCAGTTCGGCATCGGGCTGCGAGCCCGCGACGCTTACCGCACTTCTGTTGGGTTCATTTCCTCGATCTGAGTAACTCTGCAATCTGTGTATGACCCTTCTCGACAGCGATGTCCAATGCTGTCTTGCCGCCCTTGTCTTTTGCGTCGATAGCCGCCCCTTTGCCCAACAACAATTTCGCAACTCCAAGGTGACCATAATCCACAGCCAACATCAATGCTGTCAGGCCAGGAACGCTCTCCGCATCGATATCCGCCCCTCTGGCCAGTAGCAGTTCCGCAATCTCAACGCGCCCTCTGGCCGAAGCCATCATCAACGCTGTCCAACTGCCCCTGCCCTTTGCGTTGACATCCGCCCCTTTGTCCAACAACAGTTTCACAATTTCCAAATGACCATGATCCACAGCCAGTATCAATGCTGTCCCAGGACCGCTCTTTGCATTAATATCCGCCCCCCTATCCAACAACAGTTTCGCAATCTCAACGTGCCCTTGGCCCGAAGCCGCATTCAGTGCTGTAATTCCACCAATGCCCCTTGCATCGACATGCGCACCTTTGTCCAACAAGAGTTTCGCCATCTCAATGTGGCCTCTCGACGAGGCTTCAATCAGTGCGGTCCAACCAAGAATCCCCTTCGCCTGACAAAAGGGGAGATTGACGTCCGCCCCTTTCGCCAGAAGCTTCTTGACCGTTGCCAAGTCATTCTTCTCGACAGCCTCAATCAATTTGCCCTTGTATCCGTGGACCGCCGATTGTCCCACGAAAAGTGCGAAGAGCGCTACAACACCCAAGAATGTCAGTGCTCGTCGCATTCCGCGAGTCATAGTGGAATTCATTTCTAAGCCCCCATCGGTCTGATGCCGCCTACGTGGAGACAAGATCTCTCATGCCGTCGCGTTCTCTGGTAGAAACGCGTCACCGGCTTCATCAGCAGAAATCTTATCCGATCCCCAGTCTTGACCAGATTGCGTCGATCTTGGCCTTGACCGCGGCGTCCATCGTCACCAGCGCGGGCCATTCCCGTCCGTATCCTTCTTCCGGCCACGTTCGGGTGCAGTCGATACCCATCTTGTACCCGAGGTGCGGCAGCGCAGCCGCGTGGTCCAGCGCGTCCACCGGGCCTTTCACGACGCAGAGATCCCGGTTCGGGTCCACGTTCGCGCCCAAATGAAACAGGACCTCGCCGATATCCTGAACATTCACGTCTCTGTCAAAGACCATGATCATCTTGGTGAACATCATCTGTCCGAGGCCCCAGAGCGATTGCATGACCTTGAACGCGTGGCCGGGATACCGCTTGTCGATGGCCACGAAGCAAAGATTGTGGAACACCCCTTCCACAGGCAGGTTCATGTCGATAATCTCCGGGAGTTGGGTCTTGATCAAGGGCAGGAACAACCGCTCGGTAATCTTCCCCAACAACGCGTCTTCCATCGGTGGACGTCCCACGATGGTGGTCGGATAGATCGCATCGCGGCGGCTCGTGAGGCACGTCACGTGAAAGACCGGGTAATTGTCCGCGGGCGAGTAAAAACCGGTGTGATCGCCGAACGGCCCTTCGATCCGAGTCTCACCCGGCTCCACGTATCCTTCCAGCACAAACTGGGACTGGGCAGGCACTTCGAGGTCGCAGGTGATGCACTTCACGAGCTCGACGGGCTTCTTGCGGAGAAAGCCGGCCAGGAGGAGCTCGTCGATGTCCTCGGGCATCGGAGCGGTCGCCGCGTACGTGGTGATCGGGTCAGGCCCGAGCGCCACAGCCACGGGAAATCGTTCACGGGCATTGCGGAAATGCGCGGCACCTCCCTTGTGAATGTGCCAGTGCATGCCCGCGGTCTTCTCGTCGTAGATCTGAACGCGGTACATCCCCACGTTTCGGCGGCCGGTTTCCGGGTGTCGCGTAAACACCACCGGCAACGTGACGAACGGCCCGCCGTCGTCGGGCCAACAGGTGAGAACCGGCAATTCCCGCAGGTCCAGATCCGCGGTCTTCACGATCTCCTGGCACGCCGCACTCTTCACTTGACGGGGAATGACGGATGCCAGATCCTTGAGCTTCGGCAGGAGCTTCAATTTGTCGATCAGTCGTTTGGGTGGCTCCATGTGCAGGAACTCGTCGAAGAGCTTGCCCAGGTCGTCGAGCGCGCTGATGTCGAAGATGGACTGCACCCGTTCCAGCGACCCGTATACGTTCGTCAGGACGGGGAACTTCGAGCCGGATGGCGATTCAAACAGGAGCGCGGGCCCACCCTTCTTCACCACGCGGTCGGTGACCTCCGTGATCTCGAGGAAGGGACTCAATTCTTCGCGTATTCTCACCAGTTGGCCCTGTCGCTCCAGGAACGGGACAAGACTTTGGAGATTGTCGAACGGCACGGTCACCTCATCGGTTATGGGCATTCGCCGAAGGTCAGGAGTTTCTTCGGCTCGAATCCTATCAGGCTCAGGAACAGTTCCAACCCGGCGCGCAGATCCTCGTCCATTACGTAGACCAGCTTGGGAAAATACCGCTCCAACGTGACCTCCGCGAGGCAGGTAGCTCGGGCCGCTTCCGCAATCACGGCAGGGAGCTCCACCCGTCCCATGGCATAGGAAACCTTGAGCAGGTGATACATCGCCCACGCCCGGTCCGGATGCTCGGCCACGAATTTCTTTCGGACACACCAGATGCCGAACACAAAGGCACCGCCCGTATAGTCCTGCCAAATCCGCCCCAAATCGTACACACATCCCGCGGGGTCACTCTGAGCAGTCTTGAGCGCGGCGTCTCCGATGAGGAGGCGTCCCTGCGCGGGATGATCCTGCGGAACCAACTCCGCGCGCACCTTCCAATGCCGGTCGAGCAGCACACCCAGCAGTTTGGCGGCGGTGGCGGACGCAGCGGTTACTGCGATGGATCGGCCGTCAAACTCCTCGACGGGGCGATCACACTGGAGGATAACGCTGCCGACCTCTCCGCGGCATCCGATGCACAGAGCGTCGAGCACGTACCAGTCCTCCGCCCTTTCCGCAGCCGCCACGGATGAGACGGGGCTGACGTCCAGGAGATTCTCCGCGAGAAGCCGGTTCAATTCCGTTGGAGTTCCCCGGTGAAGGTCGACAAGCTCGCCAAGAGAGCTCGACGCGACTCCCCAATCCACCGGGAGCGTGTTGATATACGCCATGCGTCCCAATCGTCCCAGAATCATATCCATTCCACCCGGTTGACTTGGTTGGAAACGAGCATCTGAGCTGCTTCGTCGGCTGAACGGGCCTGCACATCCACATAGATGAGGCGGGCCGAGCTCCCCGACCGCAGGCTCCCCAGATCGGATCGGCCGAGGGCTCGGGCGCCGTTGATCGTCGCCATCCGGAGAATTGCTCGAGAGGAAAGCTCCGGGTACTTGTCCGCGCAAAAGGCCATCTCGTCGAAGAGGTTCAGCGTGGGAGCGCTGGCAAGCGAATCCGTTCCCAGCGCAGGCTCGATCCCCGCGGCCATGAGTCCGACGAGGTCCGGCAACCGGCCGTGAAGAGCAAGATTCGAGCGAGGGCACACACAGACGGCCGTGCCGCTCTCTGCCAAGGCGGTCATGTCGGAACGCGTCACATCGAGCACGTGTACCACGAGCGTTCTGGGGCCGAGGAGTCCAAGCCGTGCGGCTCTGGCCACGGGCCGCTCACCCCATGGTCCCCAGTACGAAAAATCGATGCCCCGTGATGAGAGCAGGTCCGCCCATTCCCCGCGACCATTGGCGAGAAATTCCCGTTCGAGGGATGATTCGGCCAGATGGAGGGAAAAGAGGCCCCCCCTCACCGAGCTCAGAAATTTTGCCCGCTGGAGCAGGCCCGGCGCGGTCGTATGCAGTGCATGCCCAGCATAGGAAAAGGTCAGGCCGTCCGAGTCGGCCGGCAGGAGCGGCTCATTGACGAGACTGCCAAGGACCTCGTGCATCACGATTCCCTCGAGCTCCGCTCGTCGCATCGACTCGGCCCCCGGTTCTACAGGGCCCACTTCAGCGAGAAGCGCGGTGCCGCTATTCTTCGCTCCTTGTGCGGCTTCTCGGGCCGCAGTCTCGATTTCCGTGGGGGTGAGATCATCGCGGGCCCGGATCAGGTCACGGACCCATTGGAGAAGGCCCACCGACGGATCGATTCTGCCGGCAAGAGCGGAAAGGCTCAGATGGCTGTGGGCATTGACCAGACCCGGCAGGATGATTCCCGGCCCGTGATCTCGAACGGCTTCGCGGGTGTGAGACCTCTCGACCGCGACGATTCGGCCCGCACTTATACCGACGATGCCGCGCTCCACCCAGACATCGGGCTCCACCATGACCCACCCGGCCCGATGCCAGACCGCGGCCATTCAGTTGGCCTCCACCAGCCGGTAGAGCGTGTCGCGTTGCCTCGGTTGGAATCCGGCTTCGGTGATGAGCCGGGCCATTTCGGCCTGATTCAACCGGTGGCTGACTCCTGCCGCGGCCACGACGTTTTCTTCAATCATCGTGGAGCCCATATCGTCAGCACCGAAGAAGAGGGCCACCTGTCCCACGTCAGGGCCTTGGGTGACCCAGGATGCCTGCACGTGAGGGAAGTTGTCGAGCGTCAATCTGGAGACCGCAAGCATCCTCAGGTACTCCGTGCCGCCCCTCTCCCGAGCCTTGATGGTGTCACGGCCCGGCTGGTACGGCCACGGGATGAACGCCGTAAATCCTGCCGTCCTGTCCTGGAGGCTTCGGAGCCGAAACAGGTGAATGAGCCGGTCCTCCAACGTCTCGACATGGCCGAACATCATCGTGGCCGTGGTTCTGATGCCCCGGCGATGAGCCGAGGCCATCACTTCGAGCCATTCCGCGCTCGTGGCCTTTCCCGGAGCAATCTGGCGCCGGACCCGATCGACGAGGATTTCCGCGCCGCCGCCGGGAATGGAGCCGAGTCCGGCCCGGATCAGGCGCTCCAGGACCTCATCGATAGTCAGGCCGAAGCTGCGGGCCATGAAGATGATTTCGGGCGGGGAATACCCGTGCAGGTGAAGCCCGAACGACCTTATCAGGCGAATGCGCGCTTCATGCCATTCAAGGTCCAAGTCAGGATTGAGACCTCCCTGGAACAAGACTTGCGTGCCGCCGAGCCGCCGGGTCTCCTCGAGCTTGGCTGCCATGGCTTCGTCGTCCAGGACGTAGGCCTCGGAGTGGCGCTTTGGCCTCCAGAACGCACAGAAACGACAGCCGGACGTGCAGACGTTCGTGTAATTGATGTTGCGGTCCACCGCGTAGGTAACCATTCTCGCGGGGTTGTGGCGAAAACGGGCTGCGTGGGCCAGTTGTCCCAGGACGAGGAGATCGGCGTCGCGGTAGAGGAGCTCCGCCGCCCGGAATGGGAGCCGTTCCCCGCGTTCCGCGGCTGAAATGGCATCCGCAAGGTTCATGCCGCCTCCACGGCCTGGTGGAAGGTGTTCCGCTCCGTGGGCACGAATCCCGCACTCCGGATCAGGTCTTCCAGGTCCTGCCGGCTCAGGCCCGCGGCAGTGGTCGCGCCGGCCTCATGGGTGATCTTTTCCTGGACGATGGTTCCTTCGAGATCGTCCGCGCCGAAGTGAAGCGCGGTCTGGGCCAGTTTGAGCCCAAGCATGATCCAGTAGGCCTTGATGTGGGGGAAATTGTCGAGCACGAGCCGAGCCGTGGCGACAGTCTTGAGAATCTCAACTCCCCCGACTCGTGGGATGTGGCTCAGACCTGTGTTCGGCGCATGAAAGACGAGCGGGATAAATGCGCGAAAACCTCCGGTCTCATCTTGCTGGTCGCGCAGGCGGAGGAGGTGGTCCATCCGCTCGGACCGCGTTTCGATGTGGCCGAAGAGCAGCGTCGCGTTGCTGCCTATGCCCAGGCGATGAGCGGTCCCGTGGATAGCCAGCCAGTCGTCCGCGCCGATTTTGTTCGGGAAGAGCTCCTGCCGCACGCGCTCAGAGAAGACTTCCGCACCGCCGCCGGTCATCGCGCTCAAGCCGGCCTCATTCAGCGCGGCGAGGCATTCCGGCGCCGGAAGCTTCGCCTGAATTGCAATCTGGTGAATCTCCACCGCAGTGAAGGCCTTGATGGTGATGTCCGGCGAAACGGCCTTCAGAGCCCTCAAGAGATCGAGATAGTACTCGAAATTCAAGGCGGGGTTCACGCCGCCCACCAGATGGATCTCCTTGAGGTCCGCCACACCTGATGAGGCGATGCGGTTCGCAGCCTCATTCGGGCTCAGCACGTAAGCATCGGCCGCGCCTGGGGGCCTGTGGAAAGCGCAGAACCTGCACGCGTTCACGCAGGTGTTCGTGTAGTTGAGGTGATGGTTCACCACATAGAAGACCCGGTCTCCATATCGTGCGCGCTTGGCGGCCAGGGCCAGAGAGCCCAACCCGGGCACGTCGTCGGTTTCCAGGCATACGAGCCCATCGGAGCGGTCCAACCGTTCGCCGGCAAACATCTTCCGGCCCACTCGGCGCAGATCCGAGTCGGTCACGCGCTCGAGGGTAGCTTCAAGGCCCCAATCGAGATTCAGGAGGTTTTTCACCGTCTTCCCCCGACAGCGTTCATAGCGATGATCGAGAATGACCACGTGGTCATTTTAGTGCGCGCTCGAGGAAGAAACAAGTTCTTTCCCACCGGAACTTCATACCAATTCGAATGCCGCCCGGTAACCACCGTGAGGGGAAATGGTGAGGCAGTGCCGCAAACGACGGCATCGCCCGGCCGCGAATGACCGTCAAGATGCAAGTGTCTCAGAAATCATTTCACAGGGAGAATCGTGGCACGATCCGAAATCAGCGATATCCAGGGTGGCCTGGACGTTATACGTTCAGGCGCCGAAGGCACAAGAGGTCCGGACTTCTGTCGCTGCGCCACCCGGACGTGTAACGTCCGGGCCACACAAAGCCGAGTTGGATGGCTCTCGTAGCACGACTACCGTTCAGGCGCAGGTTTTGAGACAGTCTCAGATGCCTGTCCGATCAAGAAGAAACGCCATCTGTCGAAAGGCAAATCGGTGTCACCCCTACGCTGGCCAAGGGGGACGAGAGCTATTCGCCGATGATCTTCACCAGCACCCGCTTCCTGCGACCGCCGTCGAACTCACCGTAGAAAATTTGCTCCCACGGACCGAAATCGAGCTTGCCCGCGGTCACGGCCACCACGACCTCACGGCCCATGACCTGTCTCTTGAGATGCGCGTCGCCATTGTCTTCGCCGGTCCGGTTGTGGAGATACGTGCTGACGGGCTCGTGTGGAGCCAGCCATTCCAGCCATCGCTCATAATCCTGGTGCAGTCCGGATTCGTCGTCGTTGATAAAGACCGACGCGGTAATGTGCATCGCATTGACGAGAACCAGCCCCTCATTGACGCCGCTCTCCGAGATAGCGTCTTGCACCTCCCTGGTTATGTTGATGAACTGCCTCCGTCTCGGAACGTTGAACCACAACTCCTTTCGGTAGCTTTTCATGGTATCCTCCCGGTGGTGGGGAAATCGACGCCCCCATGTGATCATTACCACAGGAACCCCCGTGACCGCGGGCCGCGGGTGCAAACGGAGGAACGAATGCCCAAAATTGCCGATGTCATGACGAGAGAAGTTGTTACGGTCACGCCGGATACCCCGCTGCGCGACCTTGCGAAAATCCTCGCCGAGAAACATATCAACGGCGTACCGGTAGTGGATAAGACCGGCACGGTCCTCGGCGTGATCTGCGAGTCCGATCTCCTCAGCCAAAACAAGTCCCTCCATATCCCAACGGTCTTCGTGATCCTGGATTCGGTCATCCCCCTGGACAACCCGTGGAGGCTCCAAAGGGACTTCAAGCGACTGGCCGCAACCACCGTGGGTGAGATCTACTCCCATCCGGCCGTGACCGTAACCCCTGACATGGACCTGTCGGAAGCGGCAACTCTCATGGCTGATCAGAAACTGTACACCCTGCCGGTGGTGGAGGGGGAGAAGCTGGTGGGGGTGCTGGGGAAGGCGGACGTGATTCGATCCATAGCCACATCTGAATAACTATTCAATATCAATATGTTACGCTATCATCTTAATAAAACACTCCAGGAAAATGAGATTTTCTATAAATTCCTTTAATTTTTATTGACAACATATCAGAATCATGATTTAAGCTGACCTTAACAGCGGGAGGCGTAGCCCGCTGCTCAACATACCTTTTCCCCAATGCGAAGCCCCGGTTCAGATCCTCCTTTCCGGGGCTTTACTTTGTACGCCCGATGCCTCATACCAATACGCTTTCACTGTGAGTAACACTGAGGGCCCTGCTCATTGGCGGTCCTGGCGGATCTCCTCCGCTACGGACGGCGGAGCCGGACTTCGCTTCGGAGATCCGCCAGGACCGGCTTCACCCATTGTCACTCCTTTGACCGCGCATTGGTATCAGCGTCGGCCAGCCTCTTCTCCCCCCGTTCCGCTCACGTGCAGATACGGCTCGAAGGCCCGCACCTTCTTCGGGCCGATACCCGGCACTCGCCCGAGGTCCTCGACACTCGAGAACGGACCGTGAGATCCGCGGTAATCCACGATGCGTTGAGCAAGTACCGGTCCCAGTCCCGGCACTGCGGTCAGGTCTGCCGGGTCGGACCGATTGAGGTCCACGCGTTGGCCCGCTGCAACGAGCTGGCGCCCTGTCATTCGTTCCACGATGGGAGGTGCGTCGGTCCCGCGAATCTTGACCAGACACCCGCAGGGCACGGGTGATTCCCCGGAAAAGAGCCCCTCCGGCCGGGGGATCCCTGCCTCACCGAGGACCTCCGCCAGTGTCACGGGTTGCTTGAGAAACAGCGTTCGGAGGGCGCGGTCGTTTCGCACGATCTGGTACACACAGAATCGGTCCGCCGCGATGGGCTGCTCCTTCCGATCCACGAGAACTCCAAGACCGGCTGCCATGAGATCGATGGTAATCACAACCGCGGCCAGGAGGATGAGCCCGAAAAGGGGCCGTCTGTCGGGTGGAAGCATCGTGAGTCACCGGGTGCCTGAAGATCGTTGCGGAAGTGCCTTTATGTAGTCTCACGGACAGAGTGGTGCCGTAGGGGCGACCGGCAATCGCCCGATTCGGCGTGGCCGAATCAAGCGGAATGCCCACGAGTCCTGGATCACACCTTCTACACGACGGGCGACCGGCGGCCGCCCCTACGCCGCGGGTCAGGGTCTGTGAGCAAACGAAACAGGGTTTGCGAATCGCTGCACCTGTTATATCCGTTGCCAAAAGTTCTGTCCGAATGAGCGAGGGCGTTTTCCGAAAGGAGGGCCCACGGTAGGGGCGCACCCGTGTGTGCGCCCTTGTCCAGGGGCAGACGCACGGGTCTACCCCTACCGGAATCATTCTCTCCACAATCGGACATTATTTTTGGCAACTACTATACATTGCGGCCACAGAATCCGAGGTCTGTCCCACCAAATCCTTGACCGGAGCTCCTCCGCAGAACGGTCAGCTCAGGAAAGACGAAGCAATCTCCCGTGGAGAAAAAATGGAGCCGCGAATTGAAAATGCCGCCTACTAAGGCCGAATCACGAGCTCCTTCTGCAGCTTGTAGTCGATGCTGTCCACCAGCGCGTCCCACGACGCCTGGATGATGTTCTGATTGAATCCCACGGTCCACCAGGCTTGGTCTTTGTCCGCAGATTCTATCAAGACTCGAACCGTGGCTCCGGTGCCGGAGGTACCCTCGAGGACGCGGACCTTGAAATCCGTGAGCCGCACCTCGGTGACACAGGGATAGAACGACTGGAGGGCATTGCGGAATGCCAGGTCAAGGGCGTTGACCGGTCCGTTGCCTTCAGCGGCCGAGAACTCCATCTTGTCTCCGACAACGACCCGGACCACCGCGTCCGAATAGGTCTTGGTATCTCCTTGTCGCTTCATGTTGCTGACGTGAAAGCCGTGCAAGGAAAAAAACCTCTTGTGGAGTCCGAGCATCCTGCGCATGAGCAGCTCGAAGGAGGCGTCGGCCATGTCATAATGGCCTCCCTGGGCTTCGAGGTCCTTGATCGTCTTGAGGATTTCCGATACCCGCGGGTCCTCGGCGCTCAACGGGATGCCGTACAAAGCGGCCTTGTGGAGCAGAGCCGCCCTACCCGCCTGCTCGGACATGGGAAAGGTCCGACTGTTTCCCACGACACTTGGATCGATGTGTTCGTAGGCCGCGGGATTCTTGATCACCGCGCTCGTGTGAAGTCCCCCTTTGTGAGCAAAGGCTGACGCACCCACGTACGGCTGGGACTTCAAAGGCGTTCGGTTGGCCATTTCCCATACGAATTCGGAGGCGTGTTTGAGGAGCTTCAATTGCACCGGGTCAACGGCTATTCGGCGCATCTTGACTGCAAGCGCGGGAATAATGGAAATGAGGTTCGCATTTCCGCACCGCTCACCGATTCCGTTAATGGTTCCCTGCACATGGACAACGCCGGTTTCTATGGCAGCCAGCGCATTCGCCACCGCGGTTTCCGAATCGTTGTGGCTGTGAATGCCGAGAGGGGTAGAAATCCGCTCCTGTACGTGTTGAATCACCGAGCTGATCTCCGAGGGCAGACAGCCTCCATTGGTGTCACAGAGCACCAGAAGGTGTGCTCCGGCGTCAGCCGCGGACTCGAGAGTGGAGACCGCGTACTCGGGATTGCGTTTGAAGCCGTCGAAGAAGTGCTCCGCGTCGAAGATGACCCTGGAAAAGTGGGGACGGAGAAACGCCAGGGAATCTCCGATCATCTCGAGGTTCTTCCTGGGGGAGACAGCGAGGATTTCATGGACGTGCAGATCCCAGCTTTTGCCGACAACGGTCACGACCTCGGTCCCGGTTTCGAGGAGGCTCCGGATCTGGGGGTCCTTGTCCGGAGGGAGGTCAGCGCGGCAGGTGCTGCCGAAGGCCGCGACCTTTGCGTGCCTCCAATGCAGATCCTTCGCCATCGCGAAAAAGCGGCGGTCTTTGGGATTTGAACCCGGATAACCGCCTTCGATGAGATCGATCCCTATTTCGTCCAGCTTCTGGGCAATCCTGAGCTTGTCGTCCAGGGAGAAGGTAATTCCGGACGTTTGGGCCCCATCTCGTAGAGTTGTGTCGTACAGCTCGATTTCGTTCACGATCTGTCTCCGGTTACGATGTCCTGTCCAGCTCGAACGCGTCATGGAGTGCGCGGACCGCCAGTTCCGCGTACTTCTTGCGGACCACGCACGATATTTTGATCTCTGAGGTCGAGATCATCTCGATGTTGATACCCTCGTTGGCAAGAGTTGCAAACATCTTGGCCGCGACGCCCGAGTGTGACCGCATCCCCAGGCCTATGATGGACACCTTGGCAATATCCGCGGAACCACTCAGGTCGCGGGCTTCCAAGGTCTCCCGGATACCGCGGCAGATGTCGAGGGTCTTAGCCAGATCGGCTTCGGGAATGGTGAACGTGATGTCCGTCTTGCCGTCAGCGCTGGAATTCTGGATGATCATGTCCACGACGACGTTCGCGTCCGCGAGGGACGAGAAGATCTTCGACGCGACTCCGGGCTTGTCCTCAACACCGCTGAGCGTTATTTTGGCCTCTTTCATGTTACAAGTGACGGCTCTGACAGATTCCTTTTCCATATCTGAGCTCTCCTCGGTGACCAGGGTTCCTGAGTTATCGTTAAAGCTGGACAGTACGATCAGCGGTACTCGGTATCGCATGGCAAGCTCGACCGAGCGGGTATGGAGCACCTTGGCTCCCTGAGATGCCATTTCCAGTATTTCCTCGTACGCTATCTTATGGAGTTTGCGGGCCTTCGAGGTTATGTTGGGGTCGGTCGTGTAGACCCCGTCCACATCGGTGTGGATCTCGCACAAGTCCGCCTTGAGCGCCGCGGCCACCGCCACAGCGGAGGTGTCGGATCCGCCCCTGCCCAGAGTGGTCACGTTGCGCGACTCGTCCATGCCCTGAAAGCCCGCGACGATCACGATGCGACCCTCTGCGAGATCCTTCATCACCAGGTCCTGCCCGATTTCCGTGACCCTGGCGGAACCGAAGGCGCTGTCGGTGACGAGAGGCAGTTGCCAGCCGCAGTAGGATTTGGCCTTGTATCCCATACTTTCGAGGGTGATGGCCAGCAGGGCGATGGTGACCTGCTCCCCGGTCGAGATCAGCACGTCCAGTTCGCGCTCGCTTGGAAGCGGCGTGATCTTGGTGGCCAAACTGATCAAGCGGTCCGTCTCTCCCGACATGGCAGAAACCACGACGACCACGTCGTTTCCTTGGTCCTTGCGCGCGGCCACTCGACGGGCCACGTTTGCGATCCTGTCCAGATCCCCGACGGATGTACCGCCGAACTTTTGCACGATTAACGGCATTGTGTCACTCCCACGCGATTTGCCTAGCCGCATCCTATGAAAAGCCTTCGGGGGCGTTCCCATTTCGGTGCTGACGGAGACGTTCCAGCGGGTTCGGTCGCGCCCGAAGGGCCAATATCTTAAAAATTCTCATGAAAATCCTCTCGGCGCAGCAACCGGTGTGGGTCAGCGTATGGGGAGGATTGGAGGGGGCGGCTGCGAAGCAGACGTTATGTTGCCGAAAGCCTGGGACGCCTCGCAGTTGACCTGGGTAGCCTTGTTCCAGG
>Ga0172370_10006853_pt1 | contig 14146 bp, 14 predicted proteins | sample LakKiv5m_FD_114538 | JGI IMG/M metagenome (GOLD analysis project Ga0172370, IMG submission 114538) | Freshwater microbial communities from Kabuno Bay, South-Kivu, Congo - kab_022012_11.5m | ecosystem: Environmental > Aquatic > Freshwater > Lake | place: Democratic Republic of the Congo...
GAGGCAAAGGCCGAGACGATGCTCGTCTTTCCTGTCCCCCCCTTGCCGCTGATGACGACGATTTCTTTCATTGAAACAGCTCCTTTTCATGCAGCGAGTTTCTCGATGCGATGATATAAGTCGAGGAATTTCTCTTTCCATTCGGGCATGGCCTCCACAATCATCTCCCCCCTGGAATAAACCTCTGCAATGCGTCGGTCAAAAGGGATCTCCATCAATATGGGAATGCCCTCCTGCCGGGCATAGGTCCACACCTCGTCATTTCCCATATCCGACCGGTTGATGACCAGGCCGCAGGGAATGCCCAGGATGCGAACCGCCCCAACCGCCAGTTTGAGGTCGTGCAGGCCAAAGGGGGTCGGTTCCGTGACCAGCAGGACAAAATCCGCGCCCTTCATGGAGGCGATCACCGGGCATGAGGTCCCGGGGGGGGCGTCGATGATGGTCAGTGCGCCGGGCCGGGCATATTCCCGCACCTTTCGGATCAGGGGGGGCGACATGGCCTCCCCCACCCTCAGCTTTCCATGGACAAACTCTATCCCGTTCCGGCGGCCCCGCTCGATCACGCCCATTTCCCGGCCTGCCTCTGTAATCGCCTTCTCAGGGCAGACCTCCATGCACCCGCCGCAACTGTGACACATTTCATGGAAGGGGAGGACGGTTTCACCGATAACCACAATGGCCTTGAACTGGCAGATCTCGCCGCATTTCCCGCACAGCGTGCATTTTGCCATATCTACCTCGGGGACCGGGGTGGTGATGGTCTGAATCTCTTCAATGGTCGGGTGGAGAAAGAGATGGGCGTTGGGCTCCTCCACATCGCAGTCCAGGACCTGAACATCGGTCCCCACCGAAACGGCCATATTGGTCGCCACGGTGGTCTTCCCCGTCCCCCCCTTTCCACTTGCAATACTGATAATCATGCCTGACTCCTTCTTGCTTGCCGGTCGAAGCGAAGCGCAGATCCCGCAGAATGCGGGACTGGATACTGGTATTCCTGAGTTTGGAGTTAGGAGTTTGAAGTGCCTAAAGTTAAGAAGAAAGGATTCCGATTTGAACTTTCAACTCTGCACGCCAAACTTCACACTTCCCTGTCTAACGCCATCCTCCCTGCTCCCTGCTCTTTGCCCTCCGCTCCCTGCTCTTTGCCCCCTGCTCCTTGCTCCTTGCTTCCTACTGCTCGCTGACCGCTGGTCTCCTAATGGTCGCAGATATTGGCGCCCGCTACCAGGGTCTTTGCAAGGTACTGGTTGGCCAGGGATTCGGGTGAGTTCATGGGGGCGCCGATGATGACCTCGACTCCCTTTTCCCGAAGCAGGTCCTGTGCCTTTTCGCCCATTCCCCCGACGATGACCACGTCCGCCCCCTGATCATGGAGCCACTTGGGGATGACCCCGGGTTCGTGCGGCGGCGGGGTCCGCATCTCTGTCCCGATGATCTTGCCGTCCCGGATCTCCATGAATGCAAACTGCTCGCAGTGACCGAAATGGGCTGCGAGTTTCCCTCCTGATACCGGGACCACGATCATTTTTGTGTCGGAGGATGACTTCTTCCTCGCCGGAACGTCTATGGGCGGCTTCGGGGCCATGGGAAACTGGGTATCGGAAAACTTAATGACCGCATCGACAATCTTGTTGAATTCCCGAGTGATCGGAAGATCCGGATTTTCCAGAAGACTCATGTCGCCGACATCGCCGTTGGACACGACCTGCGGTTCAAGCGGAAGGGTCCCTAAGAGTCGCAATCCTTCTTTCTTGGCCATCAACATCCCGCCTTTGGTCTTGAAGATGTCGATGGTCTTCCCGCAGTGGGGGCAGATGAGACCGCTCATGTTTTCCACAAGGCCCAGGATCTGCATGTGGACCTGACGGCAGAAATTGATGGACTTTCGCACGTCTGCCAGCGAAATCTCCTGGGGCGTGGTCACAATGAGGGCCTTGGCATCAGGGATGGTCTGGGCCACAGTCAGCGGTTCGTCGCCGGTTCCGGGAGGAGAGTCGATGATCATGTAGTCGAGATCGTCCCACTCAATATCGGATATGAATTGCCGGATGACGCCGATCTTAAGGGGCCCCCGCCAGATCGTGGCCGCGTCCTTGTTGTCGCCCATGAGCGGCTCGATGGAAATCACCTCCATGTTCGGAATATACTGCACCGCCCGGGCCTTTCCCTCACGGGTCGCTGGACCAATGCTCCCCTTGAGACCCAGCAGCCGCGGGATGCTGGGACCGTGAAGGTCCACGTCCATCAGACCGACCCGATAGCCCCGCTTGGCCAGGGCCACGGACAGATAGGCTGCCACGCTGCTCTTGCCCACGCCCCCCTTGCCGCTCATGACCAGTATCTTGTTCTTGATGCGTTTGAGCCTTTCCTTTATCTCAACATCCTGCTGCTGATGCTGATCCTTTTGACTCATTTTGCTTGGCATAAATTATGTTACCTCCAGTTTCATTTATAATAATCAACGTCTTAGGCGCTGACACGCTGAAACTGGAAACCAACAGAGGAAGAACGCATCCTTACGCTTTTGGTTCGAGTCTCAGAGTCCAACTGTGTTTCTATTATGGGTATGTAATGGGGCCGCCATGCCTTCATCATGGGCGCACGGCCGCACACCGAACAGATGGTTCCGCTTGTGTAACACAGACCCCGTTTTCAAGCTATTGCCAGTAACGTGCCATGTTTGGCGTGAGATCATCGCAGTGGCAACAACTACCTTGCTATCAACAGGTTACACGGAAGTCAGGCATTGCAGGAAGGCGATAGCATTGCAAGGATAATAGCGTTCGTGCAACGATAGCCTTCCCAAGGGTTGCAATGATGCGAACCTGACGGTCTCATTTCACCCCGCACGCAACGTGCCTCGGCCATGACGTTACATCTTCTCGTATAGGGCCAGTATTTCCTCCATCGGGCTCAGATGCCGCAGGAGACGGAACCCTGAGTATTGCGGCAGGACCTTGTGGAGGCCATAGACCATGAATATGGCGCCCTGTCGGGCCCTTTCCGCCAGCATCTCTGCAAATGCATCGTGCATGACGAGATAGGTATAGAAGAGATCAAAAGACTCGACGCCCAGACCTGTCGTGCGGGCAACCGCGTCGTGAAGTCGCCTTTCGGTGGAATCGCCGTGAAACAAGAAGATATTTTCCGGGGGAGGCAGTAGGTTCTCCCTTTCAAGGAGCGCCTCCAGGTGGGACCTCAACGGACCATATTCATCGAGGGTCCATTCATCCAGTTCGATGCCGACCGACAGCCTGACCAGATAGCTGAAAAAGAGATTCACCCGCCCGTCGGCGCATCCTAAGTCCAGGAATGCGGTCTCGCCCGGGACAATGATCTTTTCCTCCATCAGGCGATCCGCGCATGCAAGGAGGGTCATCAGATCGGTAGATCGTCTGAAGCCCAGCGGCCCCGAATCTCCCACCTTCCTCTGGTCATAGAACTCGGCTACCGCGGCGAGGCTGTCCCTGATGCTTAGGTCCATTGCTTCAAAACGGTCTTGATGCGCTCATGGAGCACAAAGAGGGCATTTACCTCCTCCCCCTCCTTTTCCCGAACTGTGGCTATTCTGCATGGATCGACCTGATCCGTCACGTTCTTACAGAGATAATTGATGCAGATGATATGGCGGGCCATCAGAAGGCACCCGTTTTCAACTGAAAAGAAACAGGAATCAGACTGGCGCCTCTCTTCAGGGAGATGTACCCCGAGAAGGCAATTGATCAGTAGGAGACAGGCATCATACCGGTTTTCGATGCCGGCCCCGCAGCACGAGCCGCCCTCTTCCCGATCACACCGCCGGCATATCTCCACAATGCCTGTTTGGGCCATCTCCCTGCGGGAGGCAGCAACCGCCTCTTTCAGATTGTCTAAGAGACCGGCAATCTCCTGGTCTCCCAGGAGCGCCTTTCCGAAACTCTCGCAATGGCTTCGGGCCCAGGCGATCTTTTTCTGGATGGGGCTCGACAGCGATATGGGGCACTCAACATTGGGTGGATACTGGATACTGGTCAGTGGATATTGGTTTCTTGGGTTTGTCGAGTTCATTGGGTTTGTTGGGTTTACCGGTTTGTAGGACTTTAAGCTTTGACGTTTCAGCTTCTTTCCTCCCGCCTTGCCCTCTGCTCCCTGCTCCCCGCTCCTTGCTCCCGTCCCTTGCGCCTCACGCCTCACGCCTCACGCCTTGCGCCTCATGCCTTGCGCCTTTTGTTTAGTCTTCTTCTTGCCCCGGGCCCCTTTCTTTTTTGACTCTTCCTCCTTGCCGTTGCCGAACTCCTTGAGCCCCTCGGCCAGTTCATTCAACTTTCGGTCCACCAGGTAATTGATGCTTCCCCTGGGATAGGCCCCCTTGGCATTCTTCTCCCCCGCCTTTTTGCCGGTCAGGATCTCAATCCCCTGGTCGATGGTCTTTACCGGATAGATGTGAAAACGGCCCTTTTCCACCGCCTCCACCACATCTTTGCGGAGCATCAGGTCCTTGACATTGCTCTCCGGAATCATGACGCCCTGTTTGTTGGAGGGCCCCATTTTACGGCAGGAATCAAAGAATCCCTCGATCTTTTCGTTGACCCCGCCGATGGCCTGGACCTCGCCCTTCTGATTAACCGAACCGGTGACAGCGATATGCTGCCGGATCGGGACCTCAGACAGGCTCGAGAGGAGGGCGTAGATCTCGGTGGAAGAGGCGCTGTCGCCGTCCACACCCCCATAGGATTGCTCAAAGGCGATGCTGGCGCTCATGGTCAATGGCTTGTCCTGTGCATATTTCTTACGCAGATAGCCGCCCAGGATCAGGACCCCCTTGTTGTGGGTATTGCCCGACAGGTCCGCCTCCCGCTCGATGTTGATGATGCCGGCCCTCCCCATGGAGGTGGAGGCCGTGATGCGGGAAGGCTTGCCGAACATGGTGTCGCCCATGGAATAGACCGCGAGACCGTTGACCTGGCCCACCACCTCGCCGTCGATATCAATCATGAGGGTCCCACGATCGATCATCTCCTGGATATGTTCCTCAACCATGCTCGACCGGTATCGCCTCGCCGAAATCGCCGCCTCCACGTGTTCCTGCCCCACCGTTTTCTGGTCCTTCTGCCCGGCAAAATAATCGGCCTCGCGGATAAAGTCGGTGATCTCTGGAAAGCTGGTGGAGACCTTCTCCTGTCTCCCGGTCATCCGCACAGCCTCCTCCACCAGGGTCGCGACCGCGGCCCTGTCGAAGGGCTTGAGCTGCTCTTCATCTGTCTTCATCTTGATGAAGCCTGCAATGTGCTGAATAGACTCCTCGTTCTTATCCATGGACGTATCGAAATCGGCCCGGACCTTGAAGACCTTATTGACATCCTGGTCGTAATTGAGAAGGAGGTGATAAAGGTAGGCGTCGGAAATGACCACCACCTTGACATTCAGGTCGATCGGCTCGGGTTTCAGTCCGCTCGTGGTGAACAGGTAAAAGGGGTCATAGGTCTGGATCTCGAGCTCTTCGCTTTTGAGCGCCCTTTTGAGGGCCTGCCAGACGCCGGGCTCCATAATGGCGTCCCAGAGATTGATGACCAGGTAACCGCCCATGGCCTTGACCAGCGACCCTGCCTTGATCTTGCTAAAATCGGTGCGCCATATGCCGGCCCTGTCCACGATCCGCTCGATGCTTCCGAAGATGTTTCGATACGTGGGATAGCTTTCCACAATGATCGGCGGCGATTTCTGATCGCTGTTGTCCACCAGGAGGTTGACCTGATAGGGCTGGAACCGATCTCCTTCCGGGACCATCATCATGGGAAGGCCCGGGATCTGGACCTGCTGCTGGGGATTGAAGATCTGGAGGTTGTCGGCCAGATCTTCCAGCATCTCTTTCAGGTATTCCTTAATGGACTCGGCAGGAAATTCCTTCACGATCGGGGCCGCCAGGTCCGACGCTGTCTTCAGGAAGGTCACCCGGTCCATTTCTTCCACCTTTTCCTGGACCTCCTTCTGAAGATCCCTGAGCGCCAGAAAGATCTGATCGATCTGTTCCCGCAGCCGGGTGTGCTTTCCCTTCATCGTCTCAAATTCATCTCTCGGAAACCTCCCCCGTTCCACCATGGCCTCCACCTGGTCGATGTGCATCGGCTTTTCGTCCACCAGGGGCATCACCTCCGGCCGCTTGATCTGCCCCACCTGGACATCCACCAGGGCAAAGCCCTCCTGTTTCACGCGTTCATCCAGATTCTTGAAAAAGCTCTTCCCCTTTGCCTCATAGGCCTCCATGATCTCCTTTTTCATATTGATGTATTCCTGGCTCTCGAAGAGCTGGGGGATCTGCTTCTTGAGGGTCTCAAGAAAGCCGCTCACGGCCTTCTTGAAATGGACGCCGGCGCCCCCGGCCAGGCGGATCAGTATAGGGGCCTCGGGGTTCTTGAAATTATTGACATAGCAGAGGTCATCCGGGACCTTGTCCTTCTTGGATATCTCCTCAAGGAGCTTTTTGACCGTGGACATCCTGCCGCTTCCCGGCATACCCGTGACAAAGACATTATATCCCTGTCTGTCTATGCCCATACCGAATTTGAAGGCCTCGACCGCCCGCTTCTGTCCGACGATCTCCTTCAGGGGCGCCAGATCATCGGTGGTTTCAAAGGGGAGCGTGGCGGGGTCGAGCCGCCACCTGAGATGCTCGACAGGGACTTCCGGATAAGCGCTCTTTTTTGGCATTGCCGATCTCCTTCATTCCAGTTTTCAGTCTGACGTTCCAATGTAACCGTTCAAGGGTTCAAAGGTTCATTTGAACGTTAAACCGGGAACCTGTGAACCCTGAAGTTTCAATCAATCTCCACCTTGATAAGGCGGATCTCTCTGGGTTTCCATTTGGGCACTACGATCTTCAATATGCCGCCATGGAGGGTTGCCTTGATCTCACCGATCCTTGCGCGGGACGGGAGGGGGACGCTGCGGCAAAAAGAACGGAGCTTCCTTTCCACTCGCTGATAATAGCCGCCTCCTTCGACAGAGGTCTCCTTTCTGCACCCTTTGATCGTCAGCTTTTCGTCGGTGACAGAGACCTCCAGATCCTCGGGATCGACCCCGGGGATCACCGCTTTGATAGTCAGGGCATCATCGGTCTGGAAGATCTCCAAGGAAAGGCCCCCGGAAAAACCTCCCATCAACAGGTCGGCCCCGATCTCGGGCCAGCACCGGCTGAGGAGATAATCCATGTCCCTCCTCATCCGGTCTATCTCATCATGTATCCAGGGGATCAGTTCCGTCATGACAGGATCTCCTTATTCAACGTTCTTCCCTGCCGCCCATTCGACGTTCGATTTTGGACGTTCGATGTTGGGCGTTCATTCTTTAAGCTTTTATTCCCTGTACCCGCCCGGGACAGCACGGCCATCCACATAGACCCGGTTTTCATCATCCAGGGCGAACTGGCCTCTCGCGATCATCTCAATGGTTTTTGGAAAGATCTTCCAGTCCCCCGTCTCCTTGAGCCGCTCCTGATGGTCGTCCACCGCCTGTCGGAGCCGGTCAGGGTCCATGACAAGGGCATCGAGCGATACAGGGAGCGTCACGGGGAGAGCATCCGACACCATCAACAGGGGTCCTGTGTCCACGCCCTCGTCTGTCCAGAGGGTGGAGGCCCGCAGGCGGGTCTCCCCTGCCGCGATGGCGTCTTTCACCGCATCGTCGCCCACATATTTTCTGCGGCCGTCGGGGAGACATATGGAAAGGTCCGCAGGGTGGACATTGACGCACCGGTTGAGGGTGGTGTAACTCATGTATCCGCCCAGGGCGATGACGTCAATGTCAAACGCCGCGACCAGCCTCCCGGCAACCCGGTCATATTCCCGCCTGGCGGCCAGGCCCTCGGCCGTCGCCACGGACCGCTTGAGGCCCCTCTTCTGATGAAAGGCCCGAACGTCGTAGCTGAAATAGGGGAGGCCGTTTTCAAAGGCGATCCGTTCTCCGGAGCACCGGCCGTCCGACCGGTCGCTGAAGATGAAGACCGTCTCAAAGGGGGAACCATCGCCGCCGGCCCCCAGTTTCCGTTCGTGTTCCAGGAGCCGCATGATGTTGGTGCCCGAACCCGACATGAAGGCCGCCACCCGCATCGGTCTCCCCGCACTTTCAGGATCAAAAATTGGCGTAATGGTCATGCAGACCCACCTTCCATCAAAGTCTCGACCGGCTTCAACTGATAGGGGGTCCCCTGTTCCAGGGCCGTCAGGACGCTCCCCCCGCCGGTAAAGTAATAGGCATTCGGGTCGTCCAGTCCTGCCATGTATATCCCTGGGCAAAGGTTCCGGAGTTCCTGAAGGGTATCCCCCCCGGCATAGAGCCTGGTCGCAGAGGCATTTCCCCCGATCAGGCGGTAGAGGGCCTCGGAGCCTTCACAAAAGAGGGGCATGAACCCCATGACCGCATTCACAAAGATCGTCCTGGCAGAGGCCACGATATCCACCACCCACTTCTCCTGAAAAGATTTCGGATCGATATCCAGGAGATACCGGATATCCCGGCCCGATGTCAGGTCCTCGATCCCAATGGAGCGGCATTTCCCCTCAACCCTGCCCTCCATGCTCTCCGACTCCACCAGATGGGGCAATTCAACGATCTTTTTCCCCTCCCTGTCCAGTTCCACCAGCGCCCCTGCGAGCGCCCTGTCTTCGTCTGTTACCCCGGCAATCTGTATCCCGTACTTGGCGGCCAGAAAGGTGTTATACATCAGCCCCCCTAAGATCAGATGATCCACCCGCTCGTAAAGGGCCTTGAGGGGACCGATCTTGGTGTCGTATTTGGCGCCGGCCACGACAGCCACAAAAGGCCTCTTCGGCTCCAGGACCCTGTAGAGATTCGTCAGCTCTTTCTGAAGAAGGATGCCTGCAAAGGACGGCAATTTTTGGGCCACATCAAAGGTGGAGGCATGGGCCTGCCACGAACCAAAGGCATCATTGACATAGAGGTCCGCAAGAGACGCCAATTTACCGGCCAGGGCCCCCCGCGCCGGTCCCTTTGCCTCCTCTCCCTCAAACCAGCGGGTATTGGGGAGGTAGATCATTCCGATCTTTCCCTTTTTCAGGTCGGAAATCGCCGGATCAATGGATCTGTCCAGTCGCGTAATACCCTTTTCGGGGTCTGCCGGGAATTCCGCGATATGAATCTTTACAGGGAGCTTCTGTTCCAGGTAACGAACAATAGGCCCTACCGACTCATCCTCCCGGCACGAGATGCGGCCCGTCTTCTTGTCCTTAGGCCTTCCCACATGGGTCATCAGGATCGGTTTTCCCCCGCCGGCGGCAATGGCATAGAGGGTCCCGATGGTGGCGTCGATGCGGTATGGATCGTTGATCCGGCCCTTCTTGACCACGTTGTGATCGACCCTTAAAAGGACGACCTTCCCTTTCATGTTGCTCTGCTGCATCACCCTCAGTCGGGGGTCCAGTTTACCTTTTTCCATTTGGCATCCTCTCCGATTTCGATTATAAGATTCGGATCACCCAAGGCACATGTGCTGGATTTTACTGAATGGGGCCTAAAAGTCAATATACTTTATGAGGCGCAAGGGACGGGGGCAGGGAGCACGGAGCGGGGAGCAGGGGGCAAAGAGCAGGGAGCAAGGCGTTAAGCGCAAGGTATGACGTGTGAAGTGTGGAGTGTGAAGTGTGGAGTTGGAAGTTTAAATCGGAATTTTCCTCTTTAAACTTTAGGCACTCCGAACTCGTAACTTCAAACTCACAAAACACGAGCATCCAGTATCCAGGAAGGAGTCCGCATTGATTGTACGGAACCTGAATGACAAGGAAGTGATCGAGACCACCTATCGCGCCCACGGCGGGGCCATCGCCCAGATGATCCTGGACCGGCGGACCTTGAAAGAGATCGGATTTCTGGCCATTGCCAGTCTCAAACCGGGCAAAGAGATCGAGGCTCATGTGGACCCGATGGAGGAAATCTATTTTGTCCTGAGCGGGTCCGGGGAAATGCGGGTGGACGGGGAGGCCCGGGCGGTCAAGCCCGGAGATGCCGTCTTCATCCCCACCGGCGCGAGTCATGCGCTCTTAAACGACGGCCAGGAGGAGTGCATCATCCTGGTGGCGGCGTCTCCCGCATGGTAGGGGCATGGCGTGGAACGTGTCCTGATTATCCGACCGGGGGCACTGGGGGATACCCTCATGCTCCTTCCGGCGCTCAAAGATCTCGGCGGCAAGGCCGCTGTCACCTTTGTGGGGAGGCGGCCGGGGCTTGATTTTATTCGGCCCCACGTAGATCGCGCCAGGGACCTGGAGGCATCCGGCTGGCATCGGCTGTTTATGGACTTACCGGCTGGGGAGGGCCTCCCTGTCCCGGACGTAGATACCGTGGCAGCCTTTTTTAGCGATGAAGACGGCATGATCCGGCGCAATCTCGAGCGGTTCATGCCCCACGCTGAGATCCATGTCTTCCGGTCCTTTCCCCTCGAAGGAGAGAACATCCATGTGGCCGAATACCTGGCCGGCTGTCTGGAACTTGCAGGCCTTCCTGTGAATCCCGCTCGTTCCTTGGCGGTCGTGAGAAATGAGGGCCTGTTCCAGGATCGTCCACCGCCAGAAGGGAAAAAGAGGATTGTATTGCACCCGGGATCGGGCTCGACAAAAAAGAACCATCCCCCCGTCTTTTGGGTTGACGTGGCGACCCGGTTCAGCCACGATGCCATGTTCAAAGGCTTCAAGCGGGTTCTGCTCTTGGGACCGGCGGAGGAATCGCTTCATGCCTACTTTGTGAAAAATCTACGTTCAGGGGATACAGAGATACTCCCATCATGGGACATGGATCTCCTTTTGAGGACATTGGACGGGGCAGCCTTATATCTGGGCCATGATAGTGGCGTCACCCATCTGTCAGCCCTGCGATGTGTCCCCACCGTGGCGCTTTTCGGGAACAGCGGTCTTGCCCAGTGGGCGCCCTTGGGCCCCTTTGTGAGGGTCATCGAAGGTAGAGACCCCGGCCCCGAGCTTATTGAAGGGATAGTCGGTGCGTCCAAAGAACTTGTCGGCAGCGTGTGTTAGTCAATCCCTGACTTCACCATTCGGGTTGTCTGGATTAGTCAGCATCAACTTTAGGCACTTTAGCTCACTTTAGCTCACTTAATTTACTTTAGTCACTTTTCCGGCATATCCGGACGAAGGAGGGAAAGATGCACAGAGTCATGATACAACCGGCAACCTACGAAAACGTACGTCAGGCCGTGGATCGGGCCTTCGAGCTTTTTCCGGTGGAGATCGAGGGCCGCAACGTCCTGATCAAGCCCAACGTCCTGAGGGCCTCAGAGGCCAAGGAAGGGATCGTGACCCATCCGGCCGTACTGCGCGCGGTGGTGGACAAAGTGGAGGAGATGGGGCCGGCATCTCTGATCGTCGGCGACAACCCCGGCCTCTTCAATTATGGCGATAACGAAAACTGCTTTGAAAAAACCGGGTTAATGGAGGCCGCCAAGGGGTATTATCGAAATATCGGCAATGATGCCCAAAAGGTTCCATTCAACGCCGACTACCTACCCTCGGTGAGCGTCTCGCGGGCCGTGCTCGATGCTGACTTCGTCATCAGCCTCCCCAAATTCAAGACCCACGGACTGACGATCGTGACCGGCGCCATCAAGAACAGCTATGGGTATCTCCCCGGGGCTCAAAAGGCCCGTTTGCACAAGGCATCAGGGAGTCCCGAGCGCTTTCATGAGGCCGTGGTAGAGGTATTTCGGCTTCGCGTCCCGGACCTGTTTATCGTAGATGCGGTGGTGGGTATGGAGGGAAACGGGCCTGCCTCCCCCAACCTCAGAGACATCGGCCTCATCATGGCCTCGGACAATGCAGTGGCCATGGACGCGGTCATGGCCACGATGATGGGACTGGAACCGGGCCGGCTCCGCTTTCTGAAGAAGGCCGAAGAACTTGGGTTAGGGTCGTACGATATTGACGAGATCGAAATCATCGGCGAGTTGAAGATCCTTCCCGACTTCAAACTCCCTCCAGCAGGCGGTGAAGCCATTTCTCAGAACAAGGTCATTCAGGAGATGATGCACAGCCGGACCCTGTTGCGGCCCCAGGCCGACCCGGACCTGTGCACCGCCTGTGGAACCTGTATTGACCAGTGCCCGGTGTCGGCCCTCTCCATGGACGGGGACCTGCCCCGTGTGGACTCCGATATCTGCATCACCTGCTTCTGTTGTCAGGAAATATGCCCTGAGAAGGCCATGACATTGAAGTAATGCTTCTGCTTTGAGTCCCTCCTGAGCAGATGGGAGACGTCACCCGAGAAAGGACTTTAAACTTGTCTCGGTAAAGGAGAAGGGACTTCGGCTCTGCAACCGATGAAATGCCTTGACAACCCTGGGAAATTCTTGGAATAATCCTGCTCACAAAGGCGAAATTTGGCCTTTCCAGTCCAGATCGGATGAACCCCGTGAAAGCTCGGGAAACGCTTTGGAAGGGGCGCCCTTCTCCCCCTTATAAAAAGGATCGAGGCGCCGGAGAAGCTCAAGGAGGTCAAGGAAGGGGTCCAGATGGCCAAGGACCTGTCGGAATTGAAGGCCCAGATCCAGGGGGACGTCGAAAAGGTTCAGCGATCAGCGGCGGGCATGTGAGGGGTTGTAGGTGTGGATTTATCCGCACAATCGAGGGATGGATGTGCAAAGGAGAGATGTGCTGGGAAAACAGGGGATGATGGTTTCGAGGACGTTGTGAGGGTTGGTTTTTATTCTCTCTCTGATCGGGTAGGGAAGCGAGGTGTGAGCAGCGGAACATGGTTAAACCTATTCGAGAAATCGTATGGCTGGATGAGGTAGTTCAAAAATTGGCATGGAAACATAACGTCCTGCCCCTGGAAGTGGAGGAAGTTTTGAGGGGGGATTGCAGAATTTTTAGAAAGGAAAAGGGGCACGTAGAGGGTGAGCACCTTTATAATGCCCTCGGGCAAACCGAAGCAGGCCGGTATTTGTCCGTTTTTTTCATCAAGAAGCTCGGGGACAGGGCACTTATTGTCACAGCACGCGATATGGAGAAAACGGAGAGGAAGCGTTATGGTAGAAAAGATCGTTAAAGAAGACGTGTCTGTTCGCGAAGCGTCAGATTTCTGGGATGAACACGAATTTGGGGAATTCGAAGACGTGGAGGAGGTCCATGATATCCAATTCCTGATCCGTAAGAGGAAATATATCGGGATCGATCCGGACCTCTACGAAATCATCAGGGAGAGAGCTGCCACCCTGAAAACCTCAGAGGAAGACGTCATCCGGGAGTCTGTTCTCAGATCGACAAGCGCCTGAAAGGCCTGCGAAAGCATTCCCGTATCCTGTTTGGAGGAGGGGCTGCGGAGATGCGGGGGGTGGACCTCCGGCAAAAAACCTTCCGGCTAAACTCCCTGAGGATTGGCCGAAACGATGACCAAGGGGGACAGAGGGGACGGAGGGACATCCGATGTTGACTTGTTAGACAACAAAGAACCAACGTCCCCGTACTCACACGAATCTATTGTGCGGTCAGCAAAAATATGGTGACCGATAAGATAGGCAATTACTCAATCCTGCCCCCTGGACCCTGGAGGATATATGGTCGGCCGAAAAGATAGAGCAACAGAGTCTCACAAGCCATTCTGGAAGCGCCATTCTCTCAGCCTTACCGCGACAGGCATCCTTGCGCTGTGTTTTGTCTACTATGTGAAGTCTGATCCCAAATCGCACGCCGGATCCTTCTTCGGTAACGCCATCGCCGACTGGACCGGCGTTGTCATAACAATTCTGGCCACAAAATGGTTCTTCGAAAAGTGTGACCGGGGACGCTGGTAAATAAGCCAAAAAAGTCAGACTATCAGCTCGTAAGCGTTCTCACGTGCGATGACCTCTCCCCTTTCCACCGAAAATCCCACTCCAGGCGGACTCATTTCCAACCGCACCGATAGATCCCTCAGCGATACACCCAATTCCCTGGCCGCCCAATAACAAAAAAGACTCCTCGCCTTGACTTTTCGCTTTTGTCGCCCCTTCGATATGACTTCACCCGGCGAAATTTCATAGATCTCCGCAACCCTTTCTGCAATTCGGTCTAGATCATAGCCACGACGTTTCAATTCATAATGCCGATCATAACGTTCATCGGCCTCAGAGAGCACTGACGACACAAACGCTGAATCCCCCAATATC
>Ga0172370_10006854_pt1 | contig 14146 bp, 8 predicted proteins | sample LakKiv5m_FD_114538 | JGI IMG/M metagenome (GOLD analysis project Ga0172370, IMG submission 114538) | Freshwater microbial communities from Kabuno Bay, South-Kivu, Congo - kab_022012_11.5m | ecosystem: Environmental > Aquatic > Freshwater > Lake | place: Democratic Republic of the Congo...
ACGGCACGGCCGACGAAGACTACGCCGTCACCTCCACCGCCTGCGGCGTGGGCGCCTGCGCCCGCACCGGCCAGAAGACCTGCGTCGCCGGCCTGGTCACCGACTCGTGCGTGGCCGGCACCCCGGCGGCCTCCGACGCCACCTGCAACGCCGTCGACGACGACTGCAACGGCACGGCCGACGAAGACTACGCCGTCACCTCCACCGCCTGCGGCGTGGGCGCCTGCGCCCGCACCGGCCAGAAGACCTGCACCGCCGGCGTCGTGGCCGACTCGTGCGCGCCGGGCACGCCGGCCGCCTCCGACGCCACCTGCAACGCCGTCGACGACGACTGCAGCGGCACGGCCGACGAAGACTACGTCGTCACCGCCACGGCCTGCGGCGTGGGCGCCTGCGCCCGCACCGGCCAGAAGACCTGCACCGCCGGCGTCGTGGCGGATTCGTGCGTAGCCGGCACCCCGGCGGCCTCCGACGCCACCTGCAACGCCGTCGACGACGACTGCAACGGCGCCATCGACGAAGACTACGTGGTCACCGCCACGTCGTGCGGCGTGGGCGTGTGCGCGCGCACCGGCCAGAAGACCTGCACCGCCGGCGTCGAGGCCGACTCGTGCGCTCCCGGCACGCCGGGGCTCGAGGTCTGCAACGGGCTCGACGACGACTGCAACGGCAAGACCGACGCCGCCGACACCGCGGCGCTGACCGGCAACTTGTTCACGTACGACCAACCCTCGTGCGAGAAGACCGCCGGCGTCTGCGCGGCGGCCAAGAAGACGGTCGCCTTCTGCAGCGCGGGCGCGTGGCGGCCCTGCAACGCCTCCATCTACGCATACTGGGCGCCGACCTACCAGGTGACCGAGGGTGCGGCCTGCGACGGCCTCGACAACGACTGCGACGCCGCCACCGACGAGGCCTACGTGCCGACGGCCACCGCCTGCGGCGAGGGCGCCTGCGCGGCGACGGGCCAGATCGTATGCCAGGGCGGAACCACCCACGACACGTGTACGCCCGGCACGCCCGGCGGCGCCGACACCGACTGCGACGCGGTCGACGACAACTGCAACGGCCAGACCGACGAAGGCTTCGTCCCGGTCCCGTCGGCGTGCGGCGTGGGCGCGTGCCTCAGCACCGGCCAGAAGACCTGCGCCAACGGCCAGTTGGTCGATTCCTGCGTCTCGGGCACGCCGGCGGCCTCCGACGCCACGTGCGATGCCATCGACGACGACTGCAGCGGCACGGCCGACGAGGACTTCGTGGTCACGACCACCTCGTGCGGCGTGGGCGCCTGCACCCGCTCCGGCCAGCGCATCTGCACGGCCGGCGCCATCTCCGACACCTGCGCGCCGGGCCTCCCCGCGATCAACGACGCCACGTGCGACGCCATCGACGACGACTGCAACGGTGCCGCCGACGAAGACTACGTCGTAACGACCACCACCTGCGGCGTGGGCGCGTGCGTGCGAAGCGGCCAGAAGACCTGCTCCGTCGGCCGCGAGGTCGACTCGTGCGCGCCGGGCGCGCCGGGCCTCGAGGTGTGCAACGGCGTCGACGACGACTGCAACGGCAAGACCGACGCCGCCGACGGCGCGCGCCTGCTGGCGAACGATCAGCCCCTGTGCGAGAAGCAGGACGGCGTCTGTCAGGGCACCAGGAAGACCGCCGCGTTCTGCGTGGGCGGCGCGTGGAAGCCCTGCAACGACACGCTGTACCACTTCCTGGCGACGACCTACGTGAGCCCCGAGGCGCCCGACTGCGACGGCCTGGACAACGACTGCGACGCGAGCGTCGACGAGGCGTACGTGGCCTCGCCCACCTCGTGCGGCACCGGCGTGTGCGCGTCCACCGGCACGACCGTGTGCCAGGGCGGCGTCGTCGGCGACACGTGCACGCCGAGGGAGCCCGCCGGGACCACCGACTTCCTGTGCGACGGCCTCGATCAGGACTGCGACGGGCAGACCGACGAGGCCCCCGAGGCCGATCCGGCGTGCGCCGACGGTGTGGGCTGCAGCGTCGACACCTGCGACCCGCTGGTGGGCCTGTGCGATCACGCGCCCGACGACACGGCGTGCGACGACGGCGTGGCCTGCTCCGTCGACACCTGCGACCTCACGGTCGGCGGCTGCCTCAACACCCCCGACGACGCGGCGTGCAACGACGCCGTCGCGTGCACCGACGACTTCTGCTACGTCCCGCCGGTCGCAATGCCGGCGCCGGTCGGCGTGCCGCCCATCCTGCCGGTCACCGGTGGGCCGACGGCCGGCTGCAACCACACGCCGCAGCACGCCCTGTGTGACGACAAGAACTCGTGCACCACCGACGCGTGTATGTCCACGGGCTGCGTCTCGACCTACCAGGGCGACCAGACCCCGTGCGACGATGGCGATGCCTGCACCTACGCCGACATCTGCGGTGGCGGCACGTGCCACGGGGGCGCCCCGGTCACGTGCAGCGACGGCGACGCGTGCACGACCGACTCGTGCGACCCGGCAACGGGATGCTTCTTCCCGCCGGTGGTCTGCGACGACGGCATCGCGTGCACCCTCGACGCCTGCAACGTCGACGGGTGCTACTTCACGCCCGACGACTCGCTCTGCGCCGACGGCGACCCCTGCACGACCGACCAGTGCGTCGGCGGCGAGGGCTGCTCCAACCTGACCTACAGCTGCGACGACGGCATCGCGTGCACCATCGACGCGTGCGACGGCACCGGCGGATGCACCCAGACGCCCGACGACGCATGGTGCACCACCAACGACCCGGCCAACCCCGTGTGCGCGCTCGACATGGGCTGCATGCCCTGCGACGACACCGACGGGCTGCTTTGGGACGGCTGCACCGCCTGGAGCATCAGCGAGGCGGCGCTGCACAGCCTGACCGACCTGAACGAGAAGAAGCCCGACGTGACCGCGTTGCCCGACGGCGGGTTCGCGGTGGCCTGGGAGCGCTCCGACGGCCAGGGCCTGGTGTCCCAGGTGAAGATGCGCGCGTTCAAGGCCAACGGCACCGAGACCATGGTCGAGCAGTTGGTCAACGCCTCCTCGACCGGCACGCACTCCGGGCCGCGCGTGGTGGCCCGCGACGGGGCCTCCGACCTGATGCTCGCGTGGCAGCGCGCCTACGGATCGGCGGCGGTGATCACCGACTACCTGATGCGGGCCTTCACCGGGACGACGGGCGGCACCGAGATCCGCGTGGCGGGTGGGACCAGCACCAACCAGATCGTCGACTGGGACGTGGCCAGCGCCCCCAAGGCCAACACGCTGGTCCACGTCTGGACCGACTTCAACCCCATGGCCTACACGTACGCCATCCGCGCGCGCATGTACGACGGCGCGGGCAACGCGACGACGGGCGTCATCGAGGTGCTGCCCCAGGTCGGCAGTTCTGTCAACAACCACCCGCGCGTGGCCCAGTGGGCCGACGGTGGCTTCGTGGTCGTGTGGGAGGACACCAACGCCGCCTACACCGCGGGCTCGGGGGTCGTCGGCCGCATCTACACGCCGGCCGGAGTCGCGGCGACGTCCGTGTTCGTCATCGAAGACACCGGCTGGTTCGGCCAGGCTGTAGACCCAGACGTGGCGGTCATCGACGGCTCCGATACGTTCGTCGCCACGTGGTCGCGCAGCCACGGCACGGCGCCGAGCACGGCCGGCATCCTGCTCGGCCAGTTCTCACGCACCGGCGAGCCCGTGGGGGGCGTGGCCGAGGTCTACCCGGACTACGACGCGATGGCCCTGACGCCGGTCGTGGCGGCCGACGCCGACGGCAACATCGCCGTGGCCTGGGACATCGGGCCCATCTACGCCGCGACGTACAAGCCCGGCATCGACCTGCCCGTGCCGCTATCCCCAGCCGCTCAGGTCAACGTGCACCCGTACGGCTCCATGTCGAACCCGGCCATCGCCAAGTTCGCCGACGGCAGCTTCATCGTCGTGTGGGACAGCTGCCCCGGCGAGACCACCCAGGACCAGCAGATCGGCGGCAGCGGCTGCGGCATCTACGGTCGGAAGTACAGCTACGACGGCGTGCCCCTATGGCTGCCGGTCGACCGCCCCATCCTGTAGAGATTATCCGCGAAAATCCGGAACGGACCCACGCGAGCGGCTATCGGACGCTCGCACGGCGTGGGCTCCGGGCGCCCACGCCGAAGACAGCAACCCTGAGCGCTCGCGAGTCGCCCGCGGGCGCTCAGGCCAGTTGATCCAGGGCGCTCTTCAGGCCCTGGTGCACCGCCTGGACGTCGGCCGGAGCCCACTGCTCCTTCGGGTTCCGGATGAAGCTGGTCTTGTCGACGCGGTTGTCGAAGCGTCCGACCTTCAGAAGGAAACTGCGGCCGTGGGCCTCGACCTTCACGTGGCCGGGCACGCCGGAGTTCTGGATGAGCCACTCCATGTCGTCGCAGCCGTAATCCCCGAGCATCACCGAGATCGGCACGCCGTGGTGCAGGATCGAGCCCGGATCGTTCGGATCGGTGCGGGCGTCGTTCTTGCGCCGGGACTCCTCGGGCGTGACCCACACGTACAGGATGGCCGAGCGCTCGAGGATGGTGGGCGACAGCTTGGCCAGCGAGTGCTGGTAGCCGAAGGGGGCGCGGAGCGGCAGCTTGGAGCCGTCGGCGCCGCCGCGCGCGAGCTCGAGGACGATGGTCTTGCCCTCGAGCGTGTCGGGCAGGTTGGCGTTCTGCTCGTCGAGGCGGGCGCGGGCCTCCTTCTCGAGGCGGCCGGCCAGGTCCTTCAGCAGGCCGTCGGGCATGCCGCGCAGCTTGGGCGTGGCCCCGGCCTTGCGGGCGGCGCGGTCGAAGCGCTCGAACAGCCACTTCGCGGCCGAGTCGGACTCGATGCGGTGCAGCGACAACAGGTCCTCGTAGTCTTCGTTCAAGAGCTCGATGAGCGTGCCCCAGTCCCAGGGGTCGGCGAAGGGGCGATCGCCCGCCTGGAAGTACACGCCGCGCTTGCCCAGCTTGACGAGCTCCTCGTCGATGCGGCGCATCAGGTGCACGTAGGGGAAGTCGTCGAGTTGGACCGTGGGGCCCATGTGGAAGTCGTCGCGGCACTCGGCGGGCGACAGCTTCGAGAGGTAGCGGCGCACCTCGGACTTGCCCGAGGCGGGCAGCGCGAGCAACAGCAGGGTATCGACTTGCGTGGTCACGACGTCCTCGTCAGAGAAGATTGCACGTCGCGAACATGGCCGAAAGGAGGCCGGGCGTCAAGTCCGGGCCGGGCCCTGGCGGAGCTACAAGAGGTCGCGGTGCTCCCGGACGAAGCCCCAGAACCCATCGACGTCGAGCGGCGTGGGCGGCGCGGAGGCCGGCGCCTCGGCGATCGCCAGTACGCGGGCGGCCACCTGCTCCAGGTCGCGCGCGATCCGGCTCTCGGGCGCGCTCTCGAACACCGTCAGGTTGCGCGCCTCGGCGTCGAGGATGGCCTGGTCGCGCGGCAGGAAGCCGACGATCGGGAGCCCCAGGCGATCGGCGTAGGCGCGGAGCACCTCGATGGGCGCGTCCGGGCGCTTGAGGTTGAAGACGATGCCGCCCGCCGAGACGCCCTCGCGGGCTCGCGCGACCATGCCAGCCACGTTGTTCACGACGAACAGGCTGGCCACCTCTTCGGACGAGACGATGAACACGCGATCGGCGAAGCCGAAGCGGAGGGGCGCGACGAAGCCGCCGCACACCAGGTCGCCGAGCACGTCGAAGACGATGGCGTCGTAGTCGCGCTCGGCGACGCGATCGTGGTCCAGCATCTCGCACAGCCGGCTCACGCCGCGCCCGGCGCAGCCCGTTCCCGGCTCGGGGCCCCCGGTCTCGACCAGGTCGACGCCGGCCGAGGTGTGCACCATCAGGTCGTCGAACGCCACGGAGCGTCTGGCCGCCACGCGCGCCACCAACGACTCGACGCGGCGGTCGGTGCAGAAGCGCGCCGACGAGTCCTGCTTGGGATCGCAGCCGATCAGCAGGACGCGCAGGGCCATGCGCCTGAGCGCCACCGCCACGTGCGCGGTGACCGTCGACTTACCGACACCGCCCTTGCCGTAGAAGACCACGCCGGCTCGCCGCCCCGAGGGTGTCGTCATCGCCCGTACCTCGCACACTCGGCCTGGTACTCGGCCCGCAGGCGCGCGTTGGCCAGCGCCTCGACGAGCCACCGGAACCCCTGGTAGCCGAGGAAGGGGCGCTCGATCAGCGCGTGCTCGAGCGCGTTCGGGAACCCGAGGAAGACCGGCACGCGCCCGTCGCGCGCTACGTGGAACGCAGGGGGCGCGATCTCGAACCCGACGTCGCCGTTCGGCGCGGGTGCGACCGGCGCCGCGGTGTCGGTGACCGCTCGCGACGCCTCGAGGTCGACCCCTGCGCGGGCGGGCTTGCCGATCAACCGCACGTCGTCGACCCAGAGCCCCACCTCGGCCGCGAACGTGGTCAACCCGGCGGCCAGGTTCGGGTCCTGGACGATTGACAGGCGGTTGCCCGCCACGAAGCGCAGCACGGCCCGTTCGGTGGCCCTCACGGCCGCCGTCGTCTCGCGTTCGACCAGCGCCTCGGCGCGCTCGGCAGTGCCCAGGGCCTGCCCCAGCGTGCGCAAGAAGCGCCCGGTGCCCTCCAACCCCACCGGCAGTTCGGCCTCGACCACCGGCACGCCGAGCCGCTGTCCCAGGCGAGCCGCGGCGCGACGCGCGTACGGGAGCGACACGATCAGGCCGGCCTGCTCCACCCGCGAGAGGTCGGCGAACGGCTGCCCCCCGAGCCACGTCGACGCGACGCTGGCGCCAAGGTCGCCGATCAAGCGCTCGAGCTCCCGAAGGTTGCCGACGTGGTCCTGCTCGGCGCGGTCGTAGAAGTACCCGACCAGGGCCACAGCGCCCGGCCGCGACCGACCGGCCCGTAGCGGCACGGCGTCGGCCAGCGCGTCGAGGGCGGCCTCGTAGCCGTCGAGCCAGTCGCCGTCGAACGACTGGCTGGGCAGCCGCCGGATGGGTACGGGCGACGTGGCCGCGACGCGGGCGACGACCTGCTCGAGCGGGAACCCCGACAGCTGCACGTAGTCGAACTCGGCGACCAGCACCGCGCCGAGGCCGGGGCCCCGAGCCGCGCGAGAGATCACCGCCGCGACGCCGTCCTCGCGCTGCAGCAGCAGGCTCGTGACCTCCTCGACCCGCGCGTCCTGCGCGGTCGGCACCACCCGCGGCTCGGCGACGGGCGAGAAGAGCGTGCTCAGGTGGTCGTGACACGCCTGGGCCTCGGCCTTCTGCGTGACGCAGTAGGGGCCGTCGACCACCAGGGCGACGTCGGGCAGCGCGTTGACCGCGACCACCACGCCCGACAGGTACGGGATCTCGGGGCGCCGCAGGTCCATGGCTAGTCCTCTCCGTCGGCGGTGGCGGTCGCCCGGCGCTCGCCAAGGCAGGGCGCCAGGTACCGGCGGACCCCGGCGAAGGCCTGGCGCTCGCAGCGCGCGAGCAGGCGCGAGGCCATGCCAAAGAGGCCTTCGACGCCCAGCGCGAGCTGATCCTCGGCGAAGCTCGGCACCCCGTGGGCGGCCAGGCGCGGGTCGGCGCGGAAGCTCGAGAAGACCGCCGACAGGCCGCTGCCCAGCAGGCCGTCGAGGTCCGCCCGCGTGGCGAACGGCGTGAAGCGGAGACCGGCGGGCGGCTCGGCCGCGGCCCAGGTCGGCGCCTGGCCCGGGCTGGCCTCGGGCTCGTAGACCAGGGCCTCGATCGTGAAGCCCATCTCGACCAGCACCTCGGCCAGCGAGCAGCCGAACGCGCCGTCGCGGGACACGAAGTCCGCGAGATCACGTCGATCGCCGACCAGACCGAGGCGGTGGCGCGCACAGCGCTCCCGGAGCGGCTCGAGGCGCTGCCGCCACCCCGCCGCGAGCCCGTCGACCCGGGCGTCGCCCCCGGGGACCTCGAGCACGGCCGCCACGCGGCGCAGCCAGCGCTCGGTGCCCGCCAGCCCATAGGGCGGGTACGTGCTGACGACCGCCACGTGATCGAGGAGCCACCGTGGCGCGATCCACTCCCAGCCGATCGGGTTGGCCCACACCAGCGCCCCCACCGGTCCCGGTGCCAAATCGGCGGGGAGCTCGGGGAAGAGCGTACCGGCCACCTCGAGGTCGAGCGCCGTGAGCAACGCGGTGAGCTCGGTGACGGCGGGGTGGCGCGGACCGAGCCCTCCGAGCAGCACGCGCCGCGGGTCGCTCGACGCCTCGGTGAGCGCCTGCGCGAGACGCTGCTCGATCAGCCGCGCGTACGTGTCCTCCTCGGGGCGCGTCTTGGCGTTCCAGTTCACGCGCACGCCGCTGGCCTCATGGACGCGCCGGGCGACCGCGCCGGGGTTGTCGCCGATCAGGTCGGGCACGCAGCTGCTCTGGACGTCGATCTCGTCGAGATCGCCCGGCGCGGCCAGCTGCACCACGGCGCGCTCGAGGAGCTCCAGGCTGCGCCCGGCGAGCACCGACTCCTCGTCGAGGGCGGTCCAGACGCTGCGCACCGGCATCTGGTCGGAGCGTTGCTCGTGCGCGAAGAGCCGCGTGCTCGGCAGCGCCACGCCGATGATGCCCGACGCCTCGCACTCGCGGGAGCAGTGGTGCACGTAGCCGCGCCGTCCGCCCAACCGCACCTGCTGGCTGAGGGCGCCCTTCGACGGCAGCAGGAAGCGCCACCACTGATCGTTCCAGTACGGGGTCGCGAAGAACGCACGCACCTGGTCGGGGCGCGGCTCGCCGCCCGCTTCCGTCCACTGCAGCAGATCCCGCCGCAGGGTGGCGACCAGGCCCTCGGCGGGGCTCTCTGCCAAGCGGCGCTGCAGGCGAGCCACCAGCGGCTCGTGCGCCTCGTCGCGGGGGCTCCGGCGCGTGACGGTGAAGGCATGCCCGCCGGCGCCGCGGGGCTCCACGGGACGCGCTACCAGGTCGAGCGTGAGCTGGACCCCCTCGCGGGAGAGCACGACCCGCAGGTTGCGCCGCGAGAGGGTCGCGTCGACCAGCCGCCAGCCCTCGTCGGCCAGCCCGGCGGCGTCCGCGAAGGCCTGGCGGCCTCCCCGGCCCAGCGGGTAGCGACGCGGCTCGTCCGCGGGCGGGGTCCCCCCCTGGTCGTGTCGCTCGCCGGGGCCTCGACTCACGGAGCCTCCTGGGGTGGCCGCGTCGCTCCGGTCGGCGCGGGGGCGTTCGGGTTGCCGGCAGTCTATCGAACGGCGCGCGACGCGGTCAACTGCGAGGTGGCGCGAGGCCGACCGCCGGGCGCTCGGGCGGTCGGCGTCAGGGCACCGTCACGAGGGCCGTCATGCGCTCGCGGAGCCCCTCGGACCACAACCGGACGAAGGGCGTTACGTAGCGCACCTCGAGCGCCAGCTCGTGGGGTCCCGGCTCCAACGCCGCCACGTCGAGCTCGAAGGGCGCGAACGCGGGCGTCTGCTGCACCGCCACGCCGTCGAGGCTCCAGGTGGTCTCGACCGCCGCCTCGGTCACCCCGGTGTCGACCTGGAACGTGCCGGCGCCCGTCTCCGTGAGCGTGAACAACGCGTCCCGCAGCAGGTCGACGCGCGCGAAGATGCGCTTCAGCACGTGATCGCGGCACACGGCGCAGAAGTCGCCCTCGTTCGTCTTCATCTTGCACGTCTTCTGGGCGCGACAGACCAGCGGCTGGCCCTGGTCGTCGACGCACAGGCCGCCGCCCGGTGCGGGGACGAAGCAGCCCACGTCGGCGGCGGTCCCCTGGTCCTCGGTGTTCGGGTAGGGCGGCGCCAGCGTGACCCAGGGCGCCCAGGCGAGCCCGGCGGCGTCGGCCGCGAGCGGCGAGAAGTTCGGGAACAGGGGCGTCAGGTCGAAGACCTGGCAGATGTCGCTGGCCGTGTGGTACTCGTCGCCGAGCAGCCCGAAGGCGTGCCCGAACTCGTGGGTGGCCACCTCGCCCAGGTAGGCCTCGTCCCCGGTGGTCGCGTAGGCGGTGGTGATGGCGGCGTAGAACAGGCCGAACGCGGCCTCCTTGGAGCTGTTGGCCAGCACGAAGGCCGCGTCGGCCGACACCGGGGTGCCGTCGTCGGCCGACAGGCTCATGGCCAGCGCCACGCGCGCCAGGTGCAACGGCACGATCATGCGGTCGGCCTGCGGATCGGGCGGCGTACCGAGCAGCTTGAACACCGAGCGGATCACGAAGTCGGAGCCGTACACGGTGTCGCGCAGGGCGTCCTTGCAGTCGGGCGACGGGGAGGCGCACGTGCCCGGCGCGCCGAAGGCCGGGCAGTCGCAGTCGTAGGCCACGCCGGCCTCGACCGAGGGCGTCCACACGCGCCACACGTTCACGCGCGCGGCCAGCGAGGCGTAGGGCTCCTGGTTGAGCAACGTGTCGGCCACGGCCTGCGCGTGCGTCACGAACGCCGCCTTGTCCTCGACCCGGAAGCCGTCAGCCAGGATGGCCACGTTCACCGCCTCGGCGGGATCGGCGTTTCCGGCCACGCGCACCACCTCGATCTCGGGGGTCAGCCCGGAGAGCGTCGCCAGGGGCACCTCGGGCAAGGCTGACAGCAGCACCTCGTCCTGCGGGCCGTCGCCGGCGTCGGCGGGGATCACCAGCGGCGCGTCGGGATCCAGCGGGCACGCCGGGTCGGCGGCCAGCGAGAGGCGCTCGGCGAAGGACAGGTCGCGGGAGAAGCGCACGTAGCGCGCCCCGGGGAGGTCGGGCACCACGATCGACAGCGCCTCGAGATCGGCGTGCAGCACGCTCGAGACCAGCGGCGCCAGGAGCGGCGAGAACTCCATGCCGGCTTTTTCCTCCATGGCCCGCGCCACGTACTCGCGGATCTGGATGGGCTCGCGCAGGCGTCCCCGCCACAGGCGCTGGTGATCCTGGTCGAGCACGTCGACCACGAAGGGGTACGGCCGCAGCTCGCCGTCGACCGTGGGGTACACGTCGAGGTCGGGGTCCTGCTCGTCGACGTCGACGAACAGCGTGGCGCCCGTGAGGCGGCCGCGTCCCACGCCATCGGGGGACGTGCCCGACAGGACCACGCGGTTCCCCAGGCGCCACGTGACGGCCCCGCAGGTAGGCGCGTCGCCGTCGTCGCCCGTGTACGACAGGAACAGGCGCACGCCGGGCACCTTCTTCGGCAACGGCACGCCGTCGAAGCGCGCCGCCGCGAAGGTGGGATACACGCTGGGGGGCTCGACCTGCTCGGGCGCGGCCTCGGCAACGTCGGGCGGCTGCGTCACGTCGGTGCCATCCGGTTCCGCGGCGTCGGTAGGCTGCGTCACGTCGGTGCCATCCGGTTCCGCGACGTCGAAAGGCTGCGTCACGTCGCCCCCCTCCGGTTCCGCGACGTCGAAAGGCTGCGTCACGTCGGTGCCATCCGGCTCCGCGACGTCGGAAGGTTGCGTCACGTCGGTGCCATCCGGCTCCGCGACGTCGGAGGGCTGCGTCACGTCGCTAGCCTCCAGTTCCGCGACGTCGGAGGGCTGCGTCACGTCGCGCGCGTCGGTGGCTGCGACGTCCGGAGCATCGCCGCCGACGTCGGTGCGCGCGTCGGGACCCGGCTCGCGCCTGCCCGACGACGTCCCGCACCCCACGATCACGACCAGCGCCGCGATCACCACAGCCATCCGCCCTGACCGCATGCCCGGCCTCCCTCGCTCACCGCGTCCCGGTTGCCGAGATGCTAGCGCCGAGCGCCGCCCGAGGCCACGCCTTTCTCTTCCCCCTTTCCATTCGCGCACCGAGCCCGTACCTTGGTGCACGACTCCCTTCGCGAGGTGCCGCCTTGGACGCCAAGCCCGAACGGTCGTTCGAGCCCCAGCTCACGCTCTCACGCACCGTGGGCCGCATCTTCGAGGGCGTGCTGCGCGGCCCCGTGGTCCACCTGTCGGTCGAGACCCTGGGGCGCATCCCCGACCCCGAGCCCTTCTGCCGCGAGCTGGCCAGCGGCTACCTGATGCGCAAGCTGCAACGCCGCGTGACGCGCGACGACGCGCGCGAGGTGGCGACCCAACAGGGCCTCGAGCTCATCGGCGCGCGCGTGGAGCGCGAAGGCGCCCTGCGCGACGAGCTGACCTGGACCGCACGCTCGGCCACCGAGACGTGGACCCTGCGCGGTACGCTCAACCTGCGCCGCATCCCCGTCCTCACCGAGGCCAACGGCTTCTGGTTCGAGCTCGAGCCCGCGCACACGCTGCTCTTCATTCGCAACGAGGACGTGCCGGGCGTCGTGGGGCGCCTCGGTACCTTCCTCGGCGGGCTCGGCATCAACATCGAGGAGATGCGCCTGCTGACCCACCCCGGCGACCCGCTGGCGTTCACCGTGCTGCGCCTGGCGGCCTCGCTGGCCCCCGAGCAGCTGGCCGACCTGCGTCGCCTGCCGAACATCGTCGACGCCCGCCAGGCCACGCTGCCGCAAGTTCCCTGACGTCCGGGGCCGCTCATGAACCTGTCTGCCGCCCTCGACTGGCTCGCCTCCATCCCCTCGTGGCTGGCGGCCCTGGTGCTCTTCGGCTCGTCCGTCATCGAGTACGTGTTTCCGCCCTTCCCCGGCGACACCGTCACGCTGGCGGGCGCCATGCTGGTGCCCATCGCCGGCACGCCCCTGTGGCTGGTCTTCGGCTCCGTGACGGCCGGCAGCCTGGTCGGCTCCATGCTGATCTTCTTCCTCGGCGAGTGGCTGTACCGCTGGCAGGCGCGCCACCTGCACGAGCGCGGCCACCACGCCTTCGACGCGCTGGCCCTGAAGTTCCGGCGCCACGGCGCGGCCTACGTGGCCCTGAACCGCTTCCTGCCCGGCGTGCGCTCGTTCTTCTTCGTGGCCGCGGGCGTCGCCCGCCTGTCCTGGTGGAAGGTGGCGCTGTGGTCGCTGGTCAGCCTGACGGCCTGGAACGCGCTGATCGTGGCCGCCGGCCTGGCCGTGGGCAAGAACGTGCAGCGGCTGGAGGCCCTGTTCCGGCAGTACACCACCGTCGTGTGGGTCGTGCTGGCGCTGGTAGTGGTCGTGGCGCTGGCGCGCTGGGCCTGGCGACGCCGTAAGCCGCCCCTATCGTAGGCCGCTTGGCGCGCTAGACCGGCGGTAACCGTTCAGCCCTGCTGACGGGACCGACGATACACGGGGGTCGGACGACGATCAAGCCGCGAGGCAGGGTCGAAGGACGAGGTTGGGAGAGGGCGAGGCGCAGGCGCGTTCGAGCCAGTCGAGGACGGGGATGCCGCGACGCTTGGCGGTGTGGATGACCGTGAGCATGCGCTCGACGAAGCGACTGCCGGCATCGCTCTGCGTGCCGAACGAGCCCTTGCGCCAGAGGACGGCCGGTCGCAGCGTGCGCTCGGCGTTGTTGTTGGTCGGCTCGACACCAGCCGTATGCACGAAGGTCCAGAGCGCGGGCCAGTGGCGACGGAGGTCTTTGGCCAGCGCCCTGGCCTTTTTGTCGTCACAAGAGAGAGCCGCGCTCAGCGCGCCACCGAAGTGCATGCGGACGGGCACGAGCTCCGAGGCCAGGTCGGCGCGCGACAACTCGCCGCGCTGGAACGCGTGCCAGGCGTGGAACAGGCGGTTGCTGGCGGCCAGCAGGCGCTCGCCGATGGGCTTGGCGCTTCCGCCGCGGTCGACGAGCGCCTGGAAGTCGCGCCGCAGGTGGGCGTGGCAGAGTTGGCGCCACGCGTCGAGGAAGCGCTTGTACGGCCCCCAACGGTCGCTGTGGACCACGCCCTCGAAGTCCTCGGGCAGCAGTTCCGCCAGCGCCTTGCCACCGCGGTTGTCGGCCAGCACGAAGTACGCTTCGCGGTCGGTGGCGGCCAGTCACAGCCAACGCGTACGGCCTTTCTGTTTCCAGCCGGTCTCGTCGGCGTGGACCACCGACGCGGCAGTCACGTCGCGCCCCACAGCCTCGACGGCTGGCGAGACCACGCCGCTGACGTGCTCGCAGATGGCCTGGGCCGAGCCGACCGATAGCGGCACGCCGTGCACCTCGCGGAAGTACGCCACGGCTTCGCGGCGGGTCATGCGGAACCGAGACGCCATCAGCGACGCCACTGCCTTGAGGCGCGGCCCGTCCGTCTCTGCCGGCTGCGATGCGGGGCGCTCGGCACGCGTGGTGTGCCGGCAATGCGGGCAGTGCCGCGCCCAGTACCTGTGCTCCTTCACGCGCCGCGCCAGTTCGATGTCGATCTCCTGCCG
>Ga0172370_10006864_pt1 | contig 14135 bp, 15 predicted proteins | sample LakKiv5m_FD_114538 | JGI IMG/M metagenome (GOLD analysis project Ga0172370, IMG submission 114538) | Freshwater microbial communities from Kabuno Bay, South-Kivu, Congo - kab_022012_11.5m | ecosystem: Environmental > Aquatic > Freshwater > Lake | place: Democratic Republic of the Congo...
CGCTTCGGGATTCAATTGCTTGATGAACGAATCCAAATTGGAGACATCATCCGCCTCGGCAATGTCCGTTTTGTTGACCAATACAATATTGGTGAACTCCAGTTGATCCACCAACAGCGGCGCAAGCGGTTCGACGAAGGTCTCACCTGTTTCATGGTCAAGCCGTTCGCCATCGCTGTTGTAGGTTTGCCAAAAATTGACCGCATCCACCACGGTGATAATGCTGTCGAGCCGCAATTCATCTTCCAACCCGCCCATGTAAAAAGTCTGGGCAATCGGCATCGGCTCGCCAATGCCCGTGGACTCGATCAGGATGTATTCTAGGTCGGGCATCTGGCTGAGGTTGTGCAACTCGGTCAACAGGTCATCACGCAGCGTGCAGCAGATACAGCCATTGGACATTTGCACCACTTTCTCGGTGGTATGCCGCACCAGTTTTGAGTCAATGTTGATCTCGCCAAACTCGTTGACGATGACCGCGATCTTGCGCCCGTGATTGTGCGAGAGAATATGATTCAATAAAGTGGTCTTGCCCGCGCCGAGAAACCCGACGAGAACGCTAACAGGGATGGGGTGTTTCAAATAAGCCTCTTTCTTTTATTTAACTTTTTTAGCAGCGATCTTATATCGCGGAGATTTGGATTGCCCAACGCCAGACAAATAGGCATTGACTTGATCCAGCCATTTATTTTCAAGTATTTGAAAACCAGATTTTTCCAACAAATACCCAATGGTGGCGCGGGTTTGCAGGCAGGAGAGCGGCAGTTGGTCCACCAAATGGTCATCACTCCAACCATCCCGAAACCATAGACCGTCCACGAGAATGATCTGTCCGCTTGGTTTTAGCCAGCGTTGCCAGTTTTGAAAAATCAGCAACGGGTCTCGGAAGTAACAAGCCACCTGACGGCTGACGATGAGATCAAATCCGCCATCAGGGAATAATGCAGGGTCATGAGTATCGCCCAAGGCGAAGGAAACTTTCCCAGACAGGTTGTCGCGGGCTTTTTCCAGCATTTTTTCGGACGGCTCAAGACAAGTTACTGCCGCGCCCCATCCCAACCACAGGCTTGAAAAGACACCTGTGCCTGCGCCGACATCGAGAACAGAACAATCAGGTTGTGGCGGCGTTGGAGGTAAAACCTCCGCCCTCCAAAGCGCGGACTCAACAGGGTCCATTCCGTGACCATCTTGCGCGTCATAATCGTTTGCCTGGTCATCATAGGAATGATTAATGGTGTCTTGTAAAGTTTCTGTCATGTCGAATCTCGTTCAATGTTTCCTAGGATTGAAAAACAGGGAACGGGTCTTCTAACTTCAATGTTTCCAGTTGGTTCATCTCTTCACCCGTCATCAAACAGGCATCCAACGCTTCCTTTAGTCCTTCTTTCGCAAGGTTTTGACCAATGAAGACCAGTTCCTGTCTGCGGTCACCATAAGGGTCTTTGAAGTTGGACTGAATGAATGCAACCGCTTCTTCAGATTCGGGCCAACGCTCACGCGGAACGGACGCCCACCAATGACCTGCGGCATTCATGTGAGTATGCTTGCCCGCCTGCGACCAGCCATAGGCTTCGTCCCAGCGGGTTGCCAGCCAGAAATAGCCCTTCGAGCGGACAATGCTGCCCAGCCCGCCGTTCTTCAAAAAGTCCATGAAGCGTTGCGGATGAAAGGGACGGTGCGCCCGATAGGTCAGACTGCTAATGCCATATTCTTCCGTTTCAGGCGTGTGGCGTCCAGCCAGTTCATCTGCCCATTGCGGCAGGGATGTGGATTTCTCCAGATCGAACAGCCCTGTATCAAGGATGTAGTCCAGCGGCACTTTGCCTTGCTCGGTCTTGATGACTGCCGCATCGGGATTCAAATTCTTTAGAATGGCGGTTAAGCGCCCAACTTCGTCTTCAGTGGTCAGGTCAATCTTGTTGACCAGGATCACGTCAGCAAACTCAACCTGATCGATCAACAAATCCACCATGGTGCGCCCATCTTCATCGCTGACCGCCATACCCAGTTCTTTCAGGCTCTTGGCTTCGAGGTAGTCGCGCAGCCAATTGGAAGCGTCCACCACCGTCACCATCGTATCGAGGCGGGCAATGTCTGCCAAACGTTCCGTGCCGTCCTCATTCAAAGGGAAGTCAAAGGTGGCGGCAACTGCCAAAGGTTCACCAATGCCCGTGGATTCGATCAACAGATAATCAAAGCGCTTTTCATTGGCGAGGCGGGTTACTTCCAACAACAGGTCTTCGCGCAGGGTGCAGCAAATACAGCCGTTGGACATTTCCACAAGTTTCTCTTCGGTGCGGCTGAGTTCCGCGCCGCCATCACGGACCAATTGCGCGTCAATGTTGACTTCGCTCATGTCGTTGACAATAACCGCCACACGCAAGCCTTCACGATTATTGAGAACGTGATTCAATAATGTGGTTTTGCCCGCACCTAAAAAGCCTGAGAGTACCGTAACGGGCAGCCGGGTATCTGGGGTATCTACTTCTTCTTCCATTTGTGATTTCCTTTTATTTACTTCGCCAGCTTGCGGAGTTCCGCCATCAATTCCTTTGGCTGCTCATCCTTACCCAGTGAGCGGATCTGCCTTGCAGATAACTTCACGCGGATGGGTTTTCCATCGATCCACAAGGTGACGGTTTGCAGGTTGGGTTTGAACTTTCTTGCCGTGTGCCGCTGTGAAAAACTAACGTTCTTTCCAAAGCGGGTCTTGGGCGCCAACGCCTTGCGGGTTTTGTGATTGAGTTTGCGTGCCATTATTTGCTCTCCTTGAATAAAACGTGTTTTCTTGCGATCGGGTCATACTTGCGAAGTTCCATCCGTTGCGGGTTGTTGCGGCGGCTCTTCTGGGTGTAATAGATGTAAGGGCTTTCGGTACTTTGCATCTTTACAACAATACGAACATCTTTTTTCTTTGCCATATCTCTCTCCTTTTTTTAATTACCAATTACTAATCACCAATCACTGCCTTACCTCACCACTTCCCACGCCAGATGATTCAATTCTGGCAGGAGCAGTTTTTCCCAAGCCAATTGCACAGCCGCAGGCGAACCAGGCGTGGATACGATCAACTTCCCCTGATAAATACCAGCCGCCGCCCGCGAGAGCATCGCCGCTGCGCCGACTTGTTCATAACTCAACATGCGGAAGATCTCGCCAAAACCTGGCATGACCTTTTCGAACTTGCGGCTCAAGACATCGAAGGTGGTATCGCGTGGAGAAATACCCGTGCCGCCATTGAAGAGTAAAATCCGCGCTTCGGTTTGGCAGAAATCATTCAAGACCGTTTCAATCTCAGCAGGTTCATCTCGAACTATTTTGTATGCCACTACTGTATGACCTGCTTTTTCAACCTGCGCGTGCAAATACAAACCGTTCACATCCGTTTCAGGTGTGCGGGTATCAGAGACGGTGATCACCGCCAGCGGAATAGCGCCCAATGCCTGCGCCTTTTCACGATGCTCAACGGATCCGCTCTTCATTTCAGAAGCACTTGTTTCGTTCATCTTTGTCCTTTTACTGAGAAATCGGTTCCTTGAGAATTCGCAGACGTCCCATGTCGTCGCCGCAGCCTTTGCAAGATTCCATTTCGATCTTGAATTCCTGCCCGCCGCTCACCCATTTGAGAGCCTCCTGCAAAATGCCCGCCGCCACATGACAAGCCGGTTTGTCGGTCTGGCGGTTGTGGCACATGGAACAACGCGCGAGGGTGTAGGTGTAATACTCTCCGTTATCCTGCACATTGCTAACTTGATCGGTCAGCCCGTTGAAAATTTTGGCAATCGCGGGCACACCGATCTTCAACTTGGCGCTCAACGGCAAGACCGTAAACGCCAGATCGCCTGCGCCTGCCAACGCGCCGAAATTCCTCAAACCGTTGGCAAACAAAGCCCGCCCCGCCCGTTGCGCTAATCCACGCCCGCCGCGCGGACCATACATCTGCTCCAGCGCATTCAACAGGGCAGATATTTCGGCAAAGTCAAATTCTTTGTTGAGGTTGTCGGGCGGGTAGTTATCAATGTATTGCTCCAAGCCCGCCAGATTGAGGATGGCATTCAAACCGTTCTTGCCCATCACTTCTTCCAACGCTTCGAGAAAGATCTTGCCCATTTTGTTGGGGTAATAAAAACCACTTTTTACGATTGCCATACGTCCACCTTTTAGGATGAAGAGATTCCCGTCCGCAGCCATTCGAGCAGAGAAGCCAGCGGCTTGGATTCGGTTTGGGATGTTGAATCAACTGCGAGCGCGGAAGTGAAGCGCGTTTCCAGTTCCGCCGCATCCACACCGCCATGCGATCCGATCATCACGATCTGACTCCGTTTTGATTCTTTCTCATCCCAGGCATCGCCCACCGTCAAACGGATTCGTCTGCCCGCCACATGCAGCACATCGCGCTTGTCGGGGTATTCTGCAAGATAAACCATGCCTTTGCCGCGATAAATGCTGGGCGGCAACGTGATGAGCGCCTGCCGAAGTTTTTTCAGATCGAACGGTTTATTGCTCGTAAAACTAAACGTTTCAAACACAAGGGAATGATCGTGTTCATGATGATGATCGGACTCGACGCCCGCTTCATGCACATGGACATCACGCGCTTCAGACTTGATTTGGGCTGGGTCAAACCGCCCGACGCCGATCGCCAACTCAAGCGGAATCCTGCCAAAGGTTGTCTCGAAGCGCCGCGCATTGGAATGGATATCTTGCAGCCAATCGCGCACCACGTTCAACGAATCAGCATCCAGCAAATCGGTCTTGTTCAACACCACCAGGTCTGCCGTGCGAATTTGGTTTTCATACAGTTCCGCCTGTTTGGACGGAAAAAAGGTGTAGAGAAAATCTTCGATCTTTGCGCCGAATTTTGTGCGGGTGGCTTCACGCGAAAGGATATGTTCCAGTGACTGTTCGGCATCCACTACGGTCAGCACGCTATCCAACAGAAAATGTGGGCGTGCCAATTCAGAAGCAAAAGTGGTGACAATGCCCACGGGGTCTGCCACGCCGCTGGCTTCAACGATCAGGAAATCAGGTCGGTCGGAGCGGTTCGCGAGTTGGACAGCGGCATTCAACAAGTCACCGCGAATGGTGCAGCAGATACAGCCATTCGAGAGATTGACCGTGTCTTCATCTTTTACGCCCACGATCAACTGCGAGTCGATGTTGACAGCGCCAAAGTCATTGACCATGACCGCCACACGCAAGGCATGCTCGCCATGCAGCAGATGATTCAAGAGCGTGGTTTTGCCCGCGCCGAGGAAGCCCGTCAGGATGGTGACGGGGATGGACTTCTTTTTCTCCGTCATTTATTTCGGCATTCCATACTCAGAACGCAGCCATTCAAAGACTGAGCCAACGGGTTTGTTTTCTTCGTCTTTGGCATGGGCATTCTTTGCCAGTGCAAAGTCGAAGCGTTTGCGAAGTTCGTTCGCATCCACGCCGCCATGCGAGCCGATGACCACGATCTCATTGCGCGGGGTTTCTTCTCCCCAGGCTTCGCCCAAAATCAGGCGCACTCGCCTGCCAACCACTTGCAATACGCCGCGTCGATCTGGCGTTTCGGCAAGATAGACCATGCCTTTGGCGCGATAGATGGTGACGGGCAGGTTTTTGACGATCTCGCGCAAGGCTTTCATATCGAAGGGTTCGTTATTGCGATAGTTCCACGTTTCAAAGACCGTGCTGTGATCGTGGTCATGTTCATGTTCGTGATGATCTTCGTCGTGCGCATGGACGTTCAACTCATGTTCATGCTTTTCAGGCGCGTCGTGGACGTGGATATCCTTCGCCTCGCGTTCCGTTTGAGACGGATCGAAGCGCCCAACACCAAGCGCCAATTCCAGCGGAATCTGACCGTGGGTGGTTTCGAAAATTCGCGCACGCGGTACGAGAGTCCGCACCCAAACACGGACGATGTCCAATTCTTCTTCTGAGACCAAGTCCACTTTGTTGAGCACGATCATGTCGGCAGTTTGGATCTGCGCCGTGGCGAGGTCGGCGTTTTCACCTTCGAGAGCCGCCACTTGTTCGGTATCGACCACGGTCAAAATGCTATCCACCACCATATGGTCGCGCAGGTTGGGGATCATGAAGGTCAACGCCACCGAAGCCGGGTCTGAGACGCCGCTGGTTTCGATGATGATGTATTCGGGTTTTTCCTTGCGCGCCAGCAGTTCGATGACCGTGGTCAGCAGGTCATCGCGGATCGTACAGCAGATACAGCCGTTGGCGAGGCTCATCATGTCGTTATCTGGCACGCCAACCACCAACTGTGAGTCGATGTTGACCGCACCAAAGTCATTGACGAGCACAGCAATGCGCAAGCCGTGCTCGCCATGCAAAATGTGATTCAAGAGCGTAGTCTTGCCCGCGCCGAGAAAGCCTGTCAGGATGGTGATGGGTATGGGTTTCATGATTTCTCCTTAAAGCTTTTCTCTACGGGTGCCGGGTAGAGCAAAGCAGTTGGTTTTATTTTCGGATCAATGGCACCATCAAAAAGTCGTACATTTGATGCATCATGTCGAGCACGAGATCATCGGTCTTTTCCGGTGTTCCCGCATCAATGGGAGGTTCGGGATGATAGTGCAGCCGCATCATGGCTGTCTGCGCCGCTTCTTCACCACGGATCTCTGCGATCAGCGCGAAACTCATATCAATGCCCGCCGAGACCCCAGCCGATGTCCAATACTTATCATCAGATGTATAACGTTCCGGTACATATTGCGCCCCAAAGCGCTCCATCATTTGACCGGCGCGGTACCAGTTGGTGGTCGCCTGGCGATTTTCGAGCAAACCCGCCGAGCCAAGTACCCAGGAACCCGTACACACGCTGGTTGTGTAGCGGCTATTGGCATCAATCATCTGAATCCATTCAAGCACTTCGGCATTCTGTACCACTTCCCAGGTTCCATTGGAACCGCCGGGAATTAACAACAAATCCAATGCGGATACATCTGACATGGACAATGGCACGATCAAGCGGGTTCTGCCGCTCTTGATCTCTTCGCTATCACCAACGCGGATCAGATTTACCTGCGCACCGTCCATCTGCGATAAAACTGCCAATGGACCAATGGCATCAAGCGTGAAAAATCCATCGTAGACCAGAATGCCAACTTGCAGTGTTTCAGTGGACACATTCGACGCAGGGATTTGCAGCGTGGAGCTTTCAAGAAGTGTCACTTCACCCTGACGATAGGTGGATGCCATGAGCACATCAAGAATCTCGGAAGGAGTCGTCTCAACGGTGCCGCCTTCAAATGGCGGAGCGGGATCATATTCAAGATCGAGCATCGCCCCTTGCAAATGGTTTGTGCCAGAAATCGCTTCAACCATTGCCAAGCTCATATCAATGGCAGCCGTGCCGCTGACCGAAGTCCAGTATTTGCCATCCTGGGTATAGCGTCCATTGTCGAAGCGTGAACCAATGGCAAGGGCATTCTCTTCTGCCATGGGCCAGCTAAATGCGATCTGGCGGTCACTTAATACGCCAGCTTCTGCCAGAAGCAGTGACCCATAGCCAACTCCAGCAGTGAGTTTTGTCCCTTGGTCAATCCGTTGTATCCAATCCACTAGAGCGGCATTTTCCAATACTGCCTGTAGACCGGCGCGCGTTCCGCCCGGCACGACGAGCAGATCCAAATGGTCAACATCGTCAATGGAACGTTCCACTACGATATCGGCAAGGTCTGTTGAAACGATACCGGGTTGAAGACCGATGTATTCAACTTTGACATCCATTAATTCCGAGAACACAACCATGGATGAAATTGCCTCGATCGTGCTGACACCATCGTAGACAAGAATCCCGATGTTCGTTACAGACATTTTTGGGTGACCAACCACCTGGTGCATGATCTCCTGATGATTGAGCAGAGTCATACGCGGCAATTTTTCACGGTCTGCACTTCCGTATGAATAGGGTTCATACTCTGGTCTTGGTATGCCAATATAGGCAAACACAGCCATTGCAATAAGTACAAGAACCGATACTGCTGTGATAACAATAGTACGTTTACGCATTTCTTATCTCCTTGAAAATCATGTATGGTTTGAAGCAGAGAGAAATGTTAACATACGCAAAATTCAAGATGTTATCTTTATAACAAGCAGGAGCAATCATATTTTTCAATTTTTGCAGTTACTTTCCTGCCGCGTTTACGGTTTGATTTCTAGGTCGCGGCGGCGCACAGCATGGACAACTGAACGAATGAGACGCGGATGTAGATGACGAATCCGCTTCGCTGGATTTACTCGATCCGATGAACATGGCGGCGGTCAGACCACGGCGCACGGGCGCTCCACAGGCGGGGCACCACATCGGGTCGTCTGCCATGCTCATAGGACGCAGTTCTTCGATCTCCAATTCGCATTCGGGGCAGAAATACACATAAGTCGGCATGGCAACTCCTGCACCCTTCCCCCCGAAGGGGAAGGGAGTCCCCTCTCCTTTCGGGAGAGGGCTAGGGTGAGGGAAACTTATTTCACTTCAAACAAAAATACATCACCCGCTTCGGTGCCTGCCGCGAGGAACTTGCCATTGGGTGACCACGTGATTTGACTGACGGGTTCTTCCAACTCTGCTGTAAGCAGCGGCGATTTTTTATTCTTCATTCCGCGCCACAACATCAGGTTGCCGTCGCGCCCGCCCGAGGCGAGGATGTCACCCACAGGTTGAAAGGCGAGGCTCGAGATCAGATCTTCGTGGCTTTGCAGGGTGGCGGGTTTTGTGCCTTCGGGTCCTTTGCCAGAACAATCCCAAATCACCACGCTATCGCTGCCACCCGTGGCAAGGTAACGGCTCGAGGCATCCCACGCGAGCTGCATGACCTTGACGGGGTAACCCCACATTTGCAGGTTCTGTCCCGAGTCGGCAAACCAAAAGTGGATGGTCGAGTCCTGATCTCCCGTGGCGATGAACCTGCCATCGGGACTCCACGCCATGATCAGCGCCGAACCCTTCCACGGATTTTCTTCAATGCAGGCGGATTCACCTGGCGTATACAGGTTCAACCCGCCGTAGCCTGTGACTGCCAACACTTGCGGACGCTCGTCCCCTGCCCGCTTCGGACGCCAGCCGAGGCTGGATACCGTTGACCGAGGGTGCTCATACGCCTGAAGCATTTCCCCTGCGGGCGTCCACAGTCGAATCTTGCGCCCCGCACATGAAGCGAGATACGCCCCGTCCGCGCTCCAGTCGAGGCGCTCCACCCACGCCGCACCGCCATCCATCTCGCAGACTTGCTCGCCCGTGGATGAATCCCATAAGCGGATTTTGCCATCCTGCCCGCTGGTGGCGAGAAGTGAAGAATCAGCACAAGGCTGAAACCTCATGCTCATCGTCCCGAACCCGTGAGCGGGTAGAGTGAAGCGGCGCGTTCCGTCGAGGTGGAAGAGAGTCACGGGTCCGCTCACACTTGCGACAGCGAGAGTCTGCCCGTCGGGTGACCAATCCAACGCGAGGACGTGATCGTCAATGGCGTTGCGCCAGAGGTGATTGAACGTGATCTTCATGCCAGACAGTCGCGGAAGGATTGGTTGAGTTCGGCGCGGTCGAGATTGCGCCCGATGAAGATGAGTGTGTTACGGCGAGTGTCATTGCCCCATGGACGTTCGGGGCGACCGTCGAAGAGCATGTGCACGCCCTGGAACACAAAGCGGCGGTCTTCGCCTTTGATGCTGAGCACGCCTTTCATGCGGAAAATGTCCACGCCTTTTTCGCGCAGAAGTTTGCCGAGCCAGGCGTTGAGTTTTTTATCGTCGAGGTCACCTGGGGTGGTGATGCCGACAGATGTAACTTCATCATCGTGCTCATGCGGCGGTTTGAATTCACGCTCGGCAGACGGTGCAACAGCGCTGCCATTTTGCAAACTGAGGTTGAACTCGGAAGGATGATGCTCAGTGAATAATCCGTACGCGCTGGATGTTTCCACTTTGAGTTTGAAACGCATTTCATTTTCAGTGGTGATGGGCAGGCGATGGAGTTGTTCTTCGGGTTGAATGGACTCACCGCTATATTTTTTGGCATACTCTCGCGCAGAGAAAGTGAGCGTGGCGGGCATGATGGCAGATTCAATACCAGTTGCATTTGCCTGTGGCATTGGCAGGAAAGCCACATCCATCGTTTCATCATCGGGACCAGGTTGCAAAACGAGTTCGTATTCGCCTGCATTGAGTTGATACGCACCCGCCCACTCGAAGGGATATTCAGGCTCCATGAATTTCGGGTCAACTTCGAGTGCGCGAGTGACGTTGAATCCGCCCACATTGAGAATGCGGTCGAGGTCAATCACCGCGTCTTGGGTGCGATACATCTTCGCGGCGGCGTTCATAGAATGGATGCGGCTTTCGAGTTCGTCCAGCGCGGCGGGTTCCACCAAGTCCACTTTGTTGAGCAAAATGACATCAGCAAAAGCGATCTGTTCCACCACTTCGGGCGTATCGTCCAAATGCTGAATGACGTGCTTTGCGTCCACCAACGTCACAATGCCATCGAGGCGCATTTTCGCAGCGAGTTCTTCATCCATAAAGAAAGTCTGCGCCACAGGACCCGGGTCTGCCATGCCTGTGGTTTCGATCAGGATGTAATCGAACTTGTCTTTGCGCTTCATCAGGTTGCCGAGAATGCGGATCAAATCTCCGCGCACGGTGCAACAGATGCAACCATTGTTCATTTCAAAGACTTCTTCTTCGGCGCCGATGACCAATTCCTGATCTACGCCCACTTCGCCGAACTCGTTTTCGATCACGGCAATGCGCTTGCCGTGGTTTTCATGCAGAATACGATTCAATAAGGTGGTCTTGCCTGAGCCAAGAAAACCTGTCAAGACGGTGACGGGAACACGAGTATCCATTTTTTCTCCTTGTTATAAAAATTCAAGCCAAATGCTTTTCACCACAGAGATCACAAAGATCACTGAGGAACCTTCAAAAAAAACTCTGTGAACTCAGTGTTCTCCGTGGTGTATCTTTCAAACTAATTCTTTTTCCAACCAGACAGGGCGGTAGGCGTCGTGCCCTTCGCCGTACATCTCATTCATCAACGCGGCATATTCCACGGCGCGATTCGTATCGGTGTACCAACGCACACCAAGATACTCCGCTGTCTTCACCACACCCAAGACCGCGTCACGAATTTCTTTTTCTGTAAAAAACGGGCTGGCAGGGATCAAAACCCAACGTGCCAACCGTTCCGCTGACTCGTGCTGGGTGGCAATCGCCGCGTAATGCAGCGGACGAATCTCGGGTGCCCATTTTGAAGGCGTGTTCTCTGCGCGCAGATACATCACGAAGGTTGAAACCTCACACTCATCGGGAATGCGCACCGCCACTCCATGCGGCAGAAAGACCTGCTGTTCATCGTTCATTGGCAAACCTGCCGCCTCATGCAGTCCGCGCCGAATCTCTTGCAACACCTGCAACTGTTTTTGAGTCAATCCATTTGTGCCAAACCAACGTTCATGCTGTGCCACAGACTTTTCGCAACACGGCAGATCGCTCTCACTCATGCGAATGCCGATCGCATTGCGCAGCCATTCGCCGCGTTTGGAAAAGACCAACAATGCGCCCGCCTGAGTCTCGTCTGCTGAAAGGTGCAAGCCATACAAAGTGACATCGGCAGAAAGTGAAGGATTCTCTATCGGCAGCGAGTCGCTGCAATCTGCCACAACAGGAATCGGGGAGGAGGAAGCGGGCTGAATCCACGCCCCAGCTTGAGTCTGCGTCCAAGCCGCATTCACGCCCAAACCGAATTCCCGCGCTTCATCCTGACCGAAAGCCTGCTCCAACATCCGAAACTGAATCTGCGCTCCATGCCGCTTCACCGCATTGACAACGTCCACCGAGGCGTTAGCGTCCACTGCTACAGTTTTGCCGCGCAAGTTGAGCGCTTCGAGAATCAAGCGCCGCGCCTGAGCGACGTTCTTCACCACGAGGACAGGCGCGTTGAGAGTCGCCGCCCAGCGTTCACACGGGTGCGCTTCGGTTGCCGCGTGAGCAAACTCCATAGGCAGCAGAAGACTCTTTTCATATAGATCAGGCAGGGAATAATCCGTGCCCCACACGGGGGCATCGCCGCAGGCTCCAGGCATTCAGAAACCTCCTGTCCAAAGATCGCGCCAGTCCAGCATCTCAACTCCTATAAATGAAAAACGTTTTCAATAAGAAAATCTATAAAAAGACAGGGAGTTTGCGGCTCCCTGTCTTTGGGAAATTACAGGGTGTTTACTTCAAACCTTCAACGATCTGGGTAACGTTGTACTTCATCATCTCAATATAGGTAGGCGCATTTCCACCGGCTTCTGTGGTGGAGTGTGTGTAAAGTTCGGAGACGACCTTTACGCCGGTTTCACTTGCGACCTGTTCCGCCAGGGTTGGGTTCGAACCGGTCTCGAGGAAAATGGCAATGGCGCCAGTTTCTCTGATGTGATCCACGAGCCGCGCCATTTGCTGCGCCGACGGCGATGAGCCAGTGCTGACAGAGGGGATGATCGTGCCGATGATTTTGAAGCTGTAGCGGTCTGCGAAGTAGCCAAAACTCTCGTGATTAGTCACAATCAGGCGGCGTTCCCGCGGGATGGCAGAAACCTGTTGTTCGATCCATCCGTTCAAATCATTGAGTTGGGCGATGTAGGCAGCGGCGTTTTGGGTGTAGATGTCTTTCCCGTTGGGGTCAGCGGCAATTAACCCATCGCGGATATTTTCAACGTACTTGACAACGCTCAACGGGTCGAGCCAGAAGTGGGGGTCGCCTTCGTGGTGATGGTGTCCACCCGCCGAGCCAGCCACAAAGGCAGTGGATTCAGACGTCAGCCCGGAAAGAGCGATGACATATTCGCCCGGTTCCAGGTCGAGGATGACACTGCCATCGAGACCGTTGCAATTTACCGGTACCGTCTCTTCGACCTCCATCTCGCTTCCGTCCGCCGCGGTGACTTGGATGGTCCCGCCGTTGGCAGCGATGAGGTATTCGCCATCCTCTTCGACATCAAACTTGACATACCCAGAGTAGGAACCATCGGCAGCGGCGGTCAATTTCAGCGTGAGCAGTTCCAACTCGTGTTCGTGTTCATGTTCTTCGCCGCCAGCTTCCTCCTCATGATGATGAAGTTCCACGGCGCTGGCTGAATCTCCGCCCGCAACGATTTCCTCTTCGGCGGTCTTCCCCTCCAGGTTGACACAAACCTCTTCAGCCTTTTCCTCGGGAGACATGACCGCCTCCTCGCCCTCGCGCTCCTCGCGGCTGGTCAACCCGGCAGAGGCTTCGATCACTGAACGTTCGCCCCCGGCGTTATCGAGAGTCTTCGTCAGCCACTCCTCGAACCCGGCGCCATTGACGATCAACAGGTTGCTGTCGGCGATCTTGACCACATCCTGCGGTGTAGGCTCGAAGGCGTGCGGGTCCATGCCCAGCGGCATAAGCGAATCGACTTTTACCCGGTCGCCCGCCACGTTTTGGGCAATATCTGCCAGAAAGGTTTCAACGGCAAGAACTTTGATGGAGGCGGCTTCAGCCGCGGGTTCCGCGACGGCGGCTTCGGTGGCTGATTCCGCTGTAGGTGCAAAATCAGCCGAGGGGGCGGATCCGCACGCGGCAAGGAAAAGCGCCGCGAGGGTCAATAAAACAACAATCGAAAATAATCTATTTTTCATCTTCTCATTCCTTTGTTTGATGTAGGCAATCGGCGCACAAGCCCAAAAACTGAACCAGACTCAAATCCAACTGATAGCCCGTTTTGCGCGAAATGGATTCTGCCAGCGAACTGATGTCCCCCTCAAAGAAGGCGACGTGTCCGCAACCCTGGCATAGCAGCATGTGCTGGTTGGGGTTTGCGACAGGCAGGTAGGTGTGCTGTCCATCGGGCTGGTGAATGCGCTGTACGAGATTCAACTCGATGAGTTTTTCCACCGTGCGATAGACCGTGACCAATCCCAAGTATGGATATTGGTCACGCGCCAGGGAATGAAGTTCATAGATTCCCAGCGGACGGGTTGCCTGCTGTATCGCAGTGATAACTGCCTCACGCGGGGCGGTGACGCGGCAGCCTGCCTGATGTAAGAGTTTTGTCCAATGCGTTTGGGTGTCTGTCATGCCGTATCTTGTTGAAATATTATTTCAATACGGAGAAACGTGTCGTTTC
>Ga0172370_10006865_pt1 | contig 14131 bp, 14 predicted proteins | sample LakKiv5m_FD_114538 | JGI IMG/M metagenome (GOLD analysis project Ga0172370, IMG submission 114538) | Freshwater microbial communities from Kabuno Bay, South-Kivu, Congo - kab_022012_11.5m | ecosystem: Environmental > Aquatic > Freshwater > Lake | place: Democratic Republic of the Congo...
AGATGCGAGCCGCTGCTCACATTCCTTTCTAACTTCCTCCGTCTTGTCCACTTCTTCCTGGGCTATAGCGGTGAAGTCCCTTCTCAGCAGAGAAGGCGTTACCAGAATTCCGTAACCCGCGGCTCCAACGAAAACCAACAACAGCATGCATAGAACGGGATTAAGAGATCTCGCTTGGCCGGGTGTGGGCGTCTGGGGGGCACCTACCGCCAGGATGGTGCCGCATCCCCTGCAAACAGGCTGAAGGCCGATGAAGTTAGGGAGAATCCGGTTTGTTGTGCCACATTCAACACACTGGATGATTACCGGCTCCATGTCTTGCTTTAGTCCCAAATAAAAACGCTTTTTCGCACGAAGATACTTTTGAAAACTGGAGTAGCTTTCCAAGTATCCTCTGAACAACAAGAAAGAACAAAAGAATGAAGCTGCTGGGATAAGAATAGCCACCTCATTTGTAAAGATGGCCTGAACGAGGGGATCTAAGCCCAACATCCAGCATGCCAGCGCCGCCATCCCTGTAAGAGCTGAAACTGCAAGAACAGTGACCGATATAACGCTTAAGCGATGGATAATTGGCGCTTTTTGTATGAATTGACGCTTTTCTTCCCTAAGAAGACCAGTCAGGAGAATTCGGAACTCCTTTTTAGAGGTAGACCTCATAACCTCGGTGAGTTCGGGAGGTATTTCCTGTGGAGGGAAGAAAGAATACCGGGTATATGGGATGCCTATTCTCATATGCGAGAAGGTCGCTTTACTTCTTCATCAAGTGTTGTGCAGGCAGTTTTTTGTGTAAATCAACCAGCCACTTCATAGACGATTTTTCCGTCTTGGGACACCATCTTTTTCAGGAGCTCCGGCGATTTCCCGTCGCCATCTCGTAGATTTTTCCAGAATACGCTATCACGCAGGAGGCCAAATTCCTGCTCCATGAACAGAGCAGAGATCTCCTTCATTAGAGGTAGATCAAGTTGAAGGCGGCGCCTGTCATTGTAGCTATCAGGGTTTACCAGGGGTTTCATGTTTGCGTGCGCAACGGCGCAACGCCCCTGGCGGTACAAATATTCCCCGATATCCGATTCAGATTTATTAAGTTCACGAATTCTATCGACAGCGGGCCTGTACCAAAGCTTAGAGAGATTTGCATTGATCCAGTCTTTTTGTGGTAGGCCTTCTGACAAGGTAATGTTTATCACTTTGAAGAAACTCAGAAAAGCGAACGGGGCAGAATTAACACTTAGCCCCTCTCGAAAGAGGGCAAGGGCTAAGTCCGCATTTGCATGCTTCCCCGACGGCAAGTAGATTTTGTCCCAGGGTTCTATGGGTGCCCACCAAGAGGTTTCGAAGTTACCTCGCCCAAGAAAACCCGGATGTGCTGGATTGCTCGAACCGGTGATAAATAACTCGACAACGCCGCCGTCCATTGACCACGCGAGGCGACTCAAGAACCGGCTGATAAGAGTTCCTCCCTCATTGAAGGACATGTCAGTGGTATTGAAGGTGGAGACAGCACACGAGAGTATATCTGTGCCTGGTTGTAGGACAATTTTTTTTCCTTCGAAAGGAAGCTCCACCTGAACCTTTGGCCAAGAGAAATACGGTTTTACCGCCACATTAGTCCATTTCATTTTATGGACGCCATTCACAAAGGGAGAAGAATTCGCACAACTATCTCTTGAACAGGGCCGGGTCTTCCATGGGGGCCCCTGCAAACATTTATGAAGCCTGGAAGCTAGGCTACCCCCAATCGTACCGAAAACCAATCTTACATACTTTGCCTTGAATATGATGTCAATATTTAATGGACATTTGCGGTTATCAGGACGATCATGAATCTTGTCAGCATGGGAAAGAATCGCTCTTTCTGTCTCCTGGCTCAAATTGACCGCATTTCTCCCTCCCTTCTCGTTTTCCGACCGCAATAAAACCGCATAAAAACCGCTTTGAGACCAAGCTTCTTTTTCGGGAATTGGATATGGTCCTTTCCCGGGATTCTGACTGCCGATTTTTCACCGCAAAGATGCTAAGGACGCAAAGAAATTCTGGATGGTTCGTTTGTCGCTGAGGGGGGCTTGGTGTCAGATCTTGCATAGTGAATAACTGGTTGATCAGTATCCATTAAATTGCGCGTCAACCATTGTCCCCCCGTAATCCCCCCTGCTCCCCTTTAAAAGGGGGGATATGACTTTGTGCGGTTAAAAGCGCATGCCCCTGTCCCCCAGGGCAGGACAACAGCAGCCAAGGCCGCAACACTGCACATTCCGATGACCTTTCAGGTGCCTGTCCTTCCGACAATAGACTCCCGGATAATCTCTTCCTCAGAGGTTTTCAGGGCAGCGGCCTTTCGCCTGATGATCTCGTAAAGGTCCGGATCAAGGCCGATATACTTCTTTTTGCGCAACTTGAATTGAACATCATGGACCTCCTGCACATCCTCAAACTCCCCGAATTCGTGCTCGTCCCAGAAATCCGACGCTTGGCGGATCGTCATGCTTTTCTTAAGGCCCTTTTCTGCCATATCGCCTCCTCTCCGTCTTGCTCATATCGCGTGCTGTGACAATGAGCGCCCTGTCTCCCAACTTCTTGATGAAGAAGACGGACAAATACCGTCCTGATTCGGTTTGCCCGAGGGCATTGTACAGATGCTCGCCCTCAACGCGTCCCTTCTCCTTTCGGAAAATCCTGATCGCCGGTCAAAACTTCCTCTACCTCCATGGGCAGGACGTTGTGTTTCCACCCCAGTTTTTGAACCACATCGTCCAACCATATGATTTCTTGAACAGCCCTGGCCATACTTTGCTCTTCGCACCTCTCATTTCTAAAGGAGTTGGCCCACAGCCGCCAGATTCGTCAAAGGAGATGTGTTGCTTACGACAATCATATCCGACCCATTTCCCGTAACGTGGCCACATCCTCGTGGAGGTCGGCAGCATCGTAGTGTGGCGAAATTCGGCGCGAAGCGAGGAGTTGACGGAACTCCCATAAGGACATCGCTGCGAACTCCCTGGCCTTCCCAATAGAAAGTCTCCCCTGTGCGTACAAGGCTACTGCCATTTCTGTCTTCAATTCAGCGAGCGTTAGCCGCGCCGAATCCAAAATATCCTGTGAAATCTCAAGCGCATTCGTATGGCCCATCATGTGTCTCCCGATTTTCATTGTTCTATCAATAGCGTACCGTTCCTGGACATAGGACGTGCCCGAATCGGGCAAAGCATTCCCGTTTGAATCCAGCTTGATGTGGGACACCAAATTGACGTGTAATTGGCACCTTGCCACGATCCCGCCGCGGCGGGACTTCGAAGCCTCTCCCACAAACAGGGCCGAGACCCGCGTGCGCGGCGACCTCCCCGTCTTTCCCGCCATTCATCCGATTGAGACGAGAAAGGCCAAGTTTGGACTTTGTAAGCAGAATTATTTCAAGAATTTCCCAAGGTTGTCAAGGCATTTCCTCGGGTGAAAGGCTGAAGCCTCTTATTGTCTGTCTAAATAGTGGCCACACAAAAACCGCTTTAAGACCACAAATGGGAGTTTTGTGGTCAGGATTGATCACAATTCTGTCTCCCTTCTCATTTCCCGACCGCATTAAAACCGCATAAAAACCGTTTTGAGACCGAGCTTCTTTTTCGGGCGTTGGCTATGGTCCTTTCCTGGTGTTCGCAGGTATTCCTCGAAAACAGACCCCGGAACAAGGAGCATGGACCAGCGATGTACGAATGCCGTTGTCCGAATGACGGGAAGATGCTGGCCCGTCTGGCCAGGCCGCCCCTGTCCGAGTTCAGATACGTCCATCTCTGCGAGTAAAGATGGTGTTATGGTCGGTGATGGTGACCATGTTCATGCCTCGTTCCAGGGCGATGTCCCGAAGCCTCATCGGATCGGTGAAGCTCTCGGGGCAGCCAATCTTCTGAACGACCCACTGGGATGGCCTGGTGGAAAACTTGGAATGGACGTGGAGATCTATTTTCACTATGTTCCTTTCTCGATGATGGTTACAAGCAGGACCTCAGCTCTCAGCGGCAATGGACGGCAGAGATCTCATGGAAAAACCGGGCCTGCTTCTTCCGCTCCACGCTTCATGCCTTGAATTTCGGTGATAGTCGGCAAATAACCGAAGACCTTGTGTTCCCATATAACGTCTTAGGATCTTAGGATCCGTCTGGGTCAGATCCACGACCAACAAGCCATCCAGGGCATCACGAAACTCCTGATCCACGTTGAAAGAGAGCAACTTGCCTCCCATCTTCAGATACTGCCTCAGGAGGATCGGCACGCCCTTGCCATCCCCTTCGATATCGGAGATCCACGACGAAATCTCGTTGAGATCGTTCTGGTGAAGGTCTTCTTTCTCTTTGATCAGAGAAATCACACGGTTTTTGCCGAGGGGTCGTCGCGGCCGGATCATTTTGGAAAGGTCAGCGGAAAGGTTGTTCACACTGAGGAAGGCAGCCATGAGCTGGCGTGAAAACTTTCTATAGTCATTGGAAATGCTGACCGCGCCGAAAAGGCTTTTATAATAAGGCTGGAGGGCAACGTACTGTCCGATCCCCTTCCAGAGAAGAAGAAGGGGAGAATAGTCCCTCTGGTATGACTCTCGAACAAAGGTGCGTCCCAGCTCGATGGCAGGGCCGATCCTGTCCAGAAGGCGGCTTTGATAGTTGAAGAGCGTGAAAGTATAGAGTCCCCTCTTCCCATGTCTGGGCAGGATCTCGGCGGTCGGCCCCAGACGATAGGCCCCCACGAGCTCTTCCTTTTCCCGGTTCCACACAAAGAGATGGGTGTAGATGTTGTCAAACCGATCCAGGTCGATGGCGTTTCCAGTTCCCTCGCCGATCAGCCGAAAGGTCTCCTCCCGCAGTCGACCGATCTCCCGGAGGGTCATTGGAATCTGGCTGGAGCGGGCGTAGTATACCGAGAATACAGGCCCCTCCAGAAGGCGTTGGGTGGAAGGGAGTCCATTCACCTCTTTTGCGAACAGAGATGACCCAACCGGAAGCGCAATAGGTTCCATCCTCCTCGGCCTGGCCGGCGGTGCATCGGGATATCCGGCCGGTCGTTCAATCTCCTCGGCAATGCCCAACAGGTAGGTGCGAAACCTCAGGTATTCGGTCAACGTGGATGCATCTTGGAATCGGGAGAGGGTTTTGTACGAGATTGGGCGGCCGATCTTGAACCCCACGTGAGACCCCTCCTTCTTGAGGGTTTCACGGGGGAGCATGGCCGTGCGAAGCCTTGGATGGGCCAGCCCTGCAAGCTGGAACAGGATGCTGTTTCTGCCCCTGAAAAACACGGGAACCACAGGGGCCTCTGTCAACTGGGCAAGACGTCCGACTGTGTCATGCCATGCCGGGTCCTCCACCCGCCTGCGCTTCAGCGACAAATGGGAGACCTCGCCGGCTGGAAGCACCACCAACATCCCCCCTTCCTTCACCCAGCGAACGGCCTTGCGAATCGCCCCGATGTTCCTGGAGGCCGAGCCCTTGTGGCCAAAGGGGTCGACCGTAAAAAACAAGGGATTCAGTGCCTCGACCTTTTCGAGGAAGTAATTGACCAGTATCCTGATGTCCCTTCGAACCGAAGAAAGAGCGGAGGCGAGGATCATCCCGTCGATCCCTCCGAAAGGGTGGTTGGACACCACGATGGCGGGACCGGAAGGAGGAATCGCCCGTCTCGACTCCTCGTCAAGAACATGGTCAATATGCAGTTTGTTCAGGGTGTACTCGATAAACTGAAACGGGTCGGTGCATTCTGGCACCGAATCGTAGATGTTCCTGATTTTGTCGACCCCCAAGGCCCTCTCCAAAAGGCCGTTGAATCCAACCATAAGACCGCGTTTAATAGGCTTGGTGGCCATGTTTCGCTGAAGTATCAATGGGTCCAGACTCTTCGCTTGGATCATCTGTAACCTCCTTTTTGCGTTATTGATTTTGGATTTTTGCTCTCACCTTCAAGCTCTCAGCGTCCTTAACGGGATCTGCAAATGAACATTAGGACCGTTGAGTTAAGCCTGGATTAGGGCACCATTAGAAAATCAATAGATACGCACAAAGAATTCAAGTCGCGGTTTTGGGCTTAGTGGTTCCTGATGGGGGGCAGCGGGAGAGAAAACTTGTCCTTATTTTAATGAGGGGTTAACACCACCTTAACAATCCGTGCATAGTATCGTCGCAACCAAACAACATCTTGGGCTTGAACAAAAAGATCAAATGAGAAATGCTCTTAGAATGGAGGAGGAACACAATGGAAAACAAACGCTACATTAATCAGATGCACTGGGTATTCGATCTTATCGATGCCGACGGGGTGGAGACCCAGGGAAAGGAACCAACTCGTGTCATGATGTTTTATGACCGCGGAACCAACCTCATACGCTTCGAGATACTTGACAAGGGGCTATCGAAGGATGCGAAAGACCATATCGCATGGTGGCTGCACCACGAGAGCCATATCTGCGAGGCCCTGAACGACCCCGCCTGATCCACCTCCACACCACCCCGTTCTCAGTATCCCGTCCGAATGCCCTTTACTCAGCCTTCACTACCCTCAAACATCATGCACACCTAACATCTCCCTTATAAGACGCTAACAAAGGAGGGGCATTTTATTCCCCACTCTCTTCATCACTCTCTCCGCGTGGACAGAGAAGGGACGGCCCCTTCCTGTTCCACGCAACCCTTTGTTCAACGCCCCCTTCTGAAAAACACCAACAACCACCGGAAGTTTTTGCTCCTAATCCCGGTTTACGGGACACCTGGATAGCATTTCACATCTCAGTGAACGTCTCAATCGACAGGTCATGTGCTTCCATTTTCAATCTTATAAAAATCTAACCCACCTCTAATCGGTTTCTAACTCACCCCCTTCACCATGATTTCCATGACCCAAAGCAAATGGATATGGGAGAGGAGGTGAAACAGAGAGATTTGGGAGGAGAGAGTTTCTGCACAGGTATTCAATGAAAGGTAGAAAAAATTGAGTGATAAGGAGGATGTTTACCCATGAAAAACACCGCACTGATTGTATGCCTGCTGGGCGTCTTTTTTTTCAGCCTGGGCATGCCGGCATCACACGCGTCCGAGGTCGACGTCTTGATCAACAAGCTGGTTGAAAAGGGAATTCTGAATCAACAGGAGGCAGGCCAGCTTCTGAACGAGATGCAGAAGGAGGGGGCCAGACAGCAGACCACGGTTAAGGAGACGGCCGAAGAGGTGGCCAAGGAGACAGCGGAAAAAACCGTCAAGCAGGAATCCAAAACCTGGGCCAAGCTGCCCGACTGGATCAACCGGATCCATTTCAACGGCGATTTTCGTCTTCGATACCAGTACCAGAACATCGAAAAGAGCAACGGCGTCGACCAAGATCGTAACAGAGGCCGCTACAGGTGGCGATTTGGCGCTGTCGGAGATGTGACCGAGGATAAGAAATGGCAGGTCGGCTTCGGTCTGTCTTCGGGGGATGGGGATCCGAGATCCACCAACCAGACCTTCGCGAGTTCATTTGAAAAGCCTGAAGTCAGGATCAATCTGGCCTACGCAAAGTATGAGCCTTTCAATTGGTTGACCGCCGTCGCGGGCCAGATGAAGAATCCGTTGTACAACGTGCAGGATCTGATCTGGGATACAGATATCACGCCTCAGGGCGTGGCGGTCCCCATGAAATACTCGTGGAAAAAGGATGGCTATTTCTTCATCACACCCGCATTGTTTGTCCTCGATGAATTCAAATCCACAGGAGATGATGCCTACATGTTTGTCCTGCAGCCCGGTGTCGGGATGAACATCAATGAGAGCATGTGGTTCAAGGCAGCCTTTTCCTGGTATTACAACAACGACATCAAGGGGAACAATTTGAAATGGAGCTCAGGGTCCAACAGCAGGGATAATAAGGGAAACTACATCTACGAGTATTCATCCATCGCCCTGGATGGAGAATTCGGTTTCCTGTTTGACGGGCCGATCAGGATGAAGCACTTCGCGCTTTTCGGTCAATTTGTGAAATCGGACGCAGATAACGATAACATCGGATGGCTGGGAGGATTTCGGTTCGGATGCCCGGTCAAGAACCTCCTGGACTGGGAGATCCGGTATAGTTACCGGCGCCTCGAAAAGGATTCGGTACTCGATATTCTTCCCGACAGTGATTTTTACGGAGGAAAAACCAATTCCCAGGGCCATGAGGTGAGATTGAATGTCGGCCTGGCCAAAAACGTCGTCTTTTCAGTCGATTACTATCGAACCGAGATGATCGATTATGCAGTTGGCAAGACGTCGGAGCCGGAAGACCTCGTGCAGGTCGATGTAAACTTCAAGTTCTGACCCCCTCGGCCGGCATCTGGAGAAGGTGTGGTTCAACGCCTAATAAAATGCTAATGGGGCGCTAACATAACTCTAACAATTGAAAACGATATTACCCGCAACACATTGAGTCGGATGGATTAACCGTCAACCGGTTAATCCCTTCCTACGCATCAGACAACATCTATGGAGGAAACCATGAACAAAAAAGGTATGGCAATCGTGGCATGTCTTGTGGCAGGGCTTTTTTCAGTAAGTTCGGCGTGGGCCGGGAACATCGTCATCAAGGGATCGACGACCGTGCTTCCCATTGCCCAGAAAACCGCTGAGGCTTACATGAAACAGAACCCGGATGTCAAAATCACCATATCCGGCGGCGGTTCCGGTGAAGGGATCAAAGCCCTTGTAGATGGTTCTACGGACATTGCGGACAGCTCCCGCTTCATCAAGCAGAAGGAAGTCGACCTGGCCGTCAAGAAAGGCATCTATCCGGTCCCCTTTGCGGTGGCCTATGACTGCATCGTGCCGGTCGTCCACCCCAGCAATTCGGTCGTCAACATCACCCTGGCGCAGCTCCAAGATATCTACACCGGGAAGATCAAGAACTGGAAAGAGATCGGCGGACCGGACAAAGAGGTCGTGGTCATTTCCCGGGATACCTCTTCAGGCACCTATGAGGTATGGAGCGAAAAGGTCCTCAAGAAGGAGCGGGTTTTCCCCGGCGCTTTGCTCCAGGCATCCAATGGCGCCGTGTGCCAGTCAGTGGCCAAAAACCCGAACGCCATCGGGTACATCGGGATAGGATATGTCAACAAGGACGTAAAGGCCTTGACGGTGGATCGAGTGGCGGGATCAAAGGAAACCACCCTGAACGGCACCTATCCCATCAGCCGGCCCCTCTTCATGTTCACGCCTGGCTGGCCAAAAGGGGATGTCCTCAATTTTATCAACTTCGTTCTGAACCCGAGCAAGGGACAGAAGTATGTTGAAGAATCGGGGTATGTGCCCCTTTTCTAAGCAAAAATGATATGATCTGGATGAAGCATTTCATCGACTCACACAAGGCCACAGAGACCACGAAGAAAACGACATCCTTGAATTCATCATGAAATATCTCTGTGTTCTTTGTGCCTCTGTGTGAGCGATGATTCGGTTGCGGCCGTGAGGCCGCCTCGGACAATGGACCGCCATGAGGTCTCTGAAATGGAAACCGGAACGAATACAGGGCAGGGCAGGAGAAACAGGGAACGGCTGATTCGCTTCGTCTTTTTCGGTGTGGCCCTGGCCTCCATCACCACCCTCTTTCTGATTGCCCTGTTCCTGTTCATCGAGGGAATCCCCATTTTCAAGGAGGTGTCGGTTCTCAATTTCATTTTTGGGAAGGAATGGTATCCCACGGATGATCCCGCGGCCTTCGGGATCTTCCCTCTGATTGTGGCATCCCTTGCCGTGACCGTGGTTTCCTCGATCATTTCGATTCCCTTAGGGGTACTGACCGCCCTTTACCTTGCCGAGAAGGCATCGCCAAGGGTCAGGGAGTGGGTGAAACCGATTGTGGAATTGCTGGCGGCCCTCCCTTCGGTGGTCATCGGATTTTTCGGCATGGTCATTGTAGCGCCCTTTCTTCAGCAAATGCTGGATATCCCCACCGGCCTCAATCTGTTCAATGCCTCGCTGATGCTGGCCTTCATGTCGATCCCCACCATCTGCAGCCTGTCGGAAGATGCCATCTTCGGCGTGCCGGTGGAACTCAAAGAGGCCTCTCTTGCCCTGGGAGCCACCCAGTGGGAGACCATCGCGAGGGTCATCCTTCCAGCAGCCATCTCCGGCATCAGCACGGCCGTCATACTGGGAATGTCCCGCGCCATGGGAGAGACCATGGTGGTGCTGATGGTGGCCGGGGGCGCTGCCATGATCCCCGACTCTCTTTTTGACCCGGTTCGGCCCATGCCTGCAAGCATCGCTGCGGAGATGGGGGAGGCCCCTTTTCAGAGCGAGCATTATTATGCCCTCTTTGCCACGGCCATTGTCCTGTTCTTGTTCACATTGGCCTTTAACATCGTCGCGGAACAGATCTCCCACCGGTACAGACAGGTCGGAGCGGCGACGCTGTAGGGCAGAGGGCAAGGGGCAGGGAGCAGGGATAGAGGAGCAGGGGGCGGGGAAGAACTGGAGACCAGGAGAAGATAAGAGGCTTAGAAGATGAGGCATCCACCGGCAGGCAGGAGCATCCAGCATCCAGTATCCAGCATCCAGAAGCAGGGATGACCGGAATCAAGCGATGAACAGGATTAAACAGAACAGCGGCGTGCATCTTCGCCGAAAGGTCATTCAAGGCGTCATGTTCGGTCTTTTCAGGACATCAGCCGCGATCAGCGGGGCGGCCTTGATCCTGGTGATCTATTTCCTCGTTGCCAGGGGATGGCGGGCTATCAACTGGGCCTTTCTGAGCCAACCCCCCATCGACTCCATGACCAAGGGAGGCATCCTCCCCTGTATCATCGGGACGATATGCCTGAGCCTCGGGGCCATCCTGGTGGCCCTCCCAATCGGCGTGGCCTCGGCCATTTACCTGAACGAGTATGCCCGCTCCGGCCGCATCGTTCGCATCATCCGCCTGGGGATTAACAACCTTGCCGGGGTCCCTTCGGTGGTGTTCGGACTTTTTGGGCTCGCCTTCTTTGTGGTATACTTGAAAATGGGCGTCAGCATCCTGGCGGGGGCGCTCACCCTGGGGGCGCTCACCCTCCCGGTCATAATCGGATCGACGGAAGAGGCCCTGAGGGGAGTGCCGAACACCTACCGGGAGGCGTCGTTGGGTCTGGGCGCCACCAAATGGCAGACCATCTTCCATGTGGTCCTGCCCACGGCGTTGCCCGGGATTCTCACGGGAGCGATCCTGGGGATCAGCAGGGCCGCCGGGGAAACTGCGCCGATCATGTTTACCGCCGCAGTCTTCTTCACCCCGTCGTTGCCGACCTCCATCTTTGACGAGATCATGGCACTCCCTTATCATATCTATGTGCTGGCAACGGCAGGAACCGAGATCGAGGCCACCCGCCCCCTTCAATATGGAACAGCCCTGGTCTTGATCGTCCTGGTACTCGGTCTGAATCTGATTGCCATTCTTTACCGGTCCCGGCTCAGAAAAAGGCGATGATGGAAAACCTACCCAAAATGTCGACGCAGGAACTGGACTTCTATTACGGGGAGGCGCAGGCCCTTTCGCGGATCTCCCTGGACTTCCATCCAAATCAGGTAACGGCCCTGATCGGCCCGTCTGGATGCGGGAAGAGCACCCTGCTGCGCTGCCTCAATCGAATGAACGACCTCATCCCCTACAGCAGGGCCGAGGGCAAGGTCCTTCTCGACGGGGAGAACATCTACGATTCGAGCGTGGATGTCGTGGCGCTCCGTCGTCAGGTGGGCATGGTCTTTCAAAAACCGAACCCCTTTCCCAAAAGCATTTTCGAAAATGTAGCCTACGGTCTCCGAGTGAACGGCATTAAGGACAAGGCCTTCCTGGCAGACCGGGTGGAGACCAGCTTGAAACAGGCGGCCCTATGGGACGAGGTCAAAGGCCGTCTCCACGATTCAGCCCTCGGGTTGTCCGGTGGACAGCAGCAACGGCTATGCATCGCACGGGCCATGGCCGTGGAACCGGAGGTCTTGCTCATGGATGAGCCGGCATCGGCCCTCGACCCCATTGCCACCCAGAAGATCGAGGAACTGATCCATGAATTGAAAGAGACCTATACCATCATCATCGTCACCCACAACATGCAGCAGGCCGCACGGGTTTCCGATGTCACCGCCTTCTTCTATCTTGGCAGGCTGATCGAGGTGGAACCCACGGAAACCCTCTTTACACGGCCCAAACTCAAGCAGACATCTGACTACATCACCGGCCGATTTGGCTAACAGAGGTATTTTCACAACGAGGAAAGGCCCATGAAACGGCATCTGCAAAGAGAATTGGAGAGCCTGAAGAAACAGATCCTGTCCCTTGGCGCCATGGCGGAGGAGCGGGTCCGCATGGCCATCGAGGCCTTTGAGACAAGAAACGGGGAGCTCGCCCGAAAAGTGATCGAACTGGACAGGGAGATCGACGAGACCGAAGTGCAAGTGGAAGAGGAATGCCTTAAGATATTGGCCCTGCATCAACCGGTGGCCGTGGATCTCCGGTTCATCAGTGCCGTCATCAAGATCAACAACGACCTGGAGCGGGTGGGTGACGAGGCGGTCAATATCGCGGAACGCGTAGACAATATCTCCAGAAGACCGCCTGTGAAGGTCCCTTTTGAATATAGCACCATGGCCGAAAAAGCAGAGACAATGCTCCACAGAAGTCTGGATGCCCTCGTGAGCCTGGATGCAGATCTGGCCTACAAGGTGTGTCTGTCTGACGATGAAGTGGACGACATCAATCGTGATATATATGACAAAATCAAGGTGGTCATTCAAGAGCAACCGGATCGCGTGGGATATCTGATCAACCTTCTCTTCATCGCCCGCCATCTGGAACGGATCGCTGATCATGCCACCAACATCGCCGAAGAGGTGATTTACATGGTGGAAGGGGAGATCCCCCGTCACCGAAAAGAGATACTGGTGCCAGAGACGGCGTAGGGGCAAACCCTTCGCCGTGCAGATGGCTACCCTTATCCTCGCGAGGCAGGATCCGCCATCATCTCCGGGCCGATAAATTTTTTTATTCCAACCGGGCATTTTCTGCTATAATGAAAACGAGTGGCCGGTCCTAACCGGCAAGGGCTTCCTCGCCAGGAAGCGGGCACGGAAATGGAGAAACAGTTTCAGGAGGGAAAGAGGATGAGAAGGATGTGTCACATGGGAATCGTGGTTATGGGGCTGTTCATGGTTTTCTTATTACCTGTCAGCAGTTTTGGAAAGGAGGCCTGCAAAAAAGGAAACTGCAAAAATGGGGAAGGAGCAATGGTCTTTTCAGACGGGTCGACCTACGAAGGCCAATGGAAAGACGGGAAAAAGCATGGCCGCGGAACCTTGATCCGCCCCGAAGGTTCGAAATATATGGGCGAATTCAAGAACAATGAGCCGGATGGGCAAGGCACGTGGATCTTCTGTGATGGCGGGACCTATGTAGGCCAGTGGAAGAAAAGCGAATTTGACGGGCAGGGGACATATACCTACGCAAACGGTTCAACCTATACCGGGGAATTCAAGTGCGGCGCCCCAACGGGGAATGGCACCTGGAACTATCCCAACGTACAAAACTCGGCGCAAAAGTAACTTTCACAAACTCCCATTAGGGCGCATTCGGTGTTCATGCCTTTGGCCCCCGCCCGAGTGCGCCCGACCCTCGTGCCTATTCGTATCATTAGGACCTATAAGGTCGTCCTCATCCTCCATATGACGAACGCCCTTCGCAGGCCGATGCCAGGCCTGAAAAAAAATGACGGGCATTGATGCCCAGAGAACGGACCCTGTAGCCCCCCTCCTGAATGACGAGGGTGCGGAGATTGAGATCACCGATCATCTTTCCGTTTTCGAAGAAATCGCCCGCCGTTAACAGCCAGGTACCGGTAGGATCGTTCTTGGCCGTATCGAGCCCCAGGGCCACCACCAGAAATACCGGCTTGAACCTCCGAATACGGCTGATTGCCCTCTTCAGGGCCTCTCGATACTGAGGCCCATGGATCACTTCCTGCAGCGGTATATTGAAATTAAAGCCTTTCCCCGGGCCTTCCCCCTTTTCGTCCTCAAACCCCGAGAAGTACGGATAGGCGAAACTCGGGTGCCCGTGTATGGAAACGGTCAGGAGATTCGGCCGCTTGTAAAAGATGTCCTGGGTGCCATTGCCGTGG
>Ga0172370_10006869_pt1 | contig 14126 bp, 12 predicted proteins | sample LakKiv5m_FD_114538 | JGI IMG/M metagenome (GOLD analysis project Ga0172370, IMG submission 114538) | Freshwater microbial communities from Kabuno Bay, South-Kivu, Congo - kab_022012_11.5m | ecosystem: Environmental > Aquatic > Freshwater > Lake | place: Democratic Republic of the Congo...
GAAACCACCAACGTAGGCGTAGTCCCCGCTCAAAGTCACGTGATTGGCGCTCAGTGAATTGCAGCGCCCGACTTCAACCGGTTGTAGAGGCTCCGCAATTGAGATCACCCGCAAGCCTGACTCAGCGGCCGCAACGTAGGCGTAGTCGCCGTTCACTGCTACACCAAGCGCCGGGTCCGGTGTGTTCCAGTGTCCGACTTCATCGGGTCGAGTCGGGTCCGAGATAGAGACGACCCTCAATCCGGAATCGCCGGCCGCCACGTAGGCGTAGCCATCACTCACCGCCACGCTGCGTGCACCACCTGGTATCCAGCAATGACCAACATCCATGGGATGTGTCGAGTCCGCAACCGACACCACCCACAATCCGTCGGCGGCCACGTAGGCATATTGACCTTCGAGTGCCAGACTGGCAGCACTTCCCGGCGTGTCAAAATGCCCTACTTCGCTGGGCCAACCCGGGTCGGACACTGAGATGATCCGTAAGGTGCCATCCGTAACATACGCATGGTCTCCGCCCACGGCCACTCTGTTGGCCACGCCCGGAACACCGCAGTTCGCGATTTCCAGCGGATGCACCGGATCGCCGACCCAGAAAACCCGAAGCCCGGTCGCGTCATCAGTCAGGTAAACGTACTCGCCTTCAACTGCCACGCCAAAGACCATTCCCGGCGTACCGCGGGATGCGACCTCCCTCGGGTTAGTGGGATCAGCAATCGAGACTATCTGCAGCCCGGCAACATAGTTGGCCACGTACGCATAGTCACCGCTAAGAGCAACACCATAGGCGCGCCCGGGCGAGTCACAGTAACCAACTTCTACCGGGTGCGCCGGGTCGGCAATGGAGATGATACGCAGACCGGCACCGCGGGCTGCGACATATGCATAGTCGCCGCGCACGGTAACGCCATAAGCATCATCAAGTGTGATGTAGTAGCCAATCTCGACCGGGTGTTCCGGATCGGCGATTGAGATGATTCGCAGGCCGAAGGTATCGTCGGCAATGAAGACGTACTCCGCGCTCACAGCCACTCCGCGAGCCACACCAGGAGTTGCGCACCTCCCCACCTGAACTGGGTCTGCCGGATCGGCAACGGAGATGACCAGCAACCCATCGTCACTGTCCGCGACGTAAAGAAGACTGTCCAGGTAGCAGATACCCAACACCAGATTCGACGTTCCGACTTGCGACAACTTGACCGGAGACCCCGGAGTGCCCACGTCCAGAACACATATACCGCCGCCAGCGCCGACGAACGCTAGGTTCCGCACCGGATCATATGCCACGGCCCGAGCCGGCCCCAGCGTCCAACTGCCTACCAGCCGGACGTTGAGCGAGTCTGCGGCAGGCACTACACCGACCAAGAGCACTGCCAGACAAAGGCAGTATGTCAGCACTGAAGCTCTCACAGCCGACTCCTACTTCACCAAGATGATCTTGCGTGCTGCTTGGAGCTTGTGGCTTGAGGCTTGTGACTCCTCCCGCACGAAGTACACGCCGCGCCTCACTCCGCTCACATCATTTGCGCCGGGTCGGAGTCTAAGCACCTCTCTGCCACTCGCATCCAGCAGGCTCATCGGCTCTGCCATAGGGCTACTGCCCGTTGGGAGGGCGAGCGTCCCGCGTACGACTGTCGCGATCGTGCTCGCTTGACGCGCATCGTCGATGGGTGCTTCCTCCACTGCCTCGCCGTAGAACTGGAGTATGTGAAGCCCGGCGTAGCCCACAACGTAGGCGTAACCACCCCGGAGGGCCACGGAACCGGCGTTGCCGATACCATAGTGACCGACCACGACTGGATGCTCAGGGTCAGAAACCGAGACCACTGAGTAGCCTGGGCCGTTCCAGGCTGCGACGTGTGCAAAGTCCTCTGTGACCTCTACGTCAGTTGCCGAACCCAGTGAATCACAGTATCCGACTTCGAATGGATGCGCTGGGTCCGCAATGGAGTCAATTCGAAGACCAGAGGAACCGGCGGCCAAGTAGGCGCAGCCTCCGGACACGGCCACACCGTAAGCGCGACCGGTCCCCACGTAACGCCCGACCTCAACCGGATTTGAGGGATCCGCAACCGAGACAACGCACAATCCGTTGCCGTTGTCCGCAACGTATGCGTAGTCCCCAACAACAACCACATCTATGGCGCCGCGCACACCGGCGTAGTGTCCGACCTCGACCGGATGCGCGGGGTCAGCTACCGAGACGACACGCAGGCCGGAATCATCATCCGCCACATACGCATAGCCGCCGCTCACGTCAATACCCATTGCTCGGGCCGGCAATTCGACACGCCCGACCTCAACCGGAGTCGACGGGTCAGTCACCGAGATGATTCGCAGCGAGGAGTCACAGTCCGCGACATACGCGAGGTTCCCCACCACTTCCACGCTACGCATCTGATTGCCCGACGCACCGAAGTAACCTACCTCGACCGGGTGCGCCGGGTCGGCAACTAATATGACTCGGAGCCCTGCGTGAAAGGCCGCCACGTAGGCATAATCGCCACTTGCCGCCACGCCGAGCGCCCAGTCCGATGTAGGGCAAAAGCCTATGCGCCGGACATTCAGGGAGTCCGCCGCCTGCGCCGCACCGACCAGTACCAGCACGATGCAGGAAAGCCGCGTCAGTATCCTCATTGACTACTCCTCGAACCTGCCATCCGATCCGCCGAGGGAACAGCTCAGCATCGGTGCCCGTCAGGGTTCGGGCGGCCGATCACTGACCGTCGTCGTATATGACCTTAATGCGAGGCGCAGAATCGCCTCGGCAGATTACATCAGCGTAGGTGCCGCTCACGGAGCCGGTGTACGTCCAACCCGTTATGTAACTGCTACCGCCGCCGCGGGCCCCGAGAGCAGCGATTGAGTCGGCGGCGTCGTCAGAAAGCAGGAGGGCGTGGCGGCCCTCGTCCTGGGCCGAAGCCTCTGCAATCTGGTAGGAGCCCTCCCACGCATTCCAGAACACTTCCACATAGTCATAGGGCGCGGTTATTATCTGGTCCAGCCAGGTGACACGCAAGTCTGCAGAGCCGTAGTGCGCGCTCTGGTAGTAGATGAGCGAACACACGACGGGGGCCGCTTCAGTGTCTGCCTGAAAGTCGGGCACCTCGAAAGTACAGAACCCGTTCATCCGCGGATGCTGAAGGCCGGCGCTGTCCGTATAGCCGCGCCTGATCACGTCGTAGCATGTATCGTAGTAGGAGTTGATTTGACCTGTCTGGTACCAGTCGACGTGTCCGGTCAGCAACGTGTCATCCGCAACGTAGCAGTACGTTGTCTGAGTTGCCGCCGTGTGCACGTCGCTGCCTGATAGGCCGATTGGCCTATCGCAGCTGAGAGACATGACAACTGCCAGCACTCCGAGTGCAAGCAGCGTTCTCTTGACTGACATCGATCCTCCCAATGTCAGAGCAGTCTTGCGCACTGTCGCGCCTCGCAGTGCGCTTTGCTGGATCGGCGTTGGGGGCGGCGCCTTGCTGCCACGTCAGTCCATGCTGACCTTGGCCCTGCACGTGATGCTAACCCCCTCGTTTTCGGTGTCAAGAACTCCGTTCGCGCACGACCCACATCTCGGACGTGGCCGAGGGATTCTGAGCTCGGTAAGCCTGACTAGAGTGAGACTTCGCGTAGCTTGGTGCGGCTGGCGCTGTAGCTACCAGCCGACAAGAAAAGCAAGTCCCGAGCTCTCCGAGCCCGAGACTTCGAGCATCTTGGTCCGGCTCGAAAGGCCGCTGACGATCCGCACGCTCGACTTGGGAACGTGCAGGGCCCTGGCCACGGCCTTCACGACCGCCTCATTGGCCTTGCCTTCCTGAGCCCGGGCCCTTACTGAAACGAGCAGGGAGCCATCCGGCTCCCTGCTCACTTTCTCTTCGCGCGCGCCGGGTTTGACTCTGATGCGGAGGCGCATCAGAAAGGGATCAAGGGATAGAGGGATCGAGGGATAGAGTGTCCAGACACCCCTTCCGGCACTTTGTCCCTTGCTCCCTTTATCCCTTTGTCTCTATCCTACGGGCTTGAACCCGTCCTTGTACCGGTCGAGCAGCTCGGCCCGCTTGCCCGCGTTCCAGCTCGAGACCCGCGAGAAGTACCCGGTTACCCGGGTGATGAAGTCGACATCGGTCTTGCCGCAGTACGGGCAGACGTCGTTCAGGCCACGGCTGGTCCGCTGGCAGTTCTTGCAGGATGTGAACTCGGGCGAGAACGCGACCTGAGCGTTGCGCGTGTGGTGGTAGGTCTTCATCACGAAGTTGGCGATCGCTTCTTTGGGCGGCCGCGCGTCGGCCAGCCACACGTGGGTCAGGGCTCCGGCCTCGATCATGTCGTGGAACTTGCCCTCACGGTACACGCGGTCGATCGGGTCGATCGGGTGCCCGACGTTCAAGTACGTCGAGTTTGTGTAGTAGGCCGAACCGTCCTCGATGCTCCCTTTTACCACCCTGAGGGCGCTGTCGCGGTAGTGGCCGAGGTCGAGCCGCGCCATCCGGTACGCGGTTGATTCGGCCGGCGTCTGCTCGATGACGAAACGCATACCGTACTGCTGCGACAGCCGCCGACACTCGAGATTGAGGAAGGCCATCGCCTTCAGCCCGAACCGGAACGCGGCTTCGTCCTCGTGGAGTTCGCGGCCGAGGTGGTATTGCACCATCTCGTTCAGACCCAGGACCCCGACCAGATACGTGACCCGGTGCATGCGCAGGTACGGCTCTCCGTCCTGCTTCATGGTCAAAAGCGCGAGCGGACCGTCGTCCTTGAGCGCGAGCAGCTTCTCGATGAACTCCCGCTTCTGGACGTGAGCCTTGACCGCGAGTTCGAGATCCCGGCGCAGGCGCTCGAACAGCTTCTCGTCGTTGTGGTTCGCGACGTAGGCCGCTCGCGGCATGTTCAGGGTAACGTTCTGCAGGGCGCTGTAGCGCATCTTCCAGGGCGTCTGCGCGTCGCAGAGGTCGGACCGCTCAAGCTTGAACGCCAGGCGGCAACACTCGCTGATCTTGGCGGTGTTGCCCCGGTCGAACACGAAGTAGGTGTTGCCTTTCTCCGCCGCCACGTCCGAGATGTGATACAGGAAATCCTGCCAGCCCGGCGTATTGAAGAACCGGTCGGTCATATGGACAAGCGGCTTCGGGAAGAAGAACGGCCGGCCCTTGGCGTCGCCTTCCTTGTAGACGTCGAATATCGCCCAGACGAAGCGCTGCGCCTCTTTCATGTAGCTGCCGTACTTGCGGCCGGTGTATTCGCCGCCCGGGCCGATTGCCTCGACGTCGACGAAATGCGCCGGCACCTCCCAGTAGAGGTTGATGTCGGAGAAGATCGCCTGCCCCCCGCGCGCGACGTTCTGCTGCGAGTACTCGAAGATCAGCATCTGGGCAAGCTGGTGCAGGTCGTGGTCGTTCATCCCCTCGGTGAACGGGGCGAAGAACAGGTTGACGGCGTCCCAGCCGATTGCACCGGCGAAGTGGCCCTGCAACGCGGCCGAGAACTTCACCATATGCGCGAGCAGGGTCTCCGGGTGCCTGGCCGGTCGCGCCATCGAAAGTGCATTGGGCAGCGACAGGCCGAACTTCTTCACATACTCAAGCGACTGGCCCGAGCAGTAGGGCCGGTTAATGAACCCGAGGTCGTGAAGGTGGATATCCCCGCGGGTGTGCGCATCGGCCACATCCTGGTCGAACACCATCGAGAGCGCAAACTGCTTCAGCGTCCACTCGGCGATGGTCATGTTCGTCGCTTCGGGGTTGTGCGGTACGTTGGCATTCTCCCGGTTCTTGAACAGCATCATCCGCTCGACATCGTAGGCGGGTACGCCCAGGCGCGCGTGGCGCTTGTAGTGCTCGACGAGACCCCGTTCGACCAGCTTCGAGTTCACGAGTTCGCGGATGAGCGATGACGTCACGTCTTTCACCCCGGAGTTGACGACGATGCCTTCGACCTCAAGCGCAATCTTGTCGGCCTCGGCCGCATCCAGATTCGTCTCGCGAACGAGCGCCCGCGATATCCGGTTCCGGTCCCATCCGGCAATCGTCTCACCGGTAGTTTGCACGAAGAGCGCCAGGTCGGTCGCTTCCTTCTTCCCGGACAATATCTTCTTGATGCCCTCGCGGTTGGTGCCGCGGCGCTGCCGGGCGCGCTTCTCGCGGTAGAGGATAAAGGACTTCGCGGTGCGGGCGTGTCCGCTCTCGATCAGCACCTTCTCGACGGCATCCTGGATTTCCTCCACTTTCGGAACGTGCTCACCCCTGAGTTCGCGCAGGTGCGTGCAGACCTTGTGGGCCAGCTCCTCGGCCAGGTCCCGGTCTTCACCACCGACCGAATGAGCGGCCCGGAAGATGGCGCTCCTGATCTTGTTCAGGTCGAAGTCGACCTTCTCGCCCGTCCGCTTCTCGACGTGGCGAAAGTACCCTTTCGCCAACTGCGACTGCTCACCCGTTTCCTGCTCCTGCCCAGCTCCTACTTCCACGTCCGGCACTCTTCCTCCTCTGGCTCCGACCTTCTGGCTTCCGTACACGGACACGCTCCCCGCCCACGGGAGGATAACGCCGCGCCACACCTGACATCGACCGACACCGCGCATCCGTGCTTCATTTCTCTAGATTCTTCAATTCCTTGACAAATTGCTCCGGGCTTTCGAACTGGCGATAGACCGACGCGAAGCGCACATAGGCGACCGGGTCGAGTACGGACAGCCGTTCCAGCACCAGTTCGCCCAGTTCCTGAGACGGCACCTCGAGCCGGTAGTCTTCGCCCAGTTTGACTTCGATTGAATCCACCAGCTTGTCCATCTCCTCACGGCCGACGGGCCGTTTGCGGCAGGCCAGCACCACCCCGGCCAGGAGCTTTCCGCGGTCGAACGGCTCTCTGCTGCCGTTGCGCTTCACGACCATCAGCGGCGTCTTTTCGACGTACTCATAAGTCGTGAACCGGTTGCCGCACTTCAAACACTCGCGCCTCCGCCGGACGGCTGCGCCGTCGCGCGTGGGGCGCGAATCGAGCACCCGGTCGTCGTCACTGCCACAGAGAGAACACTTCATACGGTGTAATCGCGGTATATTACCACACAATAGCTGGTAGTCAATATCTACTAATACCATCCCCGCAATTCGGTAACTGATTGTCAAAATGAGACTTACGACATCAGGCCCCAACAACAAGCAGCCCCCGCCTCTAACGCGGAATCCGGGCCATTCCAGACTGCTACTCAAGTCAAGAGCCGTTCATCGCCGACAGCTATCCACGGTCTTATCCACACCTTAGTCACAGGTTTTCCCAAGCATGCTACCAAGGTGGTCGTAGCCTGAAACCTTCACTGGCAGGGTCAGCCCGGCGCGACGAATCCAGAGGCCCCGACCCTTCTCCACCCTGCCAACCGCAGTGACCCTGACACCCGAAACCTCGGCCGGCACGCGGCGCGCGGTGGTGAAAAGCAGCTCATAGTCTTCGCCGGCCCCTAACACGAAATCGACCGGGTCGAGGCCTCGTTGCGCGCAGAAACGGCTGGTGGCGGCCTCGATGGGCAGCGAGTCGGCCTCCAGTTCGATCCTGACCCGGCTCATCTCACTGATATGTCTTGCGTCGGTCGCGATGCCGTCCGACGTATCGGTCAGTCCGTGAATCGAATGCCGGAGTGCTTTCATCGCCGCCAGGCGAGGCACCGGGCGCAGGTGGCGGCGGACGAGTGACGAACGCCCGTTTTTTGTCCCCGGCCGCGGACTTCGGTTGTGGTTTCCTGCCCTCTCCGCCAGCACCATCCGGCCTGCCTCGGCGCTGCCGAGGCAGCCGGTGACGTACAGCCGGTCTCCGGGCTGCGCTCCGGACCTGAGCCTGGGCGCCCGGGTTCTGCCGGTCACGGTGAACGCGAGCAGCAATCGGTCCGCAACGATGATGTCTCCTCCCGCGACCTCGCAGCTCATCTCGGCGCACACGCTCTCGATGCCTCGGTACAGCTCGCGCGTCGCAGCCGCCGGTCCACCCGGCGCGCATCGCGCTCCCGGCGGCGGTCGCGGCAGCGACAACGACACGAACAGCGCTTCCGGCTCAGCCGCCATTGCCACGACGTCCGAAATCGCCCCGCAGGCACAGCGCTCACCAACCGCACGCAGACTCATGTACGAGAGGTCGAAGTGGACGCCCTCGGCATACGCGTCGGTCGTGACAACCGTCCCGTCCTTCAGGACCGCTGCATCATCCCCTATTCCGAGCCGTACTTGTCCGCGCCTCTTCACGGTCCGTTGGATGATGCGTATGAGTCCGTCTTCGGTCAGCATTCGTCGGGTCATAGCGATTCACCTCCAGCTTACGCCCCCGGTACTCCAAGTCAATCTCATCGAGTGCCGGTTCAGTGGCGTGCTTGACTCTCCCCGCTTTTTGGCGATACTGACGCGTTGACAATCACCGAGTTCCAACGGCGCATCCGTGACATCTATTTCGACAAAGACAGTCGTCGCGGCCGGGACGGCACGTTTCGCTGGCTGGTCGAGGAAACCGGCGAACTCGCCCGAGCTCTGCGCAAAGGCGACCGAGCCAATCTCGAAGAGGAGTTCGCCGACGTCTTCGCCTGGCTTTCGAGCCTGGCTACGCTCGAAGGCGTAGACATGGAGGCGGCCTGCTCCAAGTACGCGAACGGGTGCCCCAAGTGCCACGAGACGCCATGCCAGTGCAAGGAGTAATAGGTGGTCTGGTGAATTCGTCAATTCGCCGTCACTCTCCCATCCAGGAGGCATTCAACCCATGATCTCTCTTCTCATCCTGTTGCTTGCGGCAGGCCAGATCGCGCCGCCCGACACGGGTCCGGCCGTACCGGCTCCGCCGGCGCCGCCGGCCGCAGTCCGGGCTTTCGACACCCCGAACGATGCCGGCAAGTCGATAACCCTCAGGTGGTCGGCGGACACGCTTGCCCGGTCCCTGCTGATCGAGCGAACCGGACCGGATAGCACCACGATTATCGCCACCACCGAGCCCGGTGAAACCGGCTATCTTGATGAACAAGTGATGGACCGGGTCCGCTACACCTACCGCATCGCGGCCGTGGGGGACGGAGATACGGTCTGGTCCGCCTCCACCGCCGAGGTATCAAGTACGCCGCAGCTCTTCAACACCAACCGCATCAATATTCTGATTGCGATGGTCATCTTTTTCGTGATGGTCATCTACTTCATTGAGACGGCCAAGCGGGGCCGGAGCCTTTTTGTCCGGCGCATTGCCGGCCTCGACGCGGTCGAAGAGGCCGTTGGCCGGGCGACCGAGATGGGCCGGCCGATTGTCTATGTGCCGGGCCTCGGCTCGGTGGCGGATATCGCCACCATCGCGTCGCTCAACATCCTGGGCGAGGTGGCAAAGAAGACGGCGCAGTACGACTCGGCGCTCTTGGTCCCTAACCGCGACCCGATCGTCTATACGGTTGCCCGTGAGATGGTCAAGGAATCCTACACCAAGGCCGGCCGTCCCGATGCCTTCCGGAACGACTCGGTGTTCTTCGTGACCGACCAGCAGTTTGCCTACGCTGCGGCGGTGGACGGCCTGATGGTGCGCGAGAAACCGGCCACCAACTTCTTCCTCGGCATGTTCTGGGCCGAATCTCTCATCCTTGCCGAGACCGGCGCCCAGACCGGCGCTATTCAGATTGCCGGTACCGACTCGGTCTTCCAGCTCCCGTTCTTCATCACTGCCTGCGACTACACGCTCATCGGCGAGGAGCTCTATGCGGCCTCGGCCTACCTGTCACGCGAACCGCTGCTCCTGGGCTCGCTCAAAGGTCAGGACTACGGCAAGATGATCATCCTCGCCATCGTCGTCATCGGCTCGGCCCTGCTGCTGCTGAGCAGGACGCCGTCACTTGCCTTCTTCGGCCGCATACTCGACTTCTTCAACGTCAGCTAGGAGACAGCGATGAAACGCAATATCCCCCTCGCCATCTGCCTGCTGTTCGGCATTGTAATGATGGTGCAGTTCTTTGTACCTCACCCGGCGTCGGTCGCTTTCTACGACCTCACCACCAAGTGGGTGAGGATAGTCGGTGCCTTCGCCCTCGTGCTGGGAACCGGCAGCCTGGTGCTCTACCACGTCGACAAACTGCAGCGTCGCCGACCGGGTTGGTATTACTCGATCGTCACCCTGGCTGCCGCGGCGATTACCACGGTCATCGGCCTCGGCTGGGGCGTGAAGCCGGGGCGGCCTCTGCAGGACGTCATCTTCACGAGCTTCCTGGTACCGCTGAACGCCTCGATGTTCGCCATCCTCGCCTTTTACATGGCTTCGGCCGCCTACCGGGCTTTCCGTGCCCGCACGCGGGAAGCGGCCCTGCTGCTCGTCGCCGCCTTCATCGTCATGCTGGGCATGGTACCGATCGGCGCCGCTATCTGGGGTAAGCTGCCGGACATTGCCGAATGGGTCCTCTCGGTTCCCAACATGGCGGCCAAGCGGGCGATACTCTTCGGCGTCGCCCTCGGCGGAATCGCCACCGCGCTCAAGGTCATCCTCGGAATTGAGCGGGGCTGGCTGGGAGGAGGCAAACAGTGAAGTTCTTCGAATCCCTCCTCAAGCTCGACCGCCGGATCATCTATATTGTTGTGGGATTGCTGGTCATGCTCCCGCTCATCAAACCGCTCGGCCTGGGGGTCAGCTCCGGCCCGCGCGCGCGGGCGCTCTTCGACGCCGTCGACGCGCTTCCGGCCGGCAAGACCGTCCTCATCGCCGTGGACTTCGACCCCAGTTCGATGCCTGAGCTGTACCCGATGCTGGTCGCCATGATGCGCCACGCCTTTGCCAAAGACATGAAGGTACTGCTCTGCGGCCTCTGGGTCACCGGGTCAGGTCTCGCCGACCAGGCGGCCCAGACGATTCCTAAAGAATACGGCAAGGAGTACGGCAAAGACGTCGTCTATCTGGGCTGGAAGCCGGGCGTGGACGCCGTTATCCTCGGCATGGGCGAGAACATCAAGAACGTCTATCCCACCGACTACTACGGCCACCCGCTCGATTCGCTGCCGATGATGCGCGACGTCCAGCGCCTGCGCGACATACCCATCGTCTTCGCGATATCGGCCGGCACGCCGGGCTATCAGGACTGGTTGCTCTACGCTCAGTCAAGGTACGGCATGCGGGTCGGCGCCGGCGTCACCGCGGTCTCGGCCGCAGACGCCTATCCGTTCCTGCAGAGCGGGCAGCTCACCGGTCTGCTCGCCGGCATGAAGGGCGGCGCCGAATACGAAGTGCTGGTGCAGAAGGCGGGCTACTCCAAGGCCTACATGCCGGCAGTAGCGGCAATGGATTCGCAGTCGCTCGCCCACGTCGTAATCATGCTGCTGGTTATCATCGGCAACGTCGCCTACTTCGCAACCCGGAAAAGGAGCTCCTGATGCATATCTCCCACTCAATTCTCACGTGGGTTGCCGCCGTGCTCACGGTTGGCATCTTCTCCTTCCTCTGGCGAGACAACCCGTTCTACAAGTTCTGCGAGCACCTGTTCGTGGGAGTATCGGTCGGGTATTCAATCGCACTGACTTGGTATAACGCGGTGTATCCCGACCTGTTCAACCCGCTGTTCCTCCAGCCGCTGTCGGCGGTCCCGCTCGGCAAGAAGCTCCTGCTCGTCATCCCTCTCGCCCTGGGGCTCTGCTACTTCTGCCGGTTCATACCGAAGGTTTCGTGGGCTATCCGGTTCCCGATGGCATTCGTGCTTGGCTGGGGCATGGGAGTGGCCATACCGGCCACGTTCCAGACGTCCATCGTCAAGCAGATACAGGGAACGTTCCTGACCCCGGGAATCTTCGGCCGCTGGGATGTGTTCCTCTGGGCAATCATCTCCTTCATCGGCGTCATCTGCTCGGTCTTCTACTTCTTCTTCTCCAAAGAGCACAAGGGAGCGCTCAGGGTTGCTTCCGAGACCGGCGTCGTCTTTCTGATGGTCGGCTTCGGCGCATCCTTCGGCTACACGGTGATGGCCCGCATGTCGCTCCTCATCGGCCGCTTCCAGTTCGTCCTGCGCGACTGGCTGGGGATTATCCGCTGACCAGAGTCCACCTGGGACTGCTCTTGCTTGCGGCCGTGGCCCTGGCCACGGCCTTAGACCGCACAGAGCGGGCTATCAGCTCTGGTGACTTCCATACCGACCACATCCCCACGCAGTTGAGCGGGCCGGCCGACTGCATTGAGAATGTGCCGACCGACTCGCGGTTGTACGACGACCTGGACCTGCTCAAGACTTCGGGCCTCGTCCGCTCGATGCCCCCGACCAGCAGGCCCTGGACGCGCGGGCAGTTCGCTCGCATGGTATATGAGGCGTTGATCCCGGACCGGAGCTTGCGGCTTGCGCCCGGAATACTCGCGGCCCTCAAGCGTCTGGAGTTCGAGTTCGGCTATGAGCTGCACCAGGCAGTTGCGCGGCGCTCCTCGGTCAACATCCCAGTCCCGGAAACAGACGGTAACGCCCGCTGCGACTTCTTCTCCCGAGTCGGGGCGACCAAAGACACGCAGCACCTGTCGCTGGGTGCCGTCATCGACAACCAACCCGGTGACAAGTTCGTCTTCTACGAACGGTTCGAACTCACCGGCTGGAACCCCCGAATAGTCGAGACGAAACTCCCGCCCGATTCCTCCGGCCTGCACATTCCGGGCATGCGCTACCTGCCCTGGCGCGACCTGGCCACGCTCGAAACCGAAATGGCCTACTTCGCGTTCAGGAATCCCTGGCTGCGGCTCGAACTCGGCCGGGACAAATTCGTGTGGGGTCCGGGCTACACCGGCTCAGTCATGCTCGACGACAACGCGCCGGCGCTCGACCACGTCCAGCTCTGCGCCAGCTACCGCAACTTCAGATTCACGAGCTTCACATCCATGCTCTCACGCTGGGGAATCAGGCCGCGCTGGCTCGCGGCGCAGCGGGTCGAGCTGTCGCTGTGGAACCGCCTTACGTTCGGCGGCGCGATGATGAGCGTGACTTCGTGGGACGAACTCCAGCCGCGACAATTCGGCGCCCTCGTGAATCCGCTTATCCCCATCCTTCTGACGACGGCGAATTCGAGCATGACCGACAACTCGCTCATCGGCTGCGACGCGGTCTGCTACCTCCCGCGCACAAAGGTCTACGGCCAGCTCTTTCTGGACAACTACGAGTTCAACGACCTGAAAAATGCGCCGAATGCGGTCGGCCTGCAGGGGGGCGCCTACTGGACGCCCAACCTGCCGGTAGAAGCAAGACTCGAATACACCCGTATCACGGCGTTCACCTACTACCACCGCATTCACTACATCATGTATGAGAACTTCCTGACCCCGCTGGGACACCCGCTCGGCCCGGACGCCGACCAGCTCTTCGCCACCGTGAATGTCGTTCCCAATGGCTGGCTCAAGGTCAACATCGGGACCGACTATACGCGACGCGGATACCACAACCGCGGCGACTACCTGCGGAAAAGCTACCGGGACACGCTGGACTGGTGGTACCTGCGCCAGCACGACGAATTCCCGACTCGTGGCTGGGACACGCTGGCGGACACGGTAACCGAAGAAGTGGACCGGACCATCCGGTTTGCGCCGGCGGTTGAAATCCGCGCGATGCGCGACCTGTTCGTCTCGCTCACCGTCGGCATATGGCACAGCCAGAATTACCAGGGAGCTATCGGCCTTGATAAGAACGGCGTCGACCTCGCGCTGAAGGTCGAGTACCGGTACTGAGGGCGGGGCTAGGGGCTGGGGGTCAGGACCCGGCCGACGACTGCCTCGATATCCTGAACTGAAACCGCGCCGACGCGAACTACTCGCGGCGGCCTCTGGGCCACGTCCAGCACGGTTGACGGCACGTCTCTTCCGCACAGCCCGGCGTCCAGCGCCACGTCCACCCGTTCCAGCAACGATGGGCTGACAAGGTCAAACCTGCTGGTTGCCGGTTCGCCGTGCAGGTTGGCGCTTGTGCCGGCAATTGGCGCCCCCAGTTCCTCAATCAGGTCGCGCGCCACCGGATGACCGACCATCCTTATGCCGATGGTATCGCGTCCGCCGGTCACAATGGCCGGCACGTTTGCTGAACTTCTGAACACCAGCGCCAGCGGGCCCGGCCAGAACCGGCTCATCAACGGCTGAACCCACGCCGGGACATCGGCCACGTATTCGAGCAACTGGACCGGAGAAGCGCA
>Ga0172370_10006882_pt1 | contig 14108 bp, 11 predicted proteins | sample LakKiv5m_FD_114538 | JGI IMG/M metagenome (GOLD analysis project Ga0172370, IMG submission 114538) | Freshwater microbial communities from Kabuno Bay, South-Kivu, Congo - kab_022012_11.5m | ecosystem: Environmental > Aquatic > Freshwater > Lake | place: Democratic Republic of the Congo...
ATCATCAAAAACAAAACTTTCAAATGCATGCGGCATAAAAACTACAAACCCTTCATGAAAAGAGCTTGCAAAAGGAAGCTTTTGCAAAAAGGACGTTTTTACATTGAATATTTCTGCCCAAAGAGCTTTCTTCTTATTGTAAACCGAAGTATAGAGACTAGCATTCGGAAATATTTTATGGAGAGCAAGTAAAACTCTTTCCGCCCCACCCCATTTGTTCACACGATCATATACCAATGCCACCTTCATATTGTCTTTTGGAGGCAAGTTTTATCTTGATCTCTCCGAAACGCTACTTTCATAAGCCTTTAATGTTTGTTTTGCAACTTTTTGCCAAGAAAAATCAACAACATGATTAAACGCCCTTTGAATTAAAATTTTCATTTTTCTATTTGACCTATTTAAATATGCAAAATTTATTTTCTTATATATTTTTTCCGGATCAACCGGATCAAAAAATATAGCGTTTTTTCCGCATATTTCATGAAGGGCTGGAATATCCGATGCTAAAACTAAACATTTATTTGCCATTGCTTCTAAAACCGGCAGTCCGAATCCTTCCATAAGAGAAGGCATTATTAGCGCAATTGCACTTTTGTATAACACTCCTAATTCTTCATCTGTAACGTTTTCCCGAAAAATAATTTTATCGGTTAGTTTCATTTTTTTAACCTTTTCTTTTAATCTTTTGTAAAAATAATCTTCTTTACCAACTAAAATTAACGGAATATCTTTTTTATTAAATTTCGAATACGCCAAAATTAAATTATTAAGATTTTTATGAGGATATGCATTACCAACATATAAAAAATGTTTCTTTCTTAAAACTTTATTTTGTAAAAACATAACTTTATCATCAACCGCTTCGTAAATTACTTCAATTTTGCTTGGATTTATCTTAAGGTGATCAACGATTTCATTTTTTGTTGCCTTAGAAACTGTGATAATCTTTTTTGCGTTATCGGACGCCTTGGTAATTACATATTTATATCCAATTAATTTCAAATTGTATAAAAGGGGACTTAAAGTAGAAGACTTTCCTGTGGGAAAATGGTCAATTATTAAATCGTGAATCGTTATCACGTATGGTTTTTTATAAAAAACAGGAACGGAAAAATATGGAAAATGAACAAGATCTAACTTTTCTTTTTCCAATATTTTGGGAAAATTCAGCTGCTCATTCAGAGTATGCCATCGAATATCTGCTTTTACTATTTTCCATTTTTTATCCTTACTCGCCTGCTTACTTGTTTTGACGTTAGGGGAGTAAGACAAGAGCTCCGATTTTATTGATTTATAATCACTAGGTAATACAAAAAGAACATAATTATTGTTTAAATCAATTAGCTTAAGATTCTCAACTAAATTTCTTATATATCTTCCAACACCGGATTCACCCCAGAGACGGGCATCAATTCCAATTTTCATAAGCGAATTATAACTAATCAGAGCTTATTAAACAATAAACTAAAATGTTCCGATTTTTCTGAGAATTTTGAGTAAAAATATTTAAATGAGGAATAAGTTTGTTCGTGTAAAAATATTATCCAATTTAAAAAATTAAACGCTGTTATAAACATATTCCAAAACAGCAACTATTTTTTTCCAATCATATTTTTCTTCAACTAAATCTCTTGCATTTTTTGTTAATTCTCTTAATAAGTTCTCTCCTCTAATAAGTCTTATTACTTGATTTGCCTGTTCATTTTCGTTATTTCCTACCAAAACATGAATCCCGTTTACAGCACCAAGTCCTTCAATTCCCAAATCCGTTGTTACTACTGCAACCCCACTTGCCATCGCTTCTAATATTTTAAAGCTTGTTCCGCCGCCAATTCTTATCGGTGCAAGTAAAATATCCGCCTTTTTATAAACCTCAAAAGCATCAAAAACATTTTCATCAAAGGTAACTCCTTCTTTTCCAAGCGCTCTAATTTTTTGAGGGATATTTTTACCAACAATCAGCAGCTTCACATTTAAGTTTGTTTCTAAAATCAGGGGCCAAATTTTAGATAAAATTTGTTCGGCTGCGTCTACATTTTGCATCCATTTAAAATCCCCCATAAAAAGAACAGTCTTCTCTCCTCTTTCAGTTTTAAGTTCTGAGTTTTTAGTTTTAAACTTATCTAGGTCCACTCCGTTTGGAACTATTACAACATCTTTTCTATTCATTAATTTCTTTTCTATTTCCGATACGGCAACTAATTTAGCAGCCCTTTGCCAACAAAGTCTTTCCTGTCTTTTAAGTTTTAGAACATCTAAGGATAAAAGCGGCTTAAGTATAGGAGAAGTTTTATCGGCATACCTTTTATAAACCAAGTATTCTATATTGTGCTCTACTAAAACTACGGGCAAGGAGCGAAGCGACGCAGGCAAATTTTGCATTACATAAAACGTTTCAACATGAATTAGATCATAATTCTCAGCTTCTATTTCATCTTTTATTAATTTTTGCATTTCCTTACTAACATGCCCTGTTGTTAAGAATGAATTGGCGGAAAAACCGGTTTTAATAATGTTAGAAAACGTCCACTGCTTCTTTCTTTCCACTGTTAAAACTTTTTTACAAATTTTTTCAAGCTCTTTTACGTTTTGATCTGTCTGATAACTGCGTTTTTCACAAATTAATGTTATCTCGTGTTTATCTGCAAGATTTTTTATAATGTTAAACAGCCTTACTTGTCCTCCGGAAAAAAGCGGATAGGGTAAAAAAGATGAGACCATTAGAATTTTCATGGTTTTTGCCTTAAGTTAAAGATAACATAATCCGTAGAATTTTTAACAATTTTGTAGGTTTTTCCAATTTCCAAATCTTTTTCGGATGGATTTATAAGAATTAAATACTCTGCCCCCATGCTAATCATCTCCGGAATAGGCTTCTCAAAACTTGCCCATCCGCTTCGATTAGTTTGGTATAAAAATGAAGTATCTCCATTATAGTTTGCAATAACTTTTGCGTTCTTAGGGGTTAATCTATCAACCTCCATCCCGGCTTTAACTATCGAAGGATTATTAATATTAAAATAATCCTTAACCAGATTCCAGCTAAAAATATACATTAATATAAGAAAAATAAATAAAGCAGTTAAAACAAAATAATTTCTTTTCTTTTTATAATTTTGCAAAATTTGTCCAATCCCTAAGCCTAAAAAAATAACAATTGAGGGAATAATTAATATTTGGTAATAATCATGCTGAACATTTCCTCTTGCAATTACAAAGATGTAAGTGAGCGATGAAACGACAAATGACAGAAAAAACAAAAAATCCTGTTTTTTAATTTTTGTCATAAATCCTAGAATCAAAAATCCAATTCCAAAATAGCCTAAGATTAATTTAGTTATCCTTTCAAAGAATATCCATCTAAAAAAGGCGGGTCTAAATCTAATATTTCCGCCGTTAAACAGCCAATCGCTTGCAGGAATTCCTTCCGGAAATTGCATTATCCATTTTCTCCAAAATATTAATGGAGCAATTGCAATAATAAGAAATAACCATAATTGCCATTTTTTAAAAGCAGAAAATTTAAACTTTTCAAATGTTAAATAAATTATCGGCAGAGTAAAAAACAGCGCATAAGGTTTTAACAAAAAAGCACAAGCAGTTAGAACTAGCGCCAGGATAAATCTTAAATCGTAAATCCTAAATCCTAAATCTTTTTTCAGCCATGTTTGAAAAAAGTAAATTGAACCTAACGATGCCGCTACCATAGTTTGGTCAGGAAGAATTGTTCTCCCATAATATATAGAGAAAGGAAGAGTTGCATAGAAAAAAGCTGCCGCAAAACCGGCGATCTTATAACCCCTGTTTTTTAAAATTAAATAGATAAAAACAGTAGCAAAAAGAGAAGAAATTATAGAAATAATTCTTCCCCATTCCTCTAAAGTAAATGTGCCAAAAAACTTAAATGTTCCTGCCTGAAAAGCATTATAGATAGGAAACTCCACAAATCTATAACCCTTTGGATTGTCAATACCGGACGGAACATTGGACAAGTCCTGATAGGTCGGATAAAGTAAATCAAAACCGTTTTTAACAAAATTTCTCGAGACAGAAGATGTGTCTGCCTGTCTCCAAGAATGCCAATCGGCAATAGGACCATCAAATCTATAAAGTCTTGTAAAAAAGGCACACAGAAGAATTACTCCCAACAATATCCATTCTAATTTTTTCATTTTACTTCCGATATAATTCCATTCTTATCAAAGTAAAATACATAATTTTTATTATTTATTCTTTTAATCATCTTAGCCTCTTCTAAACCTCCAAGTTTATGTATTTTTATTGTATCGTCTCTATAAATAAACCAAATGCCATCATCCAGTCCAACCGGGAATATCCATGCTTGACCAATTCTAATTGGAATATTTGCAAAATAAAGATTTGCGTTTCCCTGAATATCTTCATGAAATATTCTAAAATAAGATAAAGTCCTATTTGTAATCCATCCTGCTTTCCCCCAATCTTGCTGCTCTAATTTGTTCTGCCAAAAATAAAAGGAAATTATTAGAAACGCAATTATTACCGCAAAATAAGACCCGTATTTCTTTTGACCGACTGCTTTGCTTATAAAATTAACGGTTAAAATTATTAAACCGGTAAGAAAAACTGCAAAACCAATAGAAGATAAATATCCATATCTTTCCGCTATATTACCAAGCCCCAAAAAAGGCAATAGGGCTACAAAGGAAAATAGTATGCCAAAGAACATTATTTTGGTTAATTCGTTATTAAATAAATTTTTTAATTTTCGTCTATAAACATTCAAAACCAAAAAGACGATCCCTAAGATAACTAGAACTGCTATTAACATAATTGTGGAGTTTTGCCTTAGAGAAAATCTTAATCCGTCATAGATAGCAAAGAATCTCTCGCCGAACATAAACACTCCCCAATACCCAAAGAAATTTCCAAATACATTCGGAATAAAATGGTAAATATTGTAAGCATAATTTCCTCCCATTGCGACTGTGTTTGCCATCTGTCTAACCACTAAATATCCCAGTAAAAACCCTAAATAGGGCAAGTAGGAAAAATACCAGGATTTGTTTCTCTTGGTTTTTATAAATAGATCAACTGTTAAAAGTAAAAGCGGGAAAACAGCTCCTGCCTCGTATGTCACAAGAGCTAAAATGTAAAAGATTATTCCGGATAAATACCATTTTATTGATTTACCGGTTCTGTAAAATACCATCGAGACAAGACCACACATTGTAAAAAGCGTATATAGAGGCGCCGCAAGTATCGCAGTCCAATTAATTACTTCTCCGTGAATAGGTAAAAATAAAAAGATTGCTGCTGTTAGGAAGGCATATAACTTCCTTTTAAATATTCTAAAAGAAACAAAATAAAGAATAACACCAATTAAAAAATGAATAAAAAGAGTGAACAGATGATACCCTTGCGGCTGAAACGAAAACAAGGTGTAAAGAAAAAACATTACAACTTTCGTAAGAGGTCTATAGAAAAATCCGTTTGAATTTATAAAATATTTAGGTAAATCCGAAAGAGTAGAATTTGCAGACCATTTAAGCCAGGTAAAGTCATCTCCGACAAAAAATGTACCAACTGCAGGAAAGAAAAATACCAATAGCAATAAGAATAGGAGAATTATTAAAAAAATGTTTGTAGAAAAGATTTTTTTAAGATTACTTTTTAAATTAAATTGGTTTTTATATAAAAGAATTATTCCCAGCGCAATTCCAAGAAGTATCCAAAGAGTTTCGGCAACTTTAGAAGCCTCAAAAACATCAATTAAAGTTGCATTAAGAAAAAGACCAATTACACCGCCTGCTATACCAAGCAGATAACCTTTGGCAAGCTTGGATTCTATCTTAGGCAGAGTCTCTTTTAGAATTATTCCAAAGATTAAGAATATAAATATAAAAGAAAAAAACCCAAATGCTCCTGTTTCTCCAAGCATTCTAAGATAATCGTTATCCGAAGCAAGGGTAATTGTCGAAAAACCGCTTCCCACAATAGGATTTTTTAAAAAAGCTCTCCAGGCGTTGGGCCATTCTGCCTGAAAACGGGTTGTTAAAGAAATATCGTACACCAATACCTTTTTTACCAAAAAGGATCCTGAGACGCTTGAAATTTCCACTCCTCCGTTATCCAACTTTAATCTTCTTGCTTCTTCAACAGATAATCCCTTTCTAACTAATGCACTCGTCGTTGATACTTGAATGCCCGTTTGTGGAAGTCCAATAAAACCGGTTCCCTCCGGAAGTCTTTGATCCGGAATATTTTCTAAGATAGATTTATCTTTTGCTAATCTTCTTTTTAATTCGTCCGATAATTCAACTTGCCCAACCACTTGTCCCTGATTATTTGTTACAACAGACGCAAACCTTAATGTCTGTATAAAGCGAGTAGCCATAGATCCGCTAAAAATAAGCATTAAAAAAATACTAAGCGCAACAAAAGGAATTATAAATTTCTTCTTGTTTAGAAAAGCTAGTGCAAAAGAAAGTCCGCCAAGATATGCAACAAAAGAGTTTCTGGAAGAAGTAAAGATTAAAATTGTGATTGATAAAATTGCTAAAACAAAAACAAGTTTTTTTGTTACAGACTTTTTCAAACTGAAAAATATGCCGATAAGGATCGGTATTACCATAACAAGATAGGCGGATAAGTCATAATGTCCGGCAAAAGTTGATGTTACGCGGGCATTGGAAGGTAAACAAAGAGGAATCCCTTTTGCAAATTCTTCATTTCCTGTCTGAAAAGATGGAAAACAAAAAGAAAAGTGTTCAAAAAACTTCGGGAATGCATTCCAAATAGTTAAATAGTAATGCTGACCTACTCCATATAAAGAAAACCCTAAAATTGTTACGCAAAGAACGATTAGATAATCTTTTAAGTCTTTTATGTTTTTAATCGTGGAAAATGCAATAAAGAAAAGGATCATGTATTCAATCCTTCTTACATACGAAAATATTGCTACTTTAGGAAAAAAATTTGCAATATAAGGACCAATATAAATTAAAGAAAAAACTAAAGATACAAGTCCAACTCCCCAATAAATAAAAATCGGCCAGGAGATAGAAGTATTTATTTTAGACTTACGGAAAATTAATTGAACAAACCAAATTATAGTTAATCCTAGAATAAAAAAATCCTCAAGCCTAATATATACCCAGGTATGAGCAATATTAATGCTTGGAAGCTTAGGATAAAGGGCAATAAATCCAATTAAAAAGCATATTCCAAATTTTAGAATATTGTTATTTAAGTATTTTAAGAAATTTAGCATTAGTAGTTTGTGTCTATTTTATGGATTTGAATATTATAAATGCAGACATTTATCTAAACCAAGCTGCTCTCCCTAGCTTATAGCTTGGATTTTTCAATTCTCTTTCTTTAATGTGTCTTGCAGGTACTCCACCTACAACTGTAAATGGCATAACGTCTTTATTTACGACAGCGCCTGCTGCAACGATTGCTCCTTTACCAATTTTTACGCCCGGCAATATTATTGACCTTGGTCCGATAAAAACATAATCCTCTATAGTAACCGGTTCTATCCTTGCTTTAAACTCCGGATCGTGAACATCATGCTCCGCGTTATAAACCATAACTCCGGTTGCAAAAGCAACGTGATCACCAATGGTTAAGCTTCCCCTTCCATCCAAGACTACTTGCTCGCCAATTATTGTATCTTTTCCTATTGAGATATTAGGGGGATAATAAAATACTGCACCCATATGGATCATCGAACCTTTACCGATTTTTATTCCGCAAAGTCTATAGCAAAATCTTCTAAAAAAGTGTGAAGGAATATGCCCCACAATTTTTAATTTAAAATTTATTAATTCCCAAAAAATTGTACTTACCCTCCTTAAGATTCTATTCATAATTTAAAGTTAAGACTTCTCTTGTCCTATCTCTTGTAAAACATCTAGTGTTTTACGTGCTGTTTTTTCCCAGGAAAACTTTTTTACTTGTTCGTATCCTTTTTTAAGAAGTTTACTTCTTAATTCTTCATCATCGACAAGGGATTGTAAAGCCTTAGTAATATGTTCAACATTTTCGGGGTCAAAATATACAGCCGCATCTCCTCCGGCTTCGGGAAGGCTTGAAACATTGCTTGTTGCAATAGGACACCCGTATTGCATTGCTTCCAAAATAGGCAAACCGAATCCTTCGTAAAGGCTTGGTAAACAAAAACAAAGGGCATTCTTATAAAAGAATGGCAGATCTTCATCTGTAATATTTTCCAAAAATTTTACTTTCTCTTTTACACCAAATTTTTCAGGAGCTGCCAAAATTTCTTCATATTGCCATCCCTTTTTACCCACAATCACCAATCTTAAATCCTTAATACTTCCTTCTTTATTCTTAATACTCGGCTCTAACTTTGCAAAAGCTTCAATAAGCCTTGATATATTTTTTCTAGGCTGCAATGTGCCAACAAACAGAATGTAGGGAGAGGATATTCCGAATTTTTCTTTCAAATCTGTCATACTTGTTTCTTGCTTCTTGTTTATTGATCTTTGTTTGATTCCCGGATAGGTAACAACGACTTTTTCAGGATCAACTCTATACTCTTTGAGTATATCATCTCTAGAGGAATTACTAATGGTAAATACCTTCACGGCTTTTTTAACAGAATATTTTGTCCAATTTATAAGTTGATATAAATCGTCTTTATTAAAAAGTTCAGGAAAATAAATATATGACAAATCCATTATGGAAACTATTGTTGGTGAAGGAGAAAAGCGGGGAGAGTAATGAGAAGGAGAAAAAAATATGTCAGGCTTGTTCTTAGAAGAAAATAGCCTTAAGGGCAGAGCAAGTTGTGTCCACATTTTTTTAGGACCAAAAACTTCGTATTCCCATCCCTCCCTCTCTTTAGGCATATGTGGCAAAGGAGAACTCTTTAAATAAATTTTGAATTTTAAGTTCCTAGTTTTGAGTTGCTCAAATTGCCTCAGCAGTGCGAACGCATATTCTCCGATTCCTACTTTTTTTTCTACATTTGCCTCATTTCCATCAATTCCAATATTCATATTAAGTATAAAGAATTATGTATCATGAATTAAGTATAACTCTTAGAGCTCTTAACGAGCCCGTTAATTAATTTATGAATTTTTGTTGTTTTTTGATCAATTGCCTCATATAAATCATTTGTAATATATTTTAAATCTTTAGAAACTATTAATTGATTCTGGATTTCCGTTAACGATCCAAGTGACGTTCTATAAAACTGTATTTTCTCTTTTGCAGTTCTTCTCGAAAATCCTTCTGCAATATTACTAGTTATAGAAACCGCCGCTCTTCTCATTTGATTTGTTAACCCAAAAACTTCTGACTTAGGAAAATTTTCAGTTATTTTATAAATCTCCAATACTAATAAATGCCCTTCTTTCCAAGCTATTAAATCTTTGAAGGATGTAATCTTTTTATCCATACTTTATTCTTAATACTTTCTTCTTCATACTTCATACCCCTGGATATATTACCGATAATCTATTTTTTTCTATTCCTAGAATTTTTTGTGCATCTTCTGCTGTTGATTTTGAGATACAAAAAACCATATCTGATTCTTTCTTAACCCAATGTAATTTTCTTTTTTGCGTATTTATAATCTTCAAATCTGTTTCCCCAGGATATTTATATACTATTAAATCATATAAAATAGTTGCTTTTCTGGCTTTTTTGACTGGTGGCTCAACCCAATCCGAAGTTATAAAAACATCAACGTCTCCGATAAACCACTCTATGGGAGCAACATGGAGTTTATTCCAAAGAATATTTAAAACTGTCTGCGGAATTCTATATTTTTTTATTTTGATATTTGAAATCGATTTGAAATTTGAAATTTGAAATTTGAAATTCTTTCTTAATGAGGAATAAAACAAGATGTACTGATTTTTTGAATCCTGTTCTAGCAGGTTTTGAACCAAATGTTCAAGGTAGACTGCTACTCCTGTTTTTTTGTACGCAATTTGCGAAATATCGATCCCAATTTTCATAAATTAATTATCTCTAATTGCTAATTAACAATCAACAATTAACATAACTTATCTAAATCTTAAATCATAAATATTAAGTCCTAAATCTTAGTTATTCTGAATTATATTTTATGATGATATCTTCCTCAGCGATTTTTTCGGAAGGATTACTGGAAACATGTAGTACAAGATCTGCGATAAAACCGGTAAATAAAACTTGAAAACCGGAAACTACAAAAAGAACCCCAAAAACAAGTAAGGGTCTATTTCCAATCTGTTCTCCAAGAAAACGTAAAATTGATAAGTAAACAAGAAAAACAAAGCCAATAAAAGAAAGTGTCATTCCTACGACTCCAAAAAAATGCATTGGTCTTGATTTATACCTGGAAAGAAAGAGCATAGTAAACATATCTGGAAATTCCTTAAAGCTTTTAGAGAAGCCGTATTTTGACTTACCGAATTTTCTTTTTTCGTGAATAACGGATACTTCTGTAACTTTAAAGCCGTTTTGATACAGAAGTAAGGGAATAAAGCGTTGCATTCCTCCATATAAATTTAATGATTTTGCAGCTGTCTTTGTAAAAACCTTTAACCCGCAATTATAGTCGTGCAACTTAAGCCCCCAAAAAAAACCCGAGAGAAAATTAAATAGCTTAGAAGGAAGATTTATAAATAATTTAGAATCTCTCCTATGCTCTCTCCATCCGACAACTAAATCGTATCCTTCTTTTAATTTACTTAAGAGCTTAGCCATTTCTTCCGGCCGATCTTGTAAATCAGCATCAATAGTTATAATGGGATCTCCATTGGCTTTTTGGAAACCAAAAGTTAGAGCTTCTGCTTTCCCCTGATTCTTCCTAAAAGAAAAAACCTTAATCTTTTTATCTTTTAAACCCAGCTTTTTGAGGATCTGAAGTGATTTATCTGTAGATCCGTCATCAACGAAAATAATTTCGTAGTTTTTATCCAGTTTGGATAAATTAAGGGTTAAAACTTTATAAAATGCTTCAAGGCTTTCTTCCTCGTTATAAACCGGCACAACAGCACTAATCATGATGCTATTCTATCATTTCCTAGCTTTGCAGTCTATTTTATCTATTTTCCAAAAAAAACTATAAAAGGAGAAATTAAATGTCTTTAGTCTTACTATTACTTACCTTATTTGGAAAAACATACTGCTGAAAAATTCCAATAATTAAAAAGTAATAGAGCCAAACCGCGCTTCGTTCAGCAACATCAAACAAATTAAAAATAAAGAATAATGGAATTAATAATAAAAAACATAGCGCAAGTAAAAAAGTTGTGTTGCTCTTAAGGGAATATCGTTTTGAAATTACTATCCACGAAACTAGAAGGATTAACGTACTTAAAACACTACTTAATTGACGGACGAAAAATATGTTTACTATTATTAATCCCAGTAAATACGCAACTATCAAGTTTAACTTAACAACATATTTAAATTCTGGATGTTTTACTGAAAAAAATATCAAAAATGGTTTTACTTGGTAAATCCAGAAAACATATAGAACGAAAGGCAAGAGATAAACAAGAGAAGAAACAAAGAAATCAATACTGGTAAATGAATTAAGGAACTTTTTCCAAAAATGGATTATAAAAAGTTTTTTGTCGGACAAAAGCTCGCTTTTTGTAAATTGATATTTGGTTACAACTATTGGATTAATCGGACTGATTGCAACGGCATTTTTAAATCTGCCTTTCGTAGAAGTTAAACTAAACTCATAAGTTTTATTTTTTGATTCTTTAATTATTGGAAAACCAAATGTAAACAACTCATCCGGTTGAAATTGATCAACTTTGTAAAAGTTATCATAGTAGTCTTTCTTTGCATTTTTTTCTTTAATCCTGAAAATTAAGACATCATCATTTATCCTAGCAAAAGTATTAAACCTTACGGAGATTATTCCCAAATTGTTTTCATTTGCTTTAAATTCACCATAAATAGTTTCTCCTTTATATATTTCTTTTGTATGACTTTCAATTTTGTAAGTATTATTATTGTCCGGATAGGTTAAAACGGAAATCGAAGCATATGAATTATAAATAATAGATAAAAAGATCCAAAGAAATATTAGCAGTGCCGGTATTAAAAAATAAGATGTATATTTTTTAAGAGAGGGTATTTTTATTAATTTCATAAACTTTAATATTTATTATTCTCTAAAAATTTTAGAGATATTCTCATCTAGGATTTTATTCCAATCAAACTGACTTCCAAATTTAATTGCATTTTCTCTGTATTTTTTCTGTTTCTTCTCGTCTTTTAAAAATTTAATTATTTTCCATGCTAAATCGTTTTTATTATAGTCTGATATGATTCCGCATTCTTTTTTTAACAAGTCTTTAGATATCATTGTAAGCGATGTCGTAATAACAGGAAGCCCTGCCGCAAGATAACTCTTAATTTTAGAGGGATCTGCAAAATAAGACCATTTAGAAAGCTCCTTGCTATACATTGCCACAGCTAAACCACAGTTTGAGAGTATTTTTTCAACATCTTCATGTTTTTCCATATATCCTAGAAATTCAATATTTTTCTCTAATTTTAACTTCTTTACCTGTTCTTTTAATGCGTTTTCATAATTCCCAATTCCTATAATTAGCATCTTTGCATCATTAATTTTTTTCAGCACTTGAGGCATCGCATCTATTACCAATTGAATGCCTTGATGAGGAGATAATCCTCCTGCGTAAACAATAGTATGTTTTTCCATCTCATTAAATTTTTTCCGCTTTATTCTATCAAACCAAATACCGATAGGAACAATTATTTGTCTGTTGTATTTTTTCCTATCCATCCCTCTAATTTTTTCCCTGCCAATAGCAATTCTGCTTGTTAAATTCCAAGTCATATCTGCATATCTAACAGCAATTTTTTCTATATTCCCATATATAATATTTAAAAGTTTATTATCAAACCTATTAGGCACAAAATCAATCGTATAATAAATAACCTTGTCCGCTACCTTAAACATCTTTAAGGTTAAGGCAGAAAGAGTATTCAAGTTGTCAAGTGCGATTATTAAATCCCATCTATTCCCTACCTTAATAACCCATACAAGGGTTAATAAATAATCTTTCACATATTGGATTATGGATGGATATTTTCTATTTTTAAATTGCACTTTTTTTATCAACTTTCCTTTTTTATAAAGTTCAAAATAAGGACCGGGTCTGTCTTTTATATAAAATAGGGGATGGGCAACAAAAAGAAGTTCTTCAACCTGATTTTTCAAGAAATATTCCTTTAAATCCTGGGCCGGAACAGTGCTAACAACATGAGCAAGAATTATAATTTTTTTATCTTCGTAGTTCAAAGATCTTACCTCCTATCTTACTTCTAAAATGAAAAACTAAACATAAAACTAAAAAGAGAAAAGACAAATCAAAAATTAAATTACCGAAAAATTGAAGAGAATAAGGAACAAAATACAGTGTTAAGGTCATATCAATGCTACCGTCTTTGTTTAAAATATAACTATTTTTAGGAAAGTTTGATTCAATAAAAATTGCATCCATATTCCAACTGTTTGCATATTCCTTATAAACTCCATGATTTGTTTCTAAAACAGGTTTCTTAAAAAGAAATGCTAAAGGATTTTCGTTTACTTGATCCCCCGGATATATCTTCCATTTTTTAGAAAAGGGCTGATCAAAAATGATGGAGGTACTTGCGCTTAGTTTTTTTACTGTAATTAGATATTTGTACGCTGAAACTTTCGAATAAGTAATTATTGAATTTTCCGATGAATATATCAGGGGTTTTGGTTTCCGATTATTTTCAACCACTTTTTTAATTTGGAATACACTAATATCTCTTGATCTATCTCCAACAGAAACGTATCCCTCATCGTAAGGCTGTTGAAACCTCCCCAAAAAAATTAATCTATCGTCATGTTTAAAATCATTTACTTTTTCTCCCGCATCAAGTTGCAGCCTGTTATAAATTAAAATTGTATCTACATTATATCTAGTAAGCTTGTCTATAAGCTTACTATCGGCAATATTTCCTATGTTCCTGTAGTAGTTTTGAGCATTAATAGAAAAAGGACTTGCCCCGCAAGCAAAAGATTTTTGATGTATTATCTGACCCAGCTCAAGGTAGCCTTGCGGGCAGCCATGAGGTTGACC
>Ga0172370_10006885_pt1 | contig 14097 bp, 12 predicted proteins | sample LakKiv5m_FD_114538 | JGI IMG/M metagenome (GOLD analysis project Ga0172370, IMG submission 114538) | Freshwater microbial communities from Kabuno Bay, South-Kivu, Congo - kab_022012_11.5m | ecosystem: Environmental > Aquatic > Freshwater > Lake | place: Democratic Republic of the Congo...
AGCAAAAGGACGGGGTTTGTCACAAAAAGAGGCGCAACAATCTCGAGACGAGCATGGCAGTAATATCATACCAGAGAAAAAAGGTGGCTCTTGGCTAATTATACTTTTGCGCCAGCTGGCCAGTCCAGGTAGCCCGGATAATCCGCCTAGCTTTGCTTACTGGATTTTCTTCTCTATATTTATCTTCTTCAATATCTTTGCCCTTAATCAGTATTTGCAGTACAAGAAGATAGGCAAGTGGAGTGACTATCTTTATGGCGAGCGCTCTTACATTATCCTAAGTTTCGTGGCAAAGTCGTTGCTGGCTTGGCAGGTGTTTGCCGGAACTCTAAGACCCTAGCTTATTGTCCCTCGGGGAACAATCAGGCAAAATAAGGAATAATGGGCAGTAAATACGGCAAGTGGTTTGCGGTTGCTAGCTGGACGATGCTAGGACTGTTGGCAATTTTTCAGGTTTATTTGGCCGATGCCGACTCGCAAACCACCGACGAGGCAGTACATTTGAGCGCTGGTTATACTTATCTCACAAAAGGCGACTGGCGCTTTAACCCCGAACATCCACCCCTAGTCAAAGAGCTTGCTGCCCTGCCTTTATTGTTTATCCGCCCTAATATCACAGCAGAAATGGATGAGTTATGGAAAAAATCTGACAACTTCTTCTTTGATTCCTGGCGGGAGAATAGGGAGTACGGCGAGCTACTGCTCTACGGGGCTGGCAATAATCCAGATCAGCTTCTATTCTGGGCAAGAATCCCTACAGTCTTGCTAACCTTAGCACTGGGAATTGCTATTTATCTGATTGCCAGGCGACACTGGGGCGCCCTAGCGGGATTTGTGGCCACGGGCTTGTATTGCTTTAATCCAACTATTAATGGCCACGGCCACTTAATTACTACCGATATTGCCTTGGCGCTTGGATACTTGCTGACGGTCTATTTCTTCTGGCAATTTCTTGTTTCTCCTAGCAAAAAAACAGCTATGTTGTTTGGATTTGGATTGGGATTGGCAATTATGTCAAAACACACAGCAATAATTCTGGTACCCGCTTTGATAGTAATTGCTCTATTTGCTTGGTTTAGTCAAGAAAGCCGACCGAGATTTTGGCCCACAGTTGGCAAGCTTGCCTTGAGCCTGCTGATTGCTTGGGCAATGCTTTGGGCTGGCTATGGCTTTCGGGACGCTGGTTTGCCGGCCACTTCTTCCGCCACTTTTGCCTCCCGAGAAGCCAACGCGAATAATGGAGAGATTTCCTCTAGCCACTCTGATGAAAAGATAGACCGGGGTTACAGCCATATCAGACCGCTTACATTACTGTTTCCTAACCAATATCTTAAAGGACTGTTTTTGGTACTCGCGCACGCTTCCAACGGGCATCAGGCTTTTTTGCTCGGACAAACCTCAACTTCTGGCTGGTGGTATTATTTTCCGGTGTTATTTCTACTCAAAACCCCGCTACCCGCGCTGGCGCTGTTTTTCGGCGCGCTCTACGTGCTTATCCGCCAGAGAGGAACTGCTCCGTTAGCGGTTGTGCTTGCTCTATCAGGCGGGGTATTTTTTCTGTTTGCAATGAACTCCAAGGCCAATTTAGGCGTCCGTCACATTATGCCCGTTTTTGCCCCTTTAATGCTGATTGCTGGCTGGGCAGTTAGTCAGAACAAAAAACTTGCCGCAGGCGCGATACTATTATTGGTTTGGTCGGCTGTAGTAATGGCGCTAGCTATGCCAAATTACCTTAGCTACTACAACGAGTTGGTTGGAGGAAGTCGGCAAGGCTACAGAATAGCTACTGATTCAAACGCCGACTGGGGACAAGACCTAAAAAGAATCGCTCAATACGCGAAGAAGAATAATATTTCGCCATTGTTTTTGGAGTACGGGTGGAATGGTCTTCTAGCGAACAATTATTACATAGGAGAGGGAAACTATCTGTCCCTGTCTGAGAGAAGACCGGGCGATAGAGGCTTTGTTATTATCGGCGCCTCGGCAGTTAATGAGAAGAGATATTCTTACTTGCGTGATTGTCCAAAACAAGGAGCAATAACGGCCAGCGTCTTCATCTGTGAGCTGGAGGCTAGCGATGAGTAGCCAGAACTCAATTGAGCTTTCCGTGATAGTTCCGGCCTATAACGAAGCGGGACGGATCGGCAAGACGCTAAACGCTCTCCACCAGTATCTCTCAAAAAGGGAAGAGAGGTACGAGATATTGGTAGTGGACGATGGCAGCCAAGACAATACGGCCGAGGTAGTCAAAAAACTATCTCTACCTAGCGTCTCTTTACTTTCTTACGGTAATAACCGAGGCAAGGGCTATGCGGTAAACTTTGGCTTTAGGCACGGACAGGGAAAATGGCGACTTTTCACCGATGCCGATAGCTCTACGCCAATCGAAGAGCTTGAAAAACTCTGGCTGTATCGAGATAAGTACCCAGTAGTTATTGGGTCACGTTACCGCCCAGACAGCCAAATTACCCTCAAACAGCCGTTCTTGCGCCGCGCCGGCTCTAGGGCAGGTAATTTGCTGACTCGCTTGCTTATTTTGCCAACAACGAGCGACACCCAGTGCGGTTTCAAGCTATTTAGCCAAGTGGCGCTGGAGAAAATTCTGCCACGGCAGACAATCTGGCGCTGGGGTTTTGATATGGAAATATTACGCATTGCTAAAGAGCAAGGCTTTCCGATAAAAGAAGTCGGCATCATCTGGCAAAATGATGAGCTATCAAAAATTCAATCTTCTAGGGTTTTCGGTCAAACCCTGCGCGAGCTTTTGTCTGTCAAGCTAAACTCTCTTAAGGGAAAATACTCCCCCGCTGATACTTCAGAAGCTGGCTACTTCATTAAATTCGCGCTAGTTGGTGCCATCGGCACCCTACTAGATCTAGCCGTGCTTAACTTTTCCTACCTGGTTTTGAGAACTGATTTATATCTTGCGGTAGCTTTAGGATTTTTGGTTGGGGCGTTAAATAATTACCTACTCAACTCCCTCTGGTCTTTTCAACAGAGACTCTCTTGGCATCAGCTAATTCAGTTTTTATTCGTTGCTATTGGGGGCTGGATATGGACGGAGCTAATTATGTTCTTCCTTGTTGAGATGGTTGACAGGAACTATAACGTCGCCAAGCTGGTTGCATTAGCTCTGGTATTCTTTTGGAATTACTTTGTCAACCGATATTGGACTTTTGGGAAAAGGAAAACCTAACCTGCTAAATAGTATGATTCTTCGCGAAAAAACCGCAGTCAAAAACCCGCAGAGTCTAATCACTTCCTTTTTCTGAATATTTTTGCGTGCTACACTTGTGCCAACATCGGTCTTACCAAAAGTAGGGCAGATTACCTTAACAAAAGGGGGCAATGTTGGTGGCGCGCATGCAGAAGATTGTTCTTGTGGAGCCACGCGCTCCCGGACATCATGTTTACAGCCGAGTCCGTCTGCCTCGGCTGGGCTTACCACTCCTTGCGGCTATCTTGAAGCGCGAAGGCTACTCTAATGTTACGATCTATTGCGAAGATATCGCGCCAATTGACCTAGAGGACGTGTGTCGAGCCGACTTCGTCGGCATCTCTACAACAACTTCAACCGCACCAGCCGCCTATCGACTTGGTAGTCTCATCAAGCAATGCCGACCTGAAGCGGTCGTCGCCATCGGTGGGGTTCACGCCACCTTCATGCCAGACGAGCCCTTCGGCGCAACGCCGTTCGAACGATTCGGGGCCTTGGCACCGGTTTGTGACTTTGTCGTCCGCGGGGAAGCCGAGAGCCTTCTGCCTTGGCTCCTTCATCAGCTTGAAGACGGACAGAAGCCCGAGCCGATTCTAGGGACGGCCGGTCTTGATCACCCCGAAGGTCACAATCACAATCTCGACGACTTGCCCTTCCCAGATCTGGGCTCAATCGTTGGTTGCCAAAGGATGCGCATCGCCCCGATCACCACTTCGCGAGGGTGTCCTTTCGATTGTGTTTTCTGTTCCGTTATCGAGATGTTCGGACAGAAAGTGCGTTATCGCTCCATCGATCTGCAGGATCCCCGGAGCGTGATCTCCGAGATGAGAGTCATCAAAGCCAAAAACTGGCACAGCGTCTTCTTCTACGACGACAACTTCTGCGTCAACACCGAGCGCACCAAGCAGCTGCTGGAGAACATGATCCGAGCCGACGTCGTACCGCGAACATGGTCGGCACAGGTGCGAGCAACCGAGATAGTACGCGATCGAGAGCTTCTTGGGCTTATGCAACGGACCCACTGCGTCATCGCCTACATGGGCCTCGAGTCTGCAAATCCCCAAACGCTCCAGGGGTTCAACAAGCATCAGAGCGTGGAACAGATCGTTGAGGCGATTCACGTCCTACGCGAGTACGACATCAGGACGCATGGGATGTTTGTCTTCGGAGCAGATGAGGACACGGTGGACTCACTACGCGCCACTGCTGATTTCGTCATCAAACACGATATCAGCACGGTCCAGTTTCTCCTCTTGACGCCACTTCCCGGAACTCGCTGCTTCCAGCAGCTACGCGACCAAGGGCGCATCTTCGACACCGACTGGAGTCACTACGACGCCCACCACACAGTTTTCTGGCCGAGACAGATGTCACCGGCCCAGCTACAACGAGAGGCGTTCGAAGGAATGGCCCGTGTCTACAGATACTCTCGATGCGCTTCAGCGCTGCGCCAGGGTAACTGGATGACAGCGGCCCTTCGTTTCTTTGCCCACCATTTGCTCGCCGGGCAGTCTCGCCAGATGGCAGACTATATGCGCAACCTACCAAACCGAACACTCCCAGCGACCCCCTAACCTACGCCAAGCGCCTCCCGTTCCAGGGAGGCGCTACGCTTTTGTAAGACGAAAGTCTAGCTTTTTATCATTTTTCCGTCTTTCAAATGAAAGATCATATCGGTATTGGTATTACCCGCGATAGACAGATCGTGGGTTACGACAACGATGGTAGTCTTTTCCGTGCGCGCCAAGTTATGCAGGAGGACAAAAATCATTTTTCCGGTTTGCGAATCCAGGTTGCCGGTTGGCTCATCGGCCAAAATTAATTTTGGTTCATTAGCTAACGCCCGAGCAATCGCCACTCGTTGTTGCTCCCCTCCTGAAAGACGAGTGGGACGGCGTAGCTGTTTGTCGGCAGTAATACCGACTGCATTAAGGAGGCGCTCGGCTCGCTCAAACCGCTTGGCTTTTGGCCAGCGGCCAAACTCTAGCGCCAGCATGACGTTCTCTCTTGCCGAAAGATTAGGAATTAGGTTATAAGACTGAAATATAAATCCTATTTTACGGCTACGGTAGCAAGCTTTGACTCGCTCGCTCATTTTACCAATATCCTGGCCGTCTACCTCCACCGTACCAGAGGTTGGCTGGTCCAGTGCTCCCAGAAAAGACAGCAAGGTGCTTTTGCCACTACCGCTTTTGCCAATTATGGAGGCAAACGCCCCCTCTGGCACCTCAAAGTTGATATCCTGCACTGCCTTCACTTTTATTTCGCCAGAAGGAAACTCTTTGAAAAGATTTTTGACTTTTAACATCATTCACTCCTCATTACTTCCGCTGGACGAACGCGCGAGACCATCCAGGCAGGTACTACACTGCCAATAAATGCGATAACAATGGCGGCCACTAGACCGTATAACAGAATCTCCCAACCAACCGAGGCCTGAATGTTTCGCCAATTAGTATTACTTTCACCGATGAAGCCCATCATTCGACCACCAGGCATACCCCTTCCGACTGTTTGAATTGAACTGTTTGAGTTCTCAACCAGCATTCTGGTGATGGGGCTACTTGCCAGAAGTCCCACAACCGTACCGACTGCCGCACTAATTATTGTCAGCGTAATAGATTCAGCAACAAATTGAGTAATGACAACAAAGTCAGTTGCCCCAATTGCCTTAAGTACGCCAATCTCGCGACGCCGCTCACGTACAATCATAAGCATCGTAAGTAAAATCACCACCGCTCCAGCAATTAGCGCTCCAAGCAAACTAAAGGTTGATATATTTTTTATGCTCTCAAGAGGAGACAGGGCTTGGCCAGAAGTATCCTGTTGGCTAACCACATCCGCCGCCGCTCCTAATTTTTCTTGAATTGACGACACTGTCGCCTTAGCGTTGTCGATATCATCAACCTGCACAATGGCGCTGGTTATATTGCCCACTTGACCCGATAATCGCTGAATGGTTCTAAGCGGGAGGATAATCATATTATTAGAAAAGGAGTTACCGGCATCGAAAATACCCTCCACTTGAATAGCTGTGTCATAGGCCTGAAAAGTCGAGCCGACAGACAGACTGTTTTTCTCTGCCAAATCCTTACCCAAAAGAGCGACCTCCGCATCAACTGCTGGATCAAATTTTCCTCCCCCAATTATACTTATCTCGCCACCACCAAATGACTGTAAATTAGTAAGGTCGCTACTGCCCAAAGATGTAATCGGCGGAGTAAAATTGCGTGGAGTCCGGCTAGGCGCTGATCCGGCAGAATCGGGAATACCAGAGCGTCCTGCAAACCTTTCCCCCAACGAACCAGCGTCAACGGCCGTGGCCAAATTAGTTGAGCTAGTACCTAAGCGATCGGTTAATGTTTCTGAGACTGATACAACATGTGGGAGCGAGCGGACGGAATCTATCTGACTACTAGTTAACGGTTCACCTCCTCCCTCAAAACCACGCATGCCCGCAGGTGAGATAGTAATCGTATTTCCAATAGAACTTTTAACAGAAGCAATCTTTTCCTGAACGGCCGTCCGAGCCGCCAGCATTGAAAGCGCCAAACCAATACTAATCCCAAGTATCGTCACCACCGCTAGAGTGCGAGTGAGATTGCGAAAGGCATCTCGTATTCCTCAGCTTACTGCTCCCATTAATTTATCTCCTTCCAATTCATAATCCTACCTCTTGCTGAAAAAAGGCTTAAATTTCATCCTTTCGGAAGGCGAACAATAAAAACCGACCCTTTCCCCGGGGTGCTTTGCGCTCTAACTTCGCCCTTATGTAAAGAAGCGATGTTTTTCGCTATCGCCAACCCCAGTCCATAGCCACTTATCTTGCCGGTGACCCTAGAGCTTTCACCTCGATAGAACCGATCAAATACATGAGCCAGCTCTGATGCTTTTATCCCCAATCCATAATCTTTAACCGCTACCTCCCAATATTTCCCGTCATTTTTTCCGGTTATATTAACAGACTGATTGGTTTTACTATATTTCAGGGCATTGTCTATCAATGTCGCAAACAACTCTATCAAAGATGGCGCATCTCCATTTGTGTCCATTTTGCCAGGTAGAGAGGTCGTAATCTCAATATTTTTCTCTCTAGCCAATGGAGTAAAGCGCTCTAGCGCTTCGCCTACAAGAGAAGAGAGAGAAACTGTCTCGAACGATAGTTCGGTGGCTAGATCGGTACGAGCCAGCCGTAAAAGCCCGTCGGAAAGTGAGGTGAGCTTTTCCAGCTCCTCTAGATTGCTTTTTAACAAAACCCTGGCATCTTCAAGAGAAAACTTTTTTTCACGCAGAGCCACCTCTATCTCTGCGCGCATCGTCGCAAGCGGGGTGCGTAATTCATGGGAGGCATCGGCGGCAAAAGCGCTTTGCGCATCGTGGGCACGTTTAATCGGCAAAATTGTTCGTCGCGCCAGAAAATAGCCACCTACTCCACCCAGCATAATAATTATTGCATTGATATTTATCAAACCGATAATAATCCTTTGCTTTCCTTCTTGCAGTTGTGATTGGCGAGTTAACTCCAAGTCGTCCCAATTAATTAGGCCTCGTAAGGGCCCGGAGCTGCGGAGAAATGTTGTTTGTCGAGAAACGCTGGAGTTCAATTCTCGCATTGACAGCCGGTACAGATTGACGCTAAAAAACAGGCAGATCACTACAATGATACCTAAGTAAAGCGCGGTAAGTCTAAGCGTGGCGCTACGAAACATCTCCTATTTAGTTTCTCCAAAAACATATCCAAAACCGTGACGTGTGGTTATTAGAGGTTTACCCTCGAAAGGTTTTTCAATTTTCTTACGTAAGTTACGCACATAAACCTCAACCGTGTTGGGTAAAATATCGTCATCGTAATTCCAAATATGGCCGATAATTGTTTCCTTGCTTAAGACTCGACCCGGGTGACGTAAGAAGTACTCTAGCAGAGAAAATTCCTTTGCGGTAAGCGTGATGGGCTTTCCTTGACGAGTTACAGTAAAATTTATCGGATCAAGCTGAAGGTCATGGTAGAACAGGTTTGTTTCCAGCGCACCGTGAGGTCGGCGAAGAAGCGCTCTAACTCGCGCCAATAACTCCTCAAAGGCAAAAGGCTTAATCAAATAGTCATCGGCGCCAACATTTAGCCCCTCTATTCGATCAGAAACTTTGTCCTTGGCGGTAAGAAAAATCACCGGTAATTCAAGACCCTTTTTCCTGATAGCCTGTAAGAGTATGACGCCTTCGACATCAGGAAGCATCCGATCTAAAATTAGTAGGTCATAGCTATATGTTGCCAGCATTCCGAAAGCATCCTTGGCAGTATGTGTCACGTCACAGGCAAATCCTTCTTGCTCCAACCCTCTCTTCAGAGCATGGGCAATTTTTTCTTCATCTTCTACCAGTAATATTCTCATGGCATTCAACATATTAAGATCTTCTGAAGATTTACTGAAGGCCCCCTAGAGGTGTTGCGTCGGATCGTCAAGACGCCAACAATGGGCAGTTTGGTCGGCCGACTGGTTCTGAATAGCGGCAATCTCTTGGTCGGAAGCTTTAAGCTCTGGATTAACAACCGAGTTATCGGCCTGCTTATAGCCAAAAACACAGTTTAGCGCTGTTTTCTCCAAATCAACCAGCGTTTGATTGACCGTAGCAAATCGCTCGGCCACCTTTTTATATAGAGGATGAATTTTGTAGGCAGGGTTAGGTTCCGGCGTCCCGCCATCTCGCAGATGACAATACAACCCTTGGGTTAGTATTCTAATATGAGACAAACGGTTAAGGGCATTGTTTTTTTGGAAGTCATTTTGGGCCGCGGCGTATTCTGTTTGAAAGGCGTTGAGCTCCTTCTCGATCATATCCAGCTCGATCTGGAGATTTTGCACGCTTTGAGGTGTTACTTTTTGTGAAAGCGTCTTACCGCTGACGGCAAATTCATCAACGAAATTATGAAAATCGTCTAATATGCTCATGGTTGTTTGCTGGCCCTTATTTTTCTGCCCCAATATATACCAACAACCAATACAAAAAGTATACTGAAAAAAACAAGTCGCCCCACCCCTCTCATAGAAATAATTTACCAGTAGCGACGATAACTGTCAAAAGCAAGGTGCTTGACAAAACTTGCTGAGACGGACAGGCTAAGAAAAAGGAGGGAAATGAAAAAAACAATCGTTAGCTTAATTATGTTGCTGTTTGCCTTGGGACTGGGCGTGGCTCCAGCGACACGGGCAGCATCAGAAATAGATCAGTCTAGCACTACAGGGGCAGGATCGCTGAGGATAGCTACTGGAGCTAGGATGGCCCAAACTTTTCGCCCTGCCTACTCGGTTTTAGACAAAGTAGAGATTGAAATTACCGGAGCGGTGGGAGGAAGTACGCTCGATGTTCATTTAAGCGAACTCCAGGGTGAGGGGTGGAACGCCTTAACCACCATAACCGGCCAGACGGTTACTGATGGCTGGAATACCTTTGACTTCACCAATCAAAACCTGACAGTCGGCGGTAGATACGCCATTTTTGTCTATGATTACACTGATTCGCCGAGAAATACTTCTATGTGGAAATACGCCACCGGCAATCCATATGACAGGGGTTATGCTATCTGGCAGACTACCGACAAAGAAGATTGGGATTTTAACTTCAGAACTTACACTGTTGCTGATGATCCGGAAGGAAATCCGGCTCCAGCTGGTGATAACAACTCTAGCAATACTGGAAATACTACAAGCGATGCCTCTACCGCTCCAATCACAACCACCAGTGCTTCGATCAAAGCGCCTTCTGGTTTAACCGGGAAGTACGACTCGGGAGTTGTTCTGACTTGGACGAAATCCGCCACTAGTACCATAGATGGTTATCACGTCTACCGCTCCACCCAAAAAACTACTGGTTTCACTCGAGTTGGTACGGTTGACAGTAGCAAAACAACCTACACGGACATCACGACAACCGCGGATACTACCTATCACTACTATGTGCGGGCATATTCCAATGTTGGTGAGTCGGTTAGCTCTAACACTGTCAGCATTAAAACAACCACTGGAGCCGTTGCGGAAACGGTAAAGCGTTCTTTGATAGCTAGCTATCTAGAGGAAGAAGATGGCGGCTTCAACTGGTTTAACTTTTGTCTGATTTCTTGCGGTGGAATATTGCTGCTTGCTCTGGTGATTTATGAAGTATGGCGCTGGCGCAAAACCGGCCGTTTCCTCAACCACCACAAGGAAGTTGCCAAGGTAGCTGCCCCAACCACCTCAACACCACCGGAAACACCACCGACAAAATAGTTCTCTAATTAAGAACAAAACCAAGACGGGTCCAGTGGGCCTGTTTTGGTTAACCGGCAAAATTTGCTAGAGCGTGCAGAAAGGCCAGCCCGGCAAAATAGGCAAAAAATAGGAAGGAAATAAGTAAAATCAGCTGGCGCCACCAAACTGGTTTTATCGGTTGAGGCAGAGAGCGGCGGTTCAACCAGCCAATCAAGCCGAAGGCGGCAAACATCGCCAAAGCGTTAATGGTCGCCCCGATCACAATCAATTGCCGGGGTTCGATAAAACCAAGCAAGAAGACAACCACCCCGAGAGCGATCTGTCCCCAAAGAAACATATAGTAAAGTCGGGGCAGACGCTGGGGTTGAGGAGAGCTACCCAACAACAGAGCGTTCTCCGAGATAATTCGACTGGTAGAATCTAGGACGGTCAGTTGGGTGCCAAAAAGTAGCCCGCCGGCCACCAGTAGAAATAGTGGGCCAACTAGCACGCCAAGATACCCACTAATTGACCTGGCCTCCAACAGAACAAAATTTATTCCCTCCGCGCTACCATCCGTTCCGTAAGTCGCCGCATAAGAGAGGAGAGACAGGGCGGTGATTGTCAGAGCGCCCAGCCCCCAGAAAATTAAGCCGTGCTCCCAATTAATCCGTTTCCACCAGCGCTGATACCGACCCATATTTTCCTCTGTTAGAGGAAACTCCGCTCCAGTTAGCTCGACCGATTCGCCATTTCCTCGGAACAGACTACTCAAGCGTCCAGAGCAAGCCGCCATACCATAGCCCTTCTCCTTAACATAAAACGATTGGGCGAGATTTAGATTGCCACCGGCACCGGCGTAGGCCAAAGCTCCCAAGAAGGTAAATAGTGGCACTCCTGAAGGTATAAACCAGTAACCCTCGCCTTTGCCGATTAACCCTTGCCCCAAGGCTCTCAAATCGCTGGAGCGAACGACAAACGCTAGGATCAACAATATTACAGGGACACCGATAGAGATCGCTATTTTTTGATATCTCTCTACGGTTCGGTAGAGAACCGGCCCGACACTTAGTACTAGGCCGATCAACAATAAAAGCCCAATCGCCAATCCCTCATAGCTATCCCAACCGAAGGCGGCAACGAATAGCTTGGCGGCGGCAGCGATAATGCCTGGCCAAAACCAGCCCAGAAAAGTTGAGAAAATAAACCAAATTGGCAGATGTCGGTTGAGCCGTGCTAGCCCAACAAATACGCTCTCGCCTCTGGCTAAAGCATAGCGTTCCACCTCCATATTAAGGAAAAACTGCATCGTCAGCCCAACGATTGCGGCCCAAATTATTCCGAGGCCGAAATTAGCCGTTAAGTACGGCCAAAGAATCAGCTCACCGCTTCCCAAGCCAAGCCCCAACAGTATTAAGCTTGGCCCAATCATCCGTCGCAAGCTTGGCGCTTCTGGCACATCTTCCTGACGAAGATAGGGAAGGCGGGCTGGTTTTATATTCCCCCTTTCATTAGGATTAGGTTAACATTTTCGAGTCCACGCTTCAACGATGTTACGAATAAAATTGGCTTCTGCTGTTCTTGACAGGCAGTTACTCATTCTCCACAATAAATAGCTGCGCATGGAAAAAGTTATAACCATTGAAAATCTTTCCAAGCACTACGGCCGGCTGGTGGCCGTAGACAATATCAGTTTTTTCGTCAAAAAGGGTGAGATATTCGGCCTTTTGGGCGAGAACGGCGCCGGCAAGACAACTACCTTGGAGATTATTGAAGGATTAAGACGACCAAGTGGGGGCCAAGTTAAGGTATTAGGCAACGACATTACTCTAAATCCAGCCGCCGCCAAACGGCGTATCGGCGTACAGCTACAGTCCTCAGCTTATTATAGCTATCTAACTTTATGGGAAATTCTGCGTCTTTTTGGAAGTTTCTACAAAAAAGATACAAACGCCGATAAGCTATTGAAGATGGTCAATCTCGCTGACAAGGCCAATTCGTATGTGTCGCAACTTTCAGGTGGCCAGAAACAGCGCTTTTCTATTATCGCCAGTTTAGTTAATGACCCCGAGATCGTTTTTCTTGATGAGCCGACAACTGGGCTTGATCCGATCGCTCGGCGACGGCTTTGGAGTTTAATTGCCGAAGTAAAAAATAGCAGCAAAACAATCGTATTAACAACCCATTACATGGAGGAGGCGGAGCTACTTTGCGACCGTGTTGCCATTATGGAGAAGGGAAAAATTGTGGCTTTAGACGAAACGCACAAATTAGTTGAAAGCGCCAAAAACCCCTATAAAATTAGCTTTGTGGCATTTTTGGACAAAAGCGCAAGGGAAAAGATAAGGAAGTTAGGCGAGCTGGAGGAGTTGGGCGGCAAGTCAGCTCACTTTGAGATAGCTTTTGCTAATCAAGCCAATATGGACAAAGCGCTTGATATTATCCGAGGACTAAACCCAGAGGCACTAACGGTTAGCCGAGCCAGCTTGGAAGATGTGTTTGTTGAGTTAACTGGCCACAGCATTGCCGAAGAAGAAGAGGAGAAGGAGAAAGATGCTTAATTTGTTTGTCGCCAACCTTAAATCGTTAATTCGTAATCGTCAGCTATTGTTTTGGAGCTTGGCCTTCCCGCTAATATTCACTGTTATTTTCGGCTTTTTCTTCGGTAAAAACAGTACTTCCGCCGGAACCGTTGTCCTTATCAACCAATCAAAGAGTGAGCTGGCGACCACGATTGAAAGCGCTATGACTGATTCCGGGCTATTCACCCTCCAAAAAGAAAATAATCTCGACGCCAGCAAGGCGCTGATGAAAAAGGGGCGAGCCAACGCCATTGTTGTTATTCCGGAGTCTTTTGGCCAGATGACAGAAGAAGCAGATAAAAAAGTAAGGCTTATTTATGACCCAGCCAACTTCCAAGCCAGCTCGATCGTCAATGGTTTCCTCGGTCAGTTTCTGACCACCACTAATTATCAAATTCAGGGAGCCCGACCAATATATTCCGTTGAGGAAGAGCAGACGGTTAACGGCTCGTTTAACTATTTCAGCTTCGTCCTGATCGGCTTACTCGGTATGGCACTAATGAATTCAGCTGTGCAGGGTTTGGCAATCTCAATGTCTCACTACCGGGAAGATAAAATCCTCAAACGAATCACCACCACTCCTCTAGCGTCTTGGCGTTTTGTTAGCGCTGAAGTGTTGGCTCGTCTAGTGCTTAACGCTATTCAAGTCAGCTTGATTCTTACAGTCGGGATTTATGCTTTTAAGGCAGATGTACCAGGAGATATTCTTTTGTTACTGCTATTCTCACTTGTGGGAGCTATTCTTTTCCAACTAATTGGCTTTGTGGTGGCGGCTTTCTCGAAAACCACCGACGCGGCCGAGGGGATGGCTACTGCTGTTACTATCCCAATGATGTTTTTAGCTGGCGTCTTCTTCCCAATCGATCAGCTACCAAAGTGGCTCTACTCCATTGTCCAGTACCTACCGCTAGCTCCTCTATTAAGGATTATGCGGGAGATCGCTTTCGGTAGCGCCGGTATTTTCGACGACCCGCAGAATCTTGTTATTCTTTTTTCGTGGATTGTTGTTGCTCTGGCAATAGCTAGCTATCGCTTCCGTCTGACAGACGAGTAGGAAAAAGAGAGGGCTTGACAG
>Ga0172370_10006890_pt1 | contig 14091 bp, 13 predicted proteins | sample LakKiv5m_FD_114538 | JGI IMG/M metagenome (GOLD analysis project Ga0172370, IMG submission 114538) | Freshwater microbial communities from Kabuno Bay, South-Kivu, Congo - kab_022012_11.5m | ecosystem: Environmental > Aquatic > Freshwater > Lake | place: Democratic Republic of the Congo...
AAGGGGGCAGGAACTCCTTCACCTGGGACTGATCGGGCAGGATCACCTTATCGGGGATATGGGAGATGAAGTAGCCGTCCTGGCACACCATCTGGGGGAGCATCACGCGGTGGTCTTCGCCGATACGGTACGCCATCAGCGTATTGTCGAAGACTTCCTCGGGAGAGCAGGCCCACCCCAAGAGCCACCCCTGGTCCCTCGTCGACATGGTATCGGTATGTTCGGAGCCGAAATCGCCGGGGGGATCGAGGGTGCGGTCGGCAATCGACATCTGGGCGGGATACCGGCCGCCTGCCATGGGGCTGTACACCTCCATCGCATAGGTCACGCCGACGCCGGAGCTGCCCGTAAAGGCGCGGGCGCCGGAGGCGGAAGCCCCCAACGTCACCGATAGTTGGGCGTGCTCGCCTTCGCCGTGGACGAACTCCGCGTTCAGTTCGCCGTTGGCCACCATCTTGGCGAGCTCCATCATGATCGCGGTATAGGGTCTGATTGGGTAAGAACAGATCACTTCCACTTCGGCCGCCTTCGCACCCTCTGCAGCTGCGCGGCAGCCCGTCATCATTTGTTCTTTCGCCATAGTATTGATCCTCCTTTAGAAAGGTTTCTCCAAACGAATGACTCCATCCGGAAAGTCGAGCTCCGGCACCGCGGTGAGCGCCCCGGTCGGACACTCATGGATGCAGATCTGACACCCTTTACAGAAACCCGCGACCCACTCCATTTCGTTTTCCTTTTCCTTATAGATCCAGCAGGCATCCGGACAGGATAGATAACAAATAAGGCAACGCGTACACTTCTCGTCGTCCTTCACAGGGCGGACAATCCGCCAATTCGATGTCTGAAAAAGATTCTGCGTGCAGACCGGTGCCGGTGTGACGGCGCCGAAGGGCACCTCTCTGTCTTTTGGAACCTTGATTGTCCCGTATCCGGGAAGTCCTTTTGCCATGGTATCCTCCTTAATTCAGCGTTTGTATGTACAAGTCCGGCATGATCGGTTATCCGCACCGGAAATCTCCGGCGGCTCTAACCCAAATTCTTTATCTTGACCTCTTTGTATCCGCGCTCCATACCGGAAACGTCGCTGACAATCTTGGCCAGATATTCCTTCTTGATCATCCCGGTCACTTTGGCGATCGCGCCGCACATGGGCGATGCGATACCTTTGCCGATGCCGGATGCATCCACGCCGCCCTCCGAACCGGAAAAGTCGATGGTCTTCACACCGGTGATCCCGTCGGCGTCCACCGTGGCGATTGTGCTGAGCAGTTTCGCATTGGGGATGAATTTCAGCATGGAATCGATGGAACGTTTGGTGTTGATGATGAGGGTTCCGCCTTTCTTCATGCCCCTCAACACATCGATGCCCTTGATGATGGTCGGCTCAAGAATCACCACGACTTCCGGCTGATCATTCGTGTAGACATATTTATGTTCGATCTCCTCATCGCTGAGACGGACATATTTACGCACCGTCACGAGGACGCGGTCGGGCAGGTCTTCGTAGTTGTCAAATGCCTGCGCATGCTTGCCGTCCATCTGGGCGGCCTTGGCGAAGATGTTGATCACGTCCCGCCCCTCCTTGTCCATGATCACGCCCCGCGCCCAAACGGTAATCTCGTGTACCTTTGCCATACACACCTCCTTGATGTTCTGGGTAAATAGGATCATCCTTGCTTACTCGTTTCTTACACGCCGCCAAACTCATGAGACAGGAACCTGAAACCACCCCCTCCCTATTGGTGAAAGATCATTTTTTCTATCTCTTCCAGGTGATGCAACATCGATTTCTGCGCTGCAGTGAAATCCCCCTTCTCGATGGCGGAAAGGATCTGCCGATGCCCTGCCAGGGATCTTTTCGCCCGGATGTCATTTTCGTCCTCTGTGAGATATCCTTCCCGCGACTGCCTTAAAAGGCCGATCAGGGCCGTGATGAGGCGCTCCATCACACGATTGGTCGTTGCCTTGGCCATAAGATTATGGAACGCGGAATCGGTTTCGATAATATTTTCGCCCCTGGAGATGCATTCCTCTTGTTTCAGCAGGATCGTTTCCATCTCTTTGATATCCTGCGGCACGGCATTCTCCGCTGCCAGACGGGCCACATGGGGTTCGAGAATCTTCCGGATGAAAAAGATGTCACGGATATCGTCTTTTTTATTGAACAGAGCCGATGCCAAAGGCTGGATCAAAGCCTCTTCGCTCGAGGCAAGAATATAATTACCGGTCCCTTGTCGACATTCGAGAAGCTTCATCGATTCAAGGGTACGGATCGCTTCCCTGACCGTCGTCCGGGAAACCTTGAATGTCTCCGTCAATTCCCGCTCCGAGGGGAGCTGATCGCCCCGCTTCAATTTTCCGTTTTCGATGAGAGAGACGACCTGCTGTACGATGTCCTCGTATGCCCTTTTCTTCTCAACGGCTCTCAGGGAATCTTTCATAATGCCTCTTTTTCATCGCATGACGGCATGCTTACATCGAGATCCGGCTCTTCCAGAAAATACCCACAAAGGACTAGCACACCCCGGTTTTCTGTACAGGCGATCCGCATTCCCGAAGCTCCTTCAGTGCGGCTCGGAAATGCTTTGCAGACACCAGAAGCGAAGCCGGGATTTTTTTCTTTTTTCCATGAATCACTTCGGTAATCGCCAGCATCACCGCCCTCCTGCATATGAAGCTGATATGGGATCCCACCATTCCCTCCGTCTTTTTTGCCAGCTCCCCAAGGTCGACTTCCTTGCTCAGGGGCCTTGCCCGGGTGTTGATCTGGAATATTTCCAATCGCTCCTTTTCATCGGGAAAAGGGAACCTGAGAAGAAAATCGAGCCGACCGGGCCGTGTCAGGGCAGGATCAAGCAAATCTTCGCGGTTGGTCGCCCCGATCACGATGACCTGAGACAGATCGCTCAGAGCATCCAGCTCGTTGAAGAACTGACTCGCCACGCGTTCGACCGCCCCTGTGTCGGTCTCGGCGCCGCGTTTCGGGGCCAGGGCATCGATTTCATCGAAGAAGAGGATCGTCGGGGCGGACTGTTTGCCCTTCTTAAATATCTCGTGCAGCGCCTTTTCCGATTCCCCCAGCCACTTAGAAAAAAGGGTGGAGCTGCTGATAGGGATGAAGTTCAGACCCGTCTCCCCTGCCAGAGCCTTTACCATGAGGGTCTTCCCGGTGCCGGAGGGTCCGGACAGGAGGATTCCGTGCGACGAGATCCTCCCCGAAGAGAAGAGTTCCGGGTATCTCAAAGGCCAATCGACAATGGAGATGAGCGTCTCCTTGATCCGGGCCAATCCGCCGACATCGCTCATTTTGAAGGTGGATCTCTCATTGAAGAACTGGCGGGTGGCGGTAGGTTCGACCTCCCGCAGGGCCGAGAGGAAATCATCCATTGACACCTGCATGTGCTCCGGGGTCACGGGAAGTCGGTCGGTATTACCGATGGCGCCCACCGGCAGGTATCTGCGCACGGCAGCCATGCCCGCCTCTTTGCACAGCGCCTCGATATCGGCCCCGACAAATCCGTGGGTGATCTGGGCGATCTGATGAAGGTCCACGTCATTCGCCAAGGGCATACGACGGCTGTGAATCTTCAAGATGGCAAGGCGGCCGTCTGCGTGCGGCGCCGAGATGCTGATTTCCCGATCGAACCGGCCCGGTCTGCGCAGCGCAGGATCGATCATCTCCGGAACATTGGTCGCGCCGATCACCAGGACATGACCGCGGGGAACCGTGCCGTCCATGAGGGCCAAAAGCTGTGCCACCACTCTCTTTTCCACATCCCCGACCACCTCCGCTCGCTTCGGAGCGATGGCATCCATCTCATCGATAAAAATCACACTCGGCGCCTTGCGCGTCGCTTCTTCAAATATCTCTCTTAACCGGGCTTCGCTGTCGCCGTAATATTTTTGGATGATCTCCGGCCCGTTGATCCTGATGAAATGGAGTTTCGCCTCTCCGGCAATCGCACGGGCGATCAGGGTTTTTCCTGTTCCCGGAGGCCCATAGAGGAGCAGCCCTTTGGGCGCCTCGATCCCCAGTCGTTCAAAGAGTTCTCCATAGCGCAACGGGATCTCAACCATCTCGCGAACCGATCTCAATTCCCGCTCCAGTCCGCCGATATCTTCATAAGTAATGCGGGAGTCGGTCTGTTCTGTATAGTCGGGTCTATTGATCTTGAATCGGGTCTGCTGATTGACGATGACCGGACCGGAAGGTGACGTCCCGGTAACGGAAAAGAAACGGTCCTTACCTCCAAACAGAGGGATGTTTAATTTATCACCGGAGATCACCGCCAGTCCTTGAAGGATCTTGCCGATGTAGCCGAGCTCGTCTTCATCAGTCCACCAGTGGCCGGATTCCACAGGGGTAAGGACTACCGCCGTTGCGGTTTGTCGATGGGCTTTCTTGATCCTCACCGTGCCGCCTATCTGAACCCCGGCGTTTTCACGGGTTATCCCGTCGATCTGGAGGATCTTTTTCCCCAGATGTTCAGGAAAGATCCCTGAAACTCTGGCGACGGTCCTTTTTTCTCCCCTTATCTCGACAATATCTCCCAGGGCGGCACCCAGGACCTTTGCATCACCCGGATCAAGACGCGCCAACCCTTTACCCACATCCTCGACAAAGATCTCCGCAACCCTCAACCCCAAATCAGTTGCCGCAGATTTATCAGCCATACTGCACCCCTGAGCCGACGATTGGTCTACTGGTATACTGGTCTATCCAGATGATTCGTCACGCTATGGGACTTCATCTCTTTTGTCAAGAACTATTTTCAGTGATATCAATTGACGTTTCCGGGAAATGGTGGTAGCTCACCACCCACCTGAAGGTCTTTGTGTCTTCCGGCAACAAACCATTCAAGAAGTAACGGGTATGAACGGGATAGGGTCTTGATCTCGCCCATTGAAACCTGATATAAATACATCAGCAAATAAACAGGAGGAAGGATATGCCACAGTTTGCAGCGAATCTGACATTTCTCTTTACAGAAGTTCCCTTCATGGAAAGGTTTTCTGCGGCGCGCCGGGCGGGTTTTCGCGCCGTGGAATTCATGTTTCCATATGACTATGAACTGGGAGAGATCAAAGCCCGGTTGGAGGAAACCGGACTGCGGCTCATCCTGTGCAATCTCCCCGCCGGGAACTGGGCGGGAGGAGATCGGGGAACAGCAGCCAACCCGGAACGCAAGGAGGAATTTAAGGCCGGGATTGAGAAGGGCATTGCCGCTGCAAAGTTCCTTGGCGCCGACAAACTGAACTGCCTGGTCGGCCTAAAACACAAAGATCTTTCCGACGGAGAAACGTGGGATACGTTAACCGAGAATATACGGGACGCATCCGTCGCCCTCGGCCGCGAGGGGATCCGGCTCATGGTGGAACCGATCAACCGCCTCGACATCCCGGGATTCGCTCTGAACACCTGCGACCAGGTGCTCAAGATGATTGAAGAGATAGGCCATCCCAATGCCTATCTGCAGTTCGATGTTTACCACGCCCGTCGTGAGAACGAGGACGTGACGGCAATCCTCCGCGACCATTTGAAGCGGATCGGGCATATACAGATCGCCGACTGCCCGGGCCGCCACCAGCCCGGAACCGGCGAGACAAACTTCCGTTTCCTCCTGCCGGAGATCGATCGCCTGGGCTACTCAGGATTCGTCTCTATGGAGTACATCCCCACGCCAGACACCCTTGGGTCGCTGGCGTGGCTGTCATCGCACGGATATAAACTCTGATAGGCCTGGACAGATACGACCCGACCGACCTGAACAGAGGCGCCCTCTTCAAAAAGGGCGCCTCTCGTTTTATCCGAGACGTTTTCTCTGGGCCTCCAGCTGCTGCAGAAGCCGTTTGGGAAGCCGGTCACCGAACTGGGCGAAGTGCCTTTCGATATCGCCGAGCTCAACCTTCCACGCATCCCTGTCGACTCGCAAAAGCTCTTTTAGATCTGCTGCAGAAATACTGAGGCCGGAAAGATCGAGATCCTGTTCTTTGGGCATGAGACCGATGGGCGTTTCGATTGCTCCCACCTTTCCTTCAATCCGCTCGCACATCCATTTGAGGACGCGGCTGTTGTCGCCGAAGCCTGGCCAGAGCCACTTGCCCTCCGGGCTCTTGCGGAACCAGTTGACATAGAAGATGCGCGGAGCGCGCACGCCGAAGCGATCCCCCATCGTCAGCCAGTGCTGGAAATAATCCCCCATGTGGTAGCCGCAGAAGGGATGCATGGCGAATGGATCACGTCGGAGATTGCCCACAGCGCCGATATTGGCCGCCGTGGTCTCCGACGAGGCAGTGGCGCCCATGAAGACGCCGTGGTCCCAGCTGTAGGCCTCATGGACCAAGGGCATGACACCGGTTCGGCGGCCGCCGAATACAAAAATGTCGATCGGAACCCCCTCCGGTTTCTCCCAGTCCGGACAAATCACCGGGCACTGGCAGGCAGGGGCGGTAAAGCGCGAGTTGGGATGGGCCGCCGGTGTTTTCATTGCCGGTGTCCAGTCCCGCCCCTGCCAATCGATGGCATGACTGGGCGGCGCACCGTCCATCCCCTCCCACCAGATATCTCCATCGTCGGTCAGTGCACAGTTGGTGAAGATCGTGTTTTCTCTCACCGTGGCCATCGCTGAGGGATTTGATTCGCACGACGTCCCGGGGGCAACCCCGAAAAAACCCCGTTCAGGGTTGATGGCATAAGGCCTACCGTCGGCGCCGATCTTGATCCAGGCGATATCGTCGCCTATACACTCGCCTTTCCAACCGGAAATGGTAGGGGTCAGCATCGCCAGGTTGGTTTTCCCGCAGGCCGAGGGAAAGGCCGCTGCAATATGATACTGCTTCCCGACAGGATTTGTCAGACGCAGAATCAGCATGTGTTCGGCCATCCAGCCCTCCCGTTTTGCCATGGCGGAGGCGATGCGCAGCGCCAGGCATTTCTTTCCCAAAAGGGCGTTGCCGCCATAACCGCTTCCATAAGACCAGATGAGGTTCTCTTCCGGGAAATGGCTGATGTACTTCTTCTCCAGGGGAGCGCAAGGCCAGGGAGCATCTTTCTCGCCCGGACCGAGCGGGGCACCGATTGAATGCAGACAAGGGACGAACTCCCCTTCGGTACCGAGCCTTTCGATCACCTTTGTCCCGACTCGGGTCATGATATGCATGCTGCAGACCACATAGGGACTGTCCGTGATCTCGACACCGATCTTGGCGATGGGGGAATCGACAGGGCCCATGGAAAAAGGGATCACGTACAAGGTACGGCCCCTCATACACCCCTCGTAGAGTTCTCTCATGGTCGCCTTGAGTTTCCGGGGATCGACCCAGTTGTTGGTGGGGCCGGCGGCATCCTTGCTTGTCGTACTGATGTAAGTGCGGGATTCGATCCTGGCCACGTCGCTCGGTTGGGAACGAAAGAGGAAGCTGTTGGGCCGTTTGGCCAGCGGGACAGCCATGCCGTTTTTCACCATCTGATGCATCAGCCGATCGTATTCTTCTTGACTCCCATCACACCAGTAAACCGCATCCGGTCGACACATCGCGACCACTTCCTTAACCCACTCATTCAGTTTTACATTCTGTACCGTCATAACCGATCCTTTCGTTTCATTCGCGTCACCGCAAGAGTCCTTTCACTGCTTACATCAAAGACAACTCTCTTTTTCATGACAAAAACTACCTTCGCCCTTCTTCCACTGTACAGATCGCCTCCGAACCGTTTTTTGTCCGCAGATACCGAAGAGCAGTGTAGAGGAGGATGACCGTATAGACGAGGCGCAGCTCCCTCTCCGGGATGAGATGGGCAAAACTTCCTCCGATAAAGACCCCTGTAAGAACGCCCACGACCAGACCGGACAGGCGGCTCACGTGAATGTTCCCCTCCCGCCAATGGGTCCACGCCCCGACCAGCGAGGCAGGGATCATTGCCAGAAGAGAGATGCCCTGTGCGGTATGCTGGGGAATACCGGCAAAAATGACCATCATCGGGATCATGAAACTCCCACCGCCGACTCCCATCATTCCGGAAATGAAGCCGGTCAAGGCGCCCAGGAGGACCAGGACGATCCACCGGATCCAGACAGGCGGTATTCCACCCATGACATAAGGCAGGAAAGGTTTCAAAATAAACACCAAGGCAACGAAAAGAAGGAAAAAACCGAAGTACCTCTTCAGCGTCATCTCAGGCAAAAAACAGCAGTATTTCACCCCGAGACGGACAGTGATGAGGGCCATGCCGGCAAGAACCGCGGCTGCCGCAAGCTCCACCGAACCGTGGAGATAGTAAATGACGGATCCGGTGACTCCGGTGATAACCACGGCGATCAGGCTGGTGCCGTGCGCCTCGTGCTGCCGGAATTTGAGTGTCTCGGTCATCAACGGCACGATAATCACCCCGCCGCCGACTCCAACGAGACCGCCGAGTGAGCCGGCGATCAGACCGACCAGAAGACCTGCCATGTCAAACCCCAATCACCATGTCCATTCACCATGCGCCAACTTCCCGATTTTTTACCGTCAGTGTACGGAAGCAACTCCTCCTCAAGGTAGTCCGGGGACATATCACAGGACAAATCCACTGTCCACCCTCGTGCTCACAAATATCCTGCTTTACAATTTTTCATCCTTTATGTTACTTTCTATCCAAATATTTTGATGAGGAAAGGAGAGGATGTGCCGGGTACAGATCGATCACCCCAGGAGACAAATAACCATAGTCGCCGAACCATGAAAAGAGATGACTTCATCAAAATCGCCATTCTGCTTCTTCTGATCATTGCAAGTGTTTTTCTCTTTTTCTATTACGACCTCTATACCTTCTTTATCGACCGGAAAAAGATCGTCGCCTTCGTTAACTCCTTCGGTCCCCTATCCGTGGTTATCTTCATCGGCCTCCAGATCCTTCAGGTGATTGTTGCGCCTATCCCCGGTGAAGTCAACGGCTTTATCGGAGGGTATCTGTATGGTCCCTTTCTGGGCACCCTCTATTCGACCATCGGACTCACCATCGGCTCGTGGATCGCCTTCGTCCTGGCGCGCTGGCTAGGTCTGCCCTTTGTGGAAAGGGTGATCAGCCCCCGGATCATCCAGAAATACGATTATTTTATGGAACACAGAGGAATCCTCATCACCTTCATCCTCTTTGTGATCCCCGGATTTCCCAAAGACGCCCTCTCTTACATCATCGGTTTGAGTCACATGCGGACCTCGACCTTTCTCGTCATTTGTACGGCCGGACGTCTCCTCGGCACCTTGATGCTCTCCATCAGCGGAAACTGCGCCCGCAACGACCAGATAATGGCAACAGCGGTCATTTTAGGAGTCAGCGTCCTGATCGTGATTCTGGCCTATTATTACCATGACAACATCCTCAAGCTGGTGAGGAAAAAGGAGGAGTAATGGTGACGCGGTTCTGGATTCCTCCCATGAGGTCCCTTATAAGGAGGTGAACGGCCTTGGAATGGATTTTCAATGACTTTGTCATTATCCTGATACTGATCTTGGTGAATGGTTTTTTTGCAGGCGCCGAACTGGCGGTGGTTTCCGCGCGCAAGAGCCACATCGCAAGCCTCGCCGCGGCGGGCAATCAAAAGGCCAGGCTCGTTGAACAGATTCAGAAGGATCCCCACCGGTTTCTTGCAACCGTCCAGATCGGGGTCACGATCGTCGGTTCGCTCGCTTCGGCTGTCGGGGGCGCTGCAGCGATCCAGAATCTCACGCCCCTTTTGAAGTCCATCCCAGTGCCCTTCATCCAGCATTCGGCGGAACCTCTGTCCATCGCCATCGTTGTCATCGCTATATCCTATCTTTTCCTCATCCTTGGAGAGCTGGCCCCGAAGACCCTCGGTCTTCAGTACGCCGACCGGATGGCCCTGAGGGTGGCTCGGCCGATCCATCTGCTCTCGAAGGCGGCAGTCGCTGTCGTCTGGTTCCTAACCCTCTCCAACCGCGCCGTCCTTTCTCTGTTCGGCATCAAGGCAAAAGAGGGGCACGCCTTCGTCACACGAGAAGAGGTGCAGCAGGTCCTCTCCGAGGGGAGCGAAGCCGGCGCTCTGACGGAAACCGAGCACAGGTACATCGAAAATATCTTTGAGTTTACCCATACGACGGTCCGTGAAGTGATGGTGCCACGAACCCGGATCGTTGCCCTGAATCTTGACCTGTCGCGGGAAGAGATCCTTCGGACCGTTCAGGAGAACATGTATACCCGCTACCCGGTCTATCGCAGCGACCTCGACCATGTGATCGGTTTTGTCCATACAAAAGACATCCTCATCGGGAGGATGTCCACGGGAGCGGATTTCGATATCGCCGGAATCGTCCGACCGCCCCTTTTCGTCCCGGAAGGCAAAAAGGTGAGCAGCCTTCTTAAGGAGATGCAGCGCAAACGAATCCAGATGGCTCTTGTCGTCGATGAATACGGTATCATGAGCGGCCTTGTCACCACGGAAGACCTCCTTGAAGAGCTCGTAGGGGAGATAGAAGACGAACACGACGTGGGAGAGATGCGCCGGGTTCAAAAGTTCCCCGACGGTAGTCTGCTGGTGGACGCCCTGATCCCCGTCAACGACATCGAGGACTTACTCGGGGTCGAACTGGGAGATTTTCTCCCTTACTACACGCTGGCCGGGCTGATTCTCGACCGCCTGGGGCGGTTCCCGGAAAAGGGGGAAACGGTTGAGTGGCGCGACTACCTCCTCACCTGCGAGGAGGTAACGAAGAACGCCATCCTTAAGGTAAAGATCACCCGGATTGAGAAGCCCGCAACAGATGCGTCCGCATAATCGGCTTAGCCGAGATATCCGGAACGCCGGTTCCCCATCACACAGGCAGCCGAGGACCTATCTACCATACTCCCTACCCTACCGCCGGAGCCGCGGATCAAGGGCGTCGCGGATTCCTTCACCCAACAGGTTGTAACCCAGGACGGTAATGAGGATGGCGAGCCCCGGATAAAGGGAGAGCCACCAGGCAATATCGATATTGTCCTTTCCTGCGGTGAGGATGTTGCCCCAGCTCGGCGTTGGCGGCTGCACACCGATACCGAGGAAACTCAGCGCCGACTCCGTGAGGATCGCCCCTGCCACCCCCAGGGTTGCCGTCACCAGGACCGATGCCATCGCGTTCGGTAGGATATGGAGAAAGATGATCCGTAGATCACCGGCGCCGATCGCTCGCGCTGCCTGAACGAAATCCCGCTCCTTGAGGGCGATGAAATCCGCCCGAACGAGCCGTGTCACACCCATCCAGCCTGTCAGGCCGATGACGACCATGATGTTCCAGATGGAAGGCTCAAGGAACGCGATCACTGCCAGGATCAGGAAAAAGACGGGGAAGCAGAGCATCATGTCCACCAAACGCATGATGACCGTATCCACCCAGCGGCCATAGTATCCGGCCAGTGCGCCGAGCAGGGTTCCGATAAGAATCGCGATCCCGGTCGCAACGAAGCCCACTTTGAGAGAGATCCCAGCCCCCCAGATCATCCGGGAGAGCACATCCCGCCCGAGCGGATCCGTTCCAAAGGGATGGTATCCGGAAGGGGGCATGAGGACCTGTTTCAGGTCGATCGCATTTGGATCATAGGGGGCAAGCCAGGGGGCGAGAAGCGAAACCACGAAAAGCGACAGAACGATCAGGCTCCCCGCAACCGCCGGGCCGTTTTGCAGAAATCGTTTCCGGAATTCGCTTCTCATCTCTTCTTTCCTCTTCTTCAGGAAACCCGGATCCGTGGATCGGCAGCGGCATAGGAGACATCGGCCAGGAGATTCCCCAGCAGGGTAAGGACCGCGCCGATAAAGAGAATCCCCATGACCACAGGGTAGTCCCGCGCCATGACGGACATATAAAAGAGTTGCCCCATCCCGGGAATGGCGAAGATCGTCTCAAAAATCACACTTCCCCCGATAAGCCCCGGTACGGAAAGTCCCAGAATAGTGATGACGGGCAGCAGCGCGTTTCTCAGGGCATGCCGGTAAATGACCTCTTTTTCCGGAAGCCCCTTTGCCCGCGCCGTCATGATGTAATCCTGACGGACCACCTCCAGCATGTTAGCCCGCATATACCGGGAAAGACCTGCGAGTCCGCCGAATGCGAAAGCAGGACCGGCAGAATCAGGTGTTTGCTCAGATCCCAAAAGGCCATGCCCGGCGGGAGGTATTCATAATTCAGAGAGCGGATACCGGAGATAGGAAGCCACCCGAGGTGGACACCGAACAGGATCATGAGCAGGAGGGCAAGCCAGAAGGTCGGGACGGCGAAGCCGATGAATACGAAGATGCCGGCGATCCGATCAAACAGGGAGTCTTGACGAACAGCGGAGATTACCCCAAGGGGAATGGCAACGACCAGAACCAGCAGCATGGAAAGGACATTCAGGAGGACCGTGATCGGCAGCCTTTCCAGGATCTTGTCCGTCACCGGTCGTCGGTCCGTGGAGAAGGAGATCCCCATATCCAGGACGGCCAGTTTTTTCACCCAGATGAAGTACTGCTCATAAAGAGGCTTGTCGAGATCGTACATCGACCGGAGCCTTTCTTTCATTTCCAACGAGGCGCGGGGATTCATCTGTGTCTGGAGATCGGTGGGCGAACCGGGCGCCAGATGCATCACGGAAAAACAGATGATCGTAATCCCGACCAGGAGTGGGATCATGAAAAGCAGTCTCTTGGCGATGTAGCGGAGCATGGTTTCCTCTGTATTTTCTCCGGTCAGAAATCCTCAAGCAGTCTCATTGCCCGTATGTTTTCCAGCATCCGCCGGAGGCCCGCTTCCGAATGGGTTTCGATTGTGAGGATCGGCCTGGGATGCCGCTGTCGGATCAGAGTCAGGAGTTCCCGGAAGGGAAAGTTCCCTTCACCGACCGGCAGGTGCTGATCTGCCGTCCCGTCGTTATCGTGGATATGAATCTCACCCAAACGGTCGCCCAGCACTTCCATCCATTCACCGTGCGTTGCACTCCCGAAGGCGTTGGCGTGCCCCGTATCGAAACAGAATCTAACCCGGGAAGGATCCAGCGCATCGAAAAGCGGCTTGAGCTGATGCGGCCCCCGTTCGTACACGTTTTCCATGGCGATGACCGTTTCCGTTCCTTGAACATAATCGATCAGCTGGTTCCACGTTTCAAGACTGTTGGCGAGCCATTGCCTCTCTCCGGAGACATAGTACTTCTCATCAAAGGAAGGGTGACAGACGATCGAACGCGGCCTAAAGAACGGCAAAAGCCCGAAGACCCGGCAGAGCCGATCCAAGGTCACCGCGCGGATCTTCGGGTCAATCGCACCCGGACGCAGGTCCAAAAAAGGGGCATGGAAAGTGACGGAGAGCCCGGCATCGGCAAGCCGGTTTGCTATCTGCTTAAAGTCGATTGACTGGTAACTCTCCAGGTCACGATGGTTGAAGCTGATCTCCGGATTCATTCTCTCCTGGATGACCATCGGCAGGAGATCTTCCCGGAGGCGGTGAAAGGGCATATGAACATGGATTTTTTTCAGTATTTCATGCATATGGATGTCTCTTCATCTCGCTGAAGCGTTCCGTTTATCATAAGCATTCCCTTTTTACAACGGACAATTCAGACCGGATGGTCATTGACATGGCCTCTGAATTCTGTTATTAAAAACAAACGGTTATTACCTAAAAGGGCCGAAAGACACGGGTGAAGACCGCCGGATAACGTCTTTTGTCTCAAAAAAAGGAGGTGGATTGATAAAGGAAAAGGACCTCGATTCGCGGAAGAGGGCGCTTTTGTGCATCAATGCCTCAATGGAGAAAAAGGCGAAGGATCTGGTCATCCTTAAAGTAAAAGAGATCTCTGCCTTTGCCGATTATTTTATCATCTGCAGCGGGACCTCGGATCGTCAGGTCAGAGCCATCGCCGACAGCATCCAAGAGAGACTGAAACTTGCGGGGGTGTTGCCCCTGGGAGTCGAAGGGGAAACCGTGGGACACTGGATCCTCATGGATTATGACGATGTGATTATCCACATTTTCCTCGAAACCGTCCGGACCTTCTATGATTTGGAGAGACTGTGGTCAGAGGCACCCCGAATGATCGTCCCCGACGAGGCGATCTCTCTGAAGGGCTTGGCCAAGGGA
>Ga0172370_10006895_pt1 | contig 14085 bp, 18 predicted proteins | sample LakKiv5m_FD_114538 | JGI IMG/M metagenome (GOLD analysis project Ga0172370, IMG submission 114538) | Freshwater microbial communities from Kabuno Bay, South-Kivu, Congo - kab_022012_11.5m | ecosystem: Environmental > Aquatic > Freshwater > Lake | place: Democratic Republic of the Congo...
ATTGATATTTTGAATTGTGTCCGCGTTCAAGCAGGTTGTAGAAGGCTCAGCGATCAAAGGAAATTGACGAATGGTCTCCGGCTGCCATACAGCCTGCCAGGTTTTGGTGGGACTGGCTGAACGTGGATTGGAGAATAGAATAGTCAATTCACCTTTAGGTAAATTACTATAGATGTGGCTTGTAGTAAACACCTTTCCGTTTGTTGTGGCTCCACCGCCTCCACTTCCATTAGCTTGATATCCTTCGATTTGAACACTAACCTCACTCATATTCTTCCCTGGATCGATGCGGAAGGAATATCCATCTGATTGGGCTGTGACCGATATCAATCGAATCGTATTTCCGGCCAATTGAACATCCTGATTGACCTCCCAGATTTGTTCTAGCTGCGGGTTTGTTCCGACGTTGATTGTGATTTTTGCTAGAGCTTGAGGATCTATCTGTGAAATGATTACCCCGGAAAAGCTGATGGTAAGGGGGAACTTCACTCCAGCTCCCTTAATTTGCATCACCCAGGAGTACCCACCCTGGCCAAGACTCGCGTCATCTAATGGCTGAACGTCATTGGGGAACGTGTAACTAACATTTTTGCCGTTCGCGTCTTTGATCGTTGCAGGGCCAGTGATTTGCAACCAGCTTCCTGCAGGAATGTTAGTGCGTACAGAGCCCAGCAGAATATAACCCTCCTCAGTTTCGATGACTTTTTCTATTGAAACGTTTACTTGTGTTGATTCGTTCGAGGCTGTCGTGGGATTGGTTTCAATATCCAGACCAAGGTTTTGATCCGTTGGTGAAACTGAAGGAGTCACATCTATGACTGGCAGAATAGTGAGGTCAGATGGAGCAGCAACAAAATGGATAGGCAGTTCCCACTCGATAGGGACCGTACCTGGAAGAGTGTTAAAGATACAGGGAAGAACAAAGGTAGCTTCATTCACGTTGGCCGGTATGGGGGCGTTTATATTAATTCTTGTGCCATCAGGCAATCGTAAATATTCATGCTCTATGCATCCCGATATAGATTCCGCCTTGGGGTATGCAGAAAGTGGAACACCAGAGACGCCAAAATCTAGGCGCGTTTCGGTCCCAGTGAGGACCACCTGGTTTACAGATACTGTAACCCCATCACGCGTGATGCTTACTGGTTCAGCCAACAAGCGGATAGGGTTGTTTTGGTCCACAATTCCGGCACCTGGTATATAACCAAAGAGCTGAAGTACCGCTGCGTAGACTCGCTGTGGACCAATAACCAGGGTACCAATGATCATCAGGGTAAGAATCGCGAAAGTAACGGTCCATGCAGGTCGCAGATCAAAGAACGGATGCGGTTTTTTAGATTTTGCCACCGCTTGTTGCATCAAATTGCCATATACCTCATCAACAAATTTGGAGCGGATCTCAGGTACTCCAAAGGATTTACGAATACTCTCTTCAAACTGAGGGGTTGAATACTTTTCATTCATTTGAAACCTCCAACTGGCTGTGCAACCGTGCCAGTAATCGGTATGTAGTTTTTTTAACAGCTTCTTCATTACGATGAAGAAAACGGGCGATTTCTGGGTAACTCATATCTGCCAAGAAACGGAGACGGAGTAGTTCGCGGTCTTCTTCGGGCAAAGTCAGGATGAGCTTTGACAACGCTTCTGCCTGTTCTGTCTTTATCATCCTGGCTAAAGTATTGTCTTCCACAGGTATCTCACTGGACACTTCTATATGTGACGAACGATCCCGTCGACGGAAATGGTCCATTGCTTTATGACGAGCAATTCCAAACAACCAGGAAGCAAAGTGCCCATCCTGTCGAAATTTATCAAAGGATTCAAAAGCCGCAAGAAAAGTCTGGGCTGTAACATCTTCTGTTTCATGCACATTACCTATCCTGCTGAAAAGATATCGGAAGACTTGTTCAACATACAGCTTATACAATTCCCCAAATACTTTGGAATCCTGTCTTGCAGCTTTGATAATCCTTTTTTCATCTGTCATACGATCAATTTTTTCTGACATCAATTCAATACCACTTTCTGCCATAAATTTCTCCTCTTATCACCTCAACAAACCTGAAGGGAATATTTATTTTTGAGCTCTATAAGTAATTCGAAAAAATATGTTAAAGGGGACAAAAGGTTATTCAAATTAGATTGAGCAACGAATTTTCTGTAAATTTGATAGATAATCCATAAAATCAATGCGATAAATATTATTTGTTTTTGTCAATTGAAAAGTCGACCACTTTAACATTTGAAAACTGACCACTTGCATAATCTGAATAATAAAAATAACAACTAAAAACCGACCACTAGCAAAAAAAAGAAAATTAGATAGAATTTCAACACCCAAACGGAGGGTAGTACAACGCGAGGAGCGACCATAGTATCGTAAAAACGACAACATATAGGTGGGACTTTCCTCTTTTGAGATTATCTCTGAACAGTTTTTTAATTTTCTAATCGTAGATCATCAAAGTTTGTGTTAACCAAGATTTGTGGAATTACGGGATTGAGTATGCACCCATAATTATTTCTCTAACAATCGCATGATTTCTGTAATGATCTCATGAAACTCTATACCCATTGCATAATAATTTTCTTGACTGTAACGATTCCAGCGTTGTTGCATAATCCTAACAGGCGTTCCATTAATTAATTTTGTAACACAGCTTGTGCGGGTACATGATGTTTTTTTGCCAGATTATTAATTCTGGCTTTCAACCGCATAGAATTGCTCAAAGAAGGACCTCTATATATTCTCTGATGAATTTTTGGATTTTGAAGCGTTTAGCAAATTTGTTAAGTTGATCTAAATTTCTATCCTTGTGTTTGATATAATTTTTAAGTGCATTATTAACGAATTGGATATCCATTCGATTCCTATTTCTGATAACATCACAAATTGTTCTTTCTAGATTATAGGTTTTAAGATCATTTTCATGACTTGATTTTACGATTTTCAATCCCAATAAATAATTTTCCAGCTTAACAAAATAGGCTTTTGTGCCACATTCCTTAATGTTTTTTGCATTATAACCAGATGGTAGTGTCACAGAATAAGAGAGTGGCGTTCGGTCACTCAGTCCTAAAAGGTAAAGTGCAGTCTCATGAGAAAAAATTGCTTTATTAAATCTTGCTTGAAATACATACATATCATCGACGATTGTATTTATATCAGAATAGATGCCTCTTGAAATTCTCTTTAATTCACCATTTTTAACCAGAATGGATATATATTCTCTCGGTATATCATATTTATTCAGATCAGAAGTAAAAATTATTCCATTCTGATCTTTCAAAATAGTCCTAAGTATATTTTGCTTATTATCAACTACTTTTACAACCATGCTTATATCATACACGAAATAAGTATGGTTGTAAAGCCATCTATTAAATCGATATCGCAGACTAATTAATCGGATATCTACCCCAAAAGTTGCACCAGTTGGTAATGTGATGGATTGACCTCCTTGAATAAAAACTATAAGATATAAAGAGGAGGCAAAAATGCCAAAAAGATATTCAACATAACTTAAGTTTCAAATAATCTTGTAACCAGACAAGAGGGAGAGACATCTGTTTGGTTAAAAAAACCACTCATCTAGTTGCTTGAAACCAGCGTCGAAAACATAAAATAATTCCTTGAATAAGTCTTTGATAAAATAACTCTTTTCGTATTTGAATAATATATTTATTATGTTATTATTGTGATATGAAAAGAATTACCTTGACGGAAGATGAATTGAATGCCCTAGAAACAGCTATTATCAATTATGGAGCCATAGTTACCTTTGACCAACTTAGCCATTTCTTCTCTGAAAAGCGTCAATATACACGAATTCGAATCAATAAACTTGTCAAACAAGGTTGGTTAACCCGTATCAAAAAGGGTGTTTATGTCATATCCGATCTAAGCTCCCGTGGTTCTTTGTCCATATCTCCGAACGCTATACTAAATGCCATCGTAGAAGAAGCCTATCTATCATTTGAAATTGCTCTTCAGCATCATGGTCTTTATGATCAATTATTGGCGAATATCAATGCCATTTCACTGAAACAATACCAAACGACAACCATATCTGGAATTACTTATCATTTCATTAAGACTCAGGAAAAATATTTCTATGGATGGAGAAACCACTTCATCGATGGACAATTAACCAAGATAGCCACACCAGAAAAAGCGCTTATTGATCTAATACAGTTTCATCGAAATAGGTATTCCACTGATCTAGTATTAGAGAAATTAGGTACAAATAAAAATTCGATTGATCAACAAATTTTGGTCGAATACACTTTGAAAGCCAATCTAACCACCCGAAGAATCATGGGGTTTCTGATGGATATCGCTAAGCTGGACTCAAAACAATTACTTTCTTCTGTACAAAATTATCAAAGTGTTTCTTCCATTAACGCTTCAGAAAACAACCTCTATCATCATAAATGGAGATTGTATTATGATCAATTCTTTGAACAATACTTTTCGAAATAGACTAACAAGACAACAGCTCGAACTTATTAACCGAAAATCGTTAAGATATCCTTTACCATTTGCGGAAAAGGATTATTTTTTAGCGCTTGCTATACAGCTTATTTACAATTCTCAACTAGGAGAAAAACCGATCATCTCTACAAATATTGAAAAAAATTGGATGATAGCCCAAGAACAAATACAAAGCGACATAAGTAATATATTTTGTAAAGAGGAATTACATCATCATGCAATTGATACATTAGTTAAAAATATTACCTTTGAAGATATGCGAGATGTTCATTGATCAAATTGTAGTCTGAACCTTGATTTGTGGGATTTCCAGGATTAGCTTGATTGTTATTGGATGATATGTAAGCTGAAGAAATTCGGTAAATCCCAGAATTCGTTGTTCTCGTCCAGCATCCATCCTGACCACTGCGTTGAGTTGACGACTCAACCTACTCTATTCGATTGCGCGAACCAGCCTCCCCGCTATTGAAGATAATGAGGAAGGTATTGAAACACGAGAGCCGCGAAAGAGCGCGTAAGGCGCGAAACCTTTCGCGTGTTTCGCAACCTTTCGAGTTCTTCGCGATCCAAGACCCTCTGAACTACCTTCCTCTTGTCCAATAAATAGATTGCAAATATTTTAATAACCTTGACAATGGTATTAATATTGGTATCATTATACTGTGGCAAAGATCGCTGAACTAGTTGAGAAGATGTTATCTAATCCAAAAGGCATTCGATACGCAGAGCTTTGTAAAGTATGCGATTTTTACTTTGGCGATCTTAGACAGAGTTCAAGCAGTCATCGTGTTTATAAAACTCCTTGGAGAGGAGATCCCCGTATCAATATCCAAAATGACAAAGGGAAAGCCAAAGCATATAAGGTCAAACAAGTTTTAAGGGCAATTGATCGATTGGAGTTGATTAGAAATGATAAATAATGATCAATATACGTACAGAGTAACCTGGGCGTCAGAAGACAGTGAATATATCGCCTTGTGTGCGGAATTTCCAAGTTTAAGTTGGTTAGATCAATCACCGGAAGCAGCATTGAAAGGTATTCGCCTGATGGTTGCGGAAGTTGTGAAGGACATGCAAGCCAATGGTGAGTCTGTACCTGAACCCTTAGCGATAAAAAAATATAGTGGAAAATTTATGGTTCGTATCACACCGGAGTTGCATCGTCGCTTAGTAATTGAGGCTTCGGAGGCTGGTGTTAGTTTGAATAGGCTCGCTTCTGATAAATTAAGTCGCCCAGAATCTTGATTATCTACATGAAACACTTTTGCACCCTTTCAAGCCTTTCGCGTTTCAAACACCCCTTATCTGTTATTGGATAATTCGTTTCCCCATTCATTGATCATCTCGCTGTCTGAACCTTGATTCATGGGATTTTCGGGATTAGCTTGATTGTTATTGGATGATGTGTAAGCTGAAGAAATTCGGTAAATCCTTTGAATTCGTTGTTCTCGATCCCCATCCTCGCCCATGATAAATCAAGGGGCTAAAAACCGATACGATATGAATAGAGTTTAACCTTAGTTTGTTGTGGGCATAACTTTCTTTATAACAAAAAAGGATACCTGTGATAGAATCAAAAGTAAGCTAAACAATATAATTTATGCCTTAATATATTTGAACTTTGAAAATGCTTTGCATATAACTTCAATCGGGGTGACGACTTTTTCTCAATTGCTATGAAACAAACTATGGTTTGTATAAATTTGGTAATATGATTATCATATTCAGCATGAAAGCGCGACGGTTCAACAAAATTAACAAAGATCGAAAAAAGGCATTAAACTAAAGGATCGTTCTACACGCGGACAACGTTGTAGGAGAAATATTATCTTGGAGAAACATAGTTGAAAAAAATCAAAGCATTATTATTCGATTTTGATGGCTTGGTAATTGATACCGAGCTTTCTATTTACCAATCTTGGCAGCAGCTTTATCAGGAATATGACTGTCAAGTTCCCTTTGATCAATGGGCAACAACGATTGGCGCGGCGGAACACGAATTTGTTTTTGATCCATTAAGTGAACTTGAAAAACAGCTCGGGAAAAAGTTAGCACAACCTCAACAGATCTTAGACAGACGGCGCGAGATTGAAACGAAACTGGTTGAGGAATTGGAAATGCTGCCAGGGGTTAAGGATTATTTGGATGACGCTAAAGCGTTAGGTCTAAAAATTGGTCTTGCTTCCAGCTCAGTCAGGAGGTGGATTGTCGATAATCTGACTCGTCTGCAGATAATGGATTATTTTGACTGTGTATTCACCGCTGATGATGTGGTCCATTCCAAGCCTGATCCAGCGCTATATTTGGAAACCATGGCTTGTTTAGGGGTTACATCTGATGAGGGCATTGCTTTTGAAGATTCTCCGAATGGCGTTCTGGCAGCGACCCAGGCTGGTTTATTTACAGTTGTGATACCAAGTGTATTAACCCGCAGTTTACCGCTGCAAACAGCCGACCTGCGCTTAGATTCTCTAAAGGAATTGGAACTCCAAGCGTTGATTGAAAAGGTTGAAGCCAATTCATGGAAGGGGTAGGTTCTGATTAGTTGATAGGTAATGAATTAATAATTTTCACTTAGAACTCAACACCTGAAAACAAATCCTTTTCAAATAGCCCATCTTCTGCGGGTGGGTAAGCGCGCATATACTGCTCTTTCATGCTATAGTAGCGCATCAACCAGCTTAATAATCCTCGACGAGGCGCACCACCTCCGAGTTGGCTGAGATGACATATGGATGCTTTATCTTTTAAGTCTTCAACCTCGCGGATATCTACTTCAACATGCACGGGGAAATTGCCCTTTGCGATGATAGCTGGTAAATCGATATCACCGTTCCTTCCGAACTTATGTGGGTCTTTACCGAGTAACGGCATAATCCTCAACCAAAAGCGTAACATTTTCTTGGGCATTACGTGATAATAGATTTTCTGGGTTTGGTGTGTTGCCAATCCATCCTCAAATTTCCCCGAACCAGCCAAATGGAACGCCTCGACAGTAGCGTTATGCGTCGCAATATGGTCAGGATGTTGATAACCGCCAATTGGATCGTGCGTCAGGATAACTTGGGGTTTGATTTGGCGAATAAGATGCGCAATCTTATGCGCGACCTCCTTGACTGGCGCAACTGCTAGCGCTTGTGGATGACGGTTCTCGATAGCGCCTGGCATCCCGGAGTCATGGTAATTCAAGAGATGGACTCGGTCTATCCCCAAGACCTTTGCTGCGCAGTTTAATTCCGAGATACGCCGTTCTGCAATTGAATCAAAACCTTTGAGATATTCCGCGTCCACTAGTCCCGCTTCACCATTCGTAGCGCAAACTAAGTCTACCTTCACATTCCTTTTTGCGTAATACGCCAGGGTTCCCCCCACCCCAAACGTTTCATCGTCCGGATGTGCTAATACCGCTAACAAGACCGCTTTCTTTTCCGAATTTTCATGGATTGTCATTTTTCATTGCTCATTTACGAATAGATTTGCACCTGGCTACCGCGTGGTGTTTTTTCAACTTCAATGCGTGTCGAAAAGGCATCTTTTAATTCATCAATATGTGTGATCACCAAAATTTTCTCGAAGTCTTTGCGCACCAGATTGATCGCTTCCACCAAGCGTTGTCGTCCTTGTGAATCTTGACTCCCGAAGCCTTCATCGATGACCAGGGTTTGCAGGCGCGCTCCAGCTCGCTGCGCTAAAACTTCTGAGAGCGCTAGTCGGATGGCGAAATTAACTCGAAAAGCTTCGCCTCCGGAGAACATCTCGTAATCGCGACTACCCTCGTTGTCACTGATCTGTATTTCCAGCGTTTCACGCATATCATCGCGGTTTTTATTTTTATATTCTTTTTGAGTCACGAAACTTACGGACATATTCTCAGCGCTTAATCGCGCTAAGATTTCATTGGCGCTTCGCTCAATTTCTGGTAAAGCCTGTTCAATCAATAAAGCCGGTACGCCATCTTTGCCGAAAGCGCGCTCCAATTGTCTATATCGTCCGCTCTCCTTGGCTAACAATTGTCGTTCTGCCTCCAATTCTTTTCGTCTCCGTTTCAGGTCTGCCAATACAATCACCTTCTGCTGTGCAGCGCCGACTTCTAATCGTAATCGGTTTTCGCTTTCTTGGAGGGAAAGTAATCGATCTTCTGCCTCGGATAGATCGGGGACTTCACTCTGCGCTTTATCCAACGTTTCCTGGGCGGTTTGATATTCGCTTTTGTTTTTTTCTAGTTCCATTTCTTGTGAAGATATTTGCTTTTCAAGACCTTCAATTTCCCTTTTTAATGGCGTTAAGCTTGCTTGCGCTCTTTCCAAAGTCCTTAAAGCAGTTTCGCTAGATCTCCCGTTTTCTTCCTCGCGCCTGACCTTATCATGCATCGCAGCGTCATAACCAATTTCCTTGAGTATGGCATCAATCTCAGCTAGCTGTTTTCGCGCGTCATGGGCATAATCTTCTTCTGACAATATCAATTTGATTGAGGATAAGCGCTGTGAACCATTTTCTGACCATTCCTTTTCTTGTTCCTTCATCGAATTTAGTTGGCTTCGTAATTCTGCCAGCTTGGTGTTATGTTTTTGAGCCTGCTTTTCTTCGTTGCGCAGGTTCTCGATTTGATCCTTATAATCTTTAAGCAGTACATCGACTTTTTCTTGGAAAGCCTGGTTTTCACGGAATTGGTTGCCCAGCTTTGTGCCATCGTTGTGAAGCTTTTCGATCAACGCCAGTCGTTCTTCTTCACCCATCGGTTGACCACACAAGGGGCAGGTTGATCCTTTGGTTTGTTTAAGCTTTTCGATACGATCTGCCAGTTCATTCATCTCGGATCTTAGGCGAGGATTTTCAGATTTAACCCTCACTTGATCTTCTTTTACCTTCTCCAGTTTCTCTTCGACAAGGCCGCGTTGTTCCAATATCTTTTCAGACGACTTCAATAGATCTTCCCGTTCAGAGATCTGCTTTTGGATTTGGATCGCTAATTGCCGAGCTTTTTCGATATGTTCAGATTGTTGTCCTAGGGATTGCGCTTCTCCTTCCAATCGAGCCGCTTCGCTTTGAATTTTGGCGCGTGGCTCAGCTCGCTGCGCCTCTTGCTCACGGAATTTCTGCGCTACCTTCTCCCAATTTTCTAACTCAACTTTTTTATCTTGCCAGTTTTCATAAGCTGTCTTGATTTCTTGCTCTCGACTGAGTAATATTGTAAATGAATCGCGTTCCTGGAGGCGCTTCTCTAGAAGTTGGCGAGATTCTTCTAGTTTTTCATGGTCATGTTTGATCCGTTGGGCTTGCGCTTCGACCCATTTGCGCTGCTCAGCCAAGGATGCGCTGACTTGACGAATATTATTGACGATCGCTTCTTGATCTTGGCGCTGTTTTCCTAATCCATCTAATACATTTTCTACTTCAGACAGGTTTTTCTTGCGTTGTTCTTCTTCGGATAATTCTTCGGCGATTTCGTGCAAGCGACCATCAAGCCTGGATAGTTGTTTATCTCGGTCTTTTCTAAGTTCAGCAGCGCTTTGTCGATATTCTTCCCATATTTCTAGTCCCAAAATACTACTCAGGATACGTTTTCGGTCTCCAGGTCGTTGTTGAGTAAACTGATCGGCTTTGCCTTGCAAGAAAAAGGAGGCGTTGATAAAGGTTTCATAATCCATCCTCAGCATTTCTTGAATCCTTGCTTCTGTTTGCCGAATCGATGATTCAGTTAAAGGCTTCCAACTCTGGGAATTTTCTAGGTTCATTCCTTGAAGGATTTGAAATTCTAGAATCGTTGTTTTTTCTCTTGGCTTACTCCGCAAAACCCGATATGTATTGCCCTCATAATCAAATGTAAAGGTCACTTCAGCCGTATCCGAGTGTGTGTTGATGATCGAATCATCCCGTTTTCGAGCTTGACCAAATAGCGCCCAGGTAATCGCATCCAACAAAGATGATTTGCCCGCTCCGTTTTGCCCTGCGATGCAGGATAGTTCGAAATCACGGAAATCAATATCAACCGGATCGCGATAAGAAAGGAAGCCAGAAAGGTGTAAATGAACAGGGATCATAAGATTGGGTTAAATTTCCTGCTTATCGAAAAGATTTTATCATCTGTGATTATAACAAAACAGAGCGAATTCCTTCGCTCTGTTCAGGATACTCATCTTCGATAGGATGTTCTAAACCTCAAACTCCCCGCTGATTACCAACTCATTGGCATCATCACCATGATCCTCATAGATGTAATATTTTAATTCGATTGGGAATACTTGATCAAACATCGCTTGTGCCGGGCAATAGCGTGTGGCGGATAATTCAATAGACCTTCTCACAGAGGCTTCGCTGATATTGTGTCCAACAATGGTGTATTCAATGATCGCTTTCGTAAATACTTTTGGGTGTTCACTTGCTCGATCAGTATGTACTTTGACATCGAAACTGGTGACATCTTCGCGCTTCTTTTTCAGGATCGACATAACGTCCATGGCTGTACAACCAGCTAATCCCATTGCAATGAATTCCATCGGACGAGCGCCGCTGTCCTCGCCGCCAACAGCTTCTTCGGCATCTAATCGAACTTCAAACCCGCTGTCAGCAGATCCAATAAACGCTAAATTTCCTTGCCAGACTAATTTTGCTTCCATCATCACTCCTCCAATAAGGGGGTAATATATTGCTCTAAAGTCTTGCGGTTGATCGCCCCTGTCCAGGTATATCGCACTTGTCCACCTCCATCAATCACATATGAATTCGGTAAGCTGCCGTTTTGGAATGCGCGTATAGAAGCTTGTTTAAAATCCAGCCAAACCGGAAACGTAAGTCCATATAGATCTATATGATATTGGACGTCTTCGGCTTTCTGACCAGCTTCAATCCCGATGATAGTGAAATTCTGGTCTTTGTGGTTTTCGTAGTATGCTTGCAAGATGGGCATTTCAGCTCTGCAAGGAGGGCACCATATCGCCCAGTTGTTGACCAATATTACTTTACCTTCGTAATCTTTAAGTGAGACTGAAAACCCTTCAATATCGGTCGCTTGGACGTCCGGAGCTTGAAAATCTACTGGCGCTGGGATAGCAGATGGAAGATCATCTGCGGAAAAATCATCAATCTTCTTATCGGTTGAATTAAAGGCAGGCAGAAAGAGAATTAATATACCGATAACCAAAATAAATCCAAAACCCATCAGAATGAGGCCTATGTTCTGGTGATTATTCCTTTTATTTGATGTTTTCTTTACATGTCGTCTTGTCATTCTATTGGATGCCTGATGGATTTCTCGTAAATTAGATTTTATTGTAAGGCTTTCTTCAACTCAGCAATCAGATTTTGCTCAGGTACAGCGCCTACCACATTAGCTGCTCCATCATTGATTGTTGTTTGAGGAACGCCACTGACATTGTGACGGTTGGAAAGCTCAGGAAATTCCATCGCCTCAACCATTTCTGCTTCTATCCATGGACTTTCCAGAGCCATTTGATGTGCTAAGATCACAGAACGAGGACAATATGGGCATGTTGGAGTGACAAATACCTGCATTAGTACTGGCTGATTGATCGTACTTAAGTATTCGCGGGTCTCTTTGCTTAAATTGGAATCTCGACCTGATACCAGAATGATCTCATTGACCAGAGAGCTGAACTCATGTCCGGATGGAATACCAGCATATCGAATACCATAATCTAAGATTTGCTCTCCATCCAATCCTGCGATCACAATACCTGGTGTTTTATCAACGTTGTATTGTTGCGCGACGGCTGGGTCATCGTCAATATCATAAATACTTAGACTGAGTTTATCCGAAACACCCACTACCTCTTCAACAAGCTGTAAGGTGTCATCACAATAATCACAATCGGTTTTCTTTCCGAAGAACAATATATTTACAGGTTCTTTGATCTGCTCGAAAGCTGCTTCTAATTGCTCAACGATCTCTTTATTAAGTAATTTTTCTACCATCAGTACCTACTCCTTTACGTCCCACGGGACGCGATTTTTATTATCAAGTAAAACACCCACCATTGACGGTACCGCATTTAGGGCAAACTAGGTTTAGTAAACCATCGTATTCCAATTTTGCTGATTTGCATATTGGACATAGGTCTCCAGCATGATATTTAGGTTTTTCTAAAGAGCAATAGGCTGCTTCACCTAGGTCTTGCCCCAATGAAAGCTCTAGCAATGCCTGCAATGGGTCTTCTTGATTTTTTTGCATACGAGTTTTAGATGCTAATTCGTAGAAAAGGTTACAGATATTTATTGATCGTGAAAGTTAACCTTCACTTTTTGGTTTGACAATTAGGTCTTCTAATTGTAATCTTCGGAATAGGCGCTCTTTTACATCTGCCGGTACAGAAGGCGATTCTGAAGTGGTGTGATAAAGGGAAATTGTTTTACGTAAGGAATCGACTACGATTCGACAATCTTCGCATTCAACTAAATGCTTTTCTATTTCTGCACAAACCTCTTCCCCTAAGTTGCCATCAACATAATCTGAAAGTGATTCAAGCAGATATTGACATTTATGTTGATCCATCATATTTCGTTTCCTCTTAATTCGTGCTTGTAGCGATCTTGCTTCCAAAATATTCGGATAATAATTCTCTTAAGTGCATTCGAGCTCTTGAAAGGCGTGTTTTTACAGCTGACTCACTTAAGGTTAGCACTTCACTTGTTTCTTTGGTTGATAGTCCATCGATATCACGTAATAAAAAAACCACTCGTAAACTATATGGTAATTTATCGACTGCTTCATCCAAATAATCGAGCGCTTCAGAAGACATTAATTCGGACTCTGGTAAACAACACCAATCAATTATTTGCAAAGGTTCTTGATCGTCTTCAGAAGAATCTATTGGTTCGTCAATTGACACAGAAACATACTTTCTTTTTCTCAGCATCATCAAAGCTTCGTTGGTCGCAATGCGGTATAGCCATGTTGAAAGGCTTGAACGACCATCGAAATTTTTCAGATGTTTGTAGGCTTTGATGAATGTCTCTTGTAGAACATCTTCTGCGTCTTGAGGGTTCTCTAACATTTTTACAGCTAATCGATAGATAACGGCAGAATAGTTATCGACAAGTCGTGCAAACTCGTTGCGATCTCCTGCTTTTAGCGCTTCTAGAGAGTAATCCTCTTTCTTGTTCTTTTCGTTCATTTTTCAGATGCACTTTCAATTAAAAAGGTTACAAATCCATCTTATAATATACCCCATCTGTGTGAATATTTCCATTCGTTTATTCTATCACAATGCTTTCCTTGACGACCTGGTTTCGTCATGCTATATTCTTTTTTATATATGGAAAAGGGAGTGCTTCACTATAATCTATCTTTTAGGAAGTAAATATTCGGTTCGATAGATCAACGTTTTGGAGGTTTGTTTTGAAGATAATCACATTATTAACAGATTTTGGTTTACGTGATGGTAATGTCGGTGTCATGAAAGGGGTGATCTGGGGTATATCACCTGACGTTCAAATTGTTGATCTAAGTCATAATATTTCAGCGCAAAATGTTGTAGAAGGAGCTTATATTCTCGGTCGCTCAGCGCCTTATTTTCCAAAAGGAACTATCCATATCGGCGTCGTTGATCCTGGTGTTGGCACGCAGCGTCGTC
>Ga0172370_10006897_pt1 | contig 14084 bp, 14 predicted proteins | sample LakKiv5m_FD_114538 | JGI IMG/M metagenome (GOLD analysis project Ga0172370, IMG submission 114538) | Freshwater microbial communities from Kabuno Bay, South-Kivu, Congo - kab_022012_11.5m | ecosystem: Environmental > Aquatic > Freshwater > Lake | place: Democratic Republic of the Congo...
AGATGATCAAAATTGTGTTCGGGCGGCGGCGAGGACGTTTGCCATTCCAACGTCCGCAGCTTCCACGGATTCTTATTTGTTTCAGACGCCGGAGCGCGCACGGACATGACCACGTTGTAGATGAACACGAAGAAGCCAGCCGCCAAGATGAAACCCGAAACGCTCATCCACATATTCACGTTAGCTAACTGCGGCGGGTAATCGGCAATGCGGCGGTTCATGCCATACAACCCAGCCAACATCATCGGCGTGTACAGCGTATTGAAAGAGATAAACGTGATCCAGAAATGCGTCTTGCCCAATGTTTCGTTGTACATACGTCCGGTGATCTTCGGAAACCAATAATAGATTCCGGCGAGCAGCGCAAAAATTTCGCCGCCCATCAACGTGTAATGGAAATGACCCACCACCCAATACGTATCGTGCAGATGAAAATCGGTGGGCGCGTCGGCGTTAAAGATTCCGGTGAGGCCGCCGATGGTGAAGTTGAACACCACGCCTAAGGCAAACCACATCGGAGTCGTCAACCGCATCCGCGATTGCCACACCGTGCCGAGGGCGGCGAGGAAGATCACGCCGGTGGGGATCGAGATCAATTCCGTTGACGCCATAAAGGGCGCGGTGAGGAAATCCTGCATGCCACTGGTGAACATGTGATGCGCCCATACCACGCCGCTCAGACCGGTGATGCCCATCAAGCCGCCCACAGCCCATTTGTATCCAAACAACGGCTTGCCCGAAAAATGCGTGACGATCTCTAACATCAACCCAAAGCCCGGAAGGATCATGACGTACACTGCCGGATGCGAATATGCCCAGAAGATGTGTTGATACAAAATAGCCGTACCGCCATTCGCCGCCGCGAAAAATCCCAAGCCCGCCGCGCGATCCATCACCAACATGATCAACGCCGTCGCCACAAACTGGGTATAGATCAACGAGAGCAACGACGCGCAGAAAATGCTCCACACAAAAATGGGCAGCCGACCCCACGTCATACCCGGCGCGCGCAGACGGACGATGGTCACAATAAAGTTGAGCCCGCCGATGATTGACGAGAGACCCAGCGTGAGGAACGCCAACAAGAAGAGCATCATCGGCACGCCGCCGCGTTCGCTCAACGGCGGGTACACCGTCCAACCCGATGTATACCCGCCGGGTAACAGCGACCCAACGACGAGCAGGATCGCCACCGGCGGGGTGAGCCAATAGCTCAACGCATTAAGGCGCGGGAACGCCATATCCTCGGCGCCGATGAGCAGTGGCACAAAATAATTTCCTAACCCGCCGATGAGGACTGCCACCGCTACGCCAACCATCACAATGCCGTGCATACTCATCACCGTGTTGTACACTTCGGGCGTGAAGATCGTTTGCCCCGGCATCATCAACTCGATCCGCACCAACACCGCTAACAGACCGGCGATCAGGAACAACGCCATGAACGTCACCAGATATTGAACGCCGATGACTTTGTGGTCGGTGGAGAACTTGAAGTAGCGCCACGCGCCGTGCGACTTCATCGTCGGCGCGGGTTTGTTCTCCATTCCAAACCAACCGCGCGTCCAGTGATCCCACACACCCACACCCAACAACCAACCCACAAGTGCCACGATGTAAGCAATCGTGACCGTTGTGTCGGAACTAAGCGGCTTGCCCAACAACACCATCACGCCGCCGCCCACTCCGAAACCGATCAAGCCAAAAATGAGACCCTTGATCCAAGACATAGAACAGCCTCCTCCGTCGTAAATTTTTTTATTGCTTTGATTCGGGTAGACCGCCGGTGGTGAGCGCCGCTTCCAACCAATCCACCATTTGCGTCGGGGCTAACGTCCGTCGGTCATACACCACCACTTCTCCGCCCTCTTTGAGCGAAACCAACACCACACGCATCGGACTCCCGCCCTCCACAAAACGCGCCAGAAACGCCTCACGATTAACTGTTTTGTCGTCGCAATCTACGATCACGATATCGGGCTTGAGTGTGCCGAGAGCCGTTAGGGCTTCCTCAATGCTGTTGGCAAGACCCACCACTTCAACATCAACATGCCCTCGCAACTTTTCTACGTGACGATCACGCAACAAGTTACGCAGGCCTGCGCTGAAGAGAGGATGACCCGAAACAATGAGGGCGCGGCGTTGTGAGGGCGCTACGCTCATATTAAGAGTGTATAAGTATTAGCGAAGAAATCTATCGCCTGAAGAGGGTGAAAAAAGGGGGAGGGAAGGGTGAGGGGAGAGTCGCCCGTGTAGAGGCCGTGTGGGCAGCTTGCTTTACGAATTTATCCATCCGCGCGCGCGCGCCAGGGCAACGGCCTCGGCACGCGAGGAGGTTTCGAGTTTTTCGAGGATGCGGGCAACGTGAGTCTTGATCGTATTCTCCGAGAGATGCAGTTGCACCGCGATTTCGCGGTTGGTGTTGCCATCAGCGATCAACCGTAAAATTTCTGCCTCGCGGGTCGTCAACGGCGAGCCGGAACTGACGGAAGGAGTGCGGGTGATGTAATCGAAGAGCCGCAGAGTAAGCGCTGAGGTTAACACCGCTTGACCGGAGACTATGCTTCGTATAGCCCCAAAGAGTTCATCCGATTCTGCGTTCTTGAGAAGATACCCGCGCGCTCCGGCTCGAATCGCTCCTAGCAAATCGTCGTCTTGTTCGGAGACAGTTAACATAATCACCGGCGCAGCCGGCAGTACATCGCGCAAACGGCGCACCGCCTCCACGCCGCCGCCGCCCGGCATGTTCACATCCATTAAGATCGCGTCGGGGCGCACCTCGGCGGCTAACCGGGCAGCATCCACCCCATTGCCCGCTTCACCCACCACGATCATGTCGCCTGTCTCATTCAATAAGCTCACTAACCCCCGACGGAAGAGGGTGTGATCATCGGCAATGAGAATGCGTAGCGGGGGCATGGCAAATCGTGAATTGAGAATCGAAAATTTTTAGATGGGAAGTTCAAGCCGCACGCGCGTGCCGAGTCCCGGCGCGCTTGTCACTTGCAAATCGGCGCCAAGCAAATCGGCGCGCTCGCGCATCACACGCAAACCGTGGCGCGTCTGAGGCAAATCTTGTCCGGCGTCAAAACCCTGACCATCGTCTTCGACGAGCATCTGAAGATGGTTGTCCTGCGCGGATAATGTGAGACGCACATAGTTCGCCTGCGCGTGTTTGCGAGCATTTGCCAACGACTCTTGAACGATGCGAAGCAAATGCGTCTGGGTCGAGGCAGAGAGCTGCGGTTCCGTTTCGACGATCATCTCGATCTCGAGACCGCTTTGGCTGGCAAAGGTGTCGGCGAGGCGGCGCAATTCCGCGGCGAAGGGCGCAGTGGGCTGTGACCGCAACCCATCTAAGGCAGTGCGTAACTCAAGATAAGCGTCGTTGATCGTTTGCGCCAATTCATGCAACGCACTGTCGGCTCGTTCACTTTGATTCGATTCGATCCAACGGGCGATCTGCCCGACGCGCATCTTAAGGTAACCGAGCGTTTGCGCCAAACCATCGTGCATCTCACGGGCGAGCCGCCCTCGTTCAGCCACGATCACTTGATGTTCACGCTGCGCGTATAAACGAGCGTTCTCCGCCAATAACGCCGCCTGCCCGGCGATAGCCGACACTAAACGTATTTGCGGACGCAAGAACGAATCCCGCCGCCGACTCCCTAAAACTATCACTCCCAGCGCGCGCTGCTCGGCGATCATCGGCGCGCATAAGACCGAGGCGGCGCATGGATCGGAACTTTGTAATTCGGCGACAACCGGCTCGCCGCTTGTCACTTGCAGCGATCCTTCCGCCAACCCCTCGATCAACGGCAAACGATTCGCCTCGCGCCAATCGCCAGCCGCCGCGCGCGGCAAAAGCGACCCATCCGAATCTAACAACAGCACCATCCCGGCGTCAGCGTTGCTTGCTTCCATCGTTTGAGTCAAAATTCGATCCACGATCTTATCGAAACCCAAACGCTGCTGAAGCGTCTCGTTGATCTCGTAAAGCGCAATAAGTTCGCGTGTTCGCAGCCGAGTGTTCTCAAACGCAATCGCCAATTCAGACGCCACCGATTCGATCAAATTGCGTTCCTCGTCCGTCAACCGATACCCCGTAGGCAAAAACATGCCCATGATAGCGAACTCTCGCCCATTGCGTTCCAACGCCTGACACACAATGCCGCCCACCTCGAGCAGAGGCAAACGCGCCAACAAAGGACACGGCTGACCTATTTGAGCCGCGCGCACGTGGCACATCTTGCAGCGATGGCGCACCGATTGCGTTGAAAGATGCCGATGCCACACCGACAATATCTCTTCGTCCAGCGTTCCGGCATATTCAATCGGCATGGGCTGATGCTGGTCGTCAAAACGCACGAGCGCGCACCCGACAATTCGCGGCACAATCTCACTCGGCAAACGCAGCGCCAACACCGCCAAACTTTCCTCGTCGGTCGCTTCGCTGAGTCGTCTATTGATTTCGAATAAAAATGAAATGCTCCGGTTGAGGCGCGTAAGTTCTACGTGCGCTTGAACCAACTCTGCCTCTGCCGCCTCTTTCAGCGCAACCTTGTGCTTAATCCAACCCAACGCCAACCAAACCACCAGAGGACCGCTCACCCCGTAGATGACCATCTCGCTGATGAAATTGAGCCGGGTAGAGGCGGCGAACCAAAAATGCTCTGCGCTTTGATGAACAAGAACAAGAAACAGCGCCAACAACGGCACCTGCCAGCGCAGATGATCAATTTGCACGCTCAGGGGGAGCGAGGGGTGGCGCAGCTGTTGCAGAAAATGTTGTAGACGAGCCGCTAGCAATCGCCAGTTCATAGTCTCCTGAATACTATATCAACTACAAACAATTGACAATCGCTTTAAAAATGGACTGAGCAGTTAATAAAAAACGAAGCCCGCGCTTAGCGGGCTTCGTTCAAACACTTACGCCATTTCATTCATCAATTTTTCTAACGATGTTTTAGAGGGTCGGATGACCGATGGAGGTAAGTGTGCCAACGGAGTCTCCGGCAAATCTTCGTGATCGCGCAAATCGGGTCGATCACTGTTGACATAGATCAAGCCAGTGACAAACAATTGCTTCGACTTTGCTTCTTCCATCAAGCGGATCGCCGCCATCCGATCTGTTGGATCATGCGAGCGATCTACCTTTTTCAAAACGATCTTCGAGCCGTCGTGTAATTCAACTTCTTCCGCCTGACCTTCGTCATACTCAACCGTGATCTCTTCGTACGAAGGCACATACGTCACGTCGAAAATTCGCTCGTTGTGTGTCCTGCCCCACGAATAGGATTTGGTGGATTCGTCTTTATCGTTGAACGTCACGCACGGGCTGATAATATCTAACACTGCCGTGCCTTTGAATGAGAGCGCGGCTTTGAGGAGTTCGGTCACTTGTTTAGGATCTCCGGCAAACGCCCGCGCCACAAAGCCGCAATCGGCGACCAACGCTTCAAGGCAGAGATCAATGGGCGGCAACTCGTTTAATCCGGCGTGTTTTAATTCTTGCCCCACATCCGCCGTTGCCGAGAACTGACCCTTCGTGAGTCCATACACGCCATTATTTTCAATGATGTAGACCATCGGCACGTTGCGGCGCATGGCATGTTTGAATTGGCCAAAACCAATACTGCCGGTGTCGCCGTCACCGCTCACGCCGATACCGGTCAGCGTGGCATTGGCAATCAAAGCGCCTGTCGCCACCGACGGCATACGGCCGTGCAGCGAGTTAAAACCGTGCGAGCGACTCAAAAAATACGCCGGGCTTTTGCTTGAACATCCAATGCCGCTAAACTTCGCCACATATTCGGCCTTGATGCCAAGCTCCCAACAAGCGTCAATGATGCGCGACGAGATCGAATCGTGTCCACAGCCGTTGCACAGCGTGGATTCGAGTCCTTTATAAATTGCATTCTCTAAACCGAGTCTGTTAACTTTCGCGCTGCCGCGTGGTTGAGTTGTGGTTGAGGTCGCCATGTTAAGCCTCCATCTTTTGCAGTGATTCAGAAATCCAGCGCGCAGTCAGTGGTAAACCGTCGTTCTTATTCAATTGGAAAATGCGCGCCGCCAAGTCGGGTGTGTCTAATCGCAACAACTGCGCCATCTGAGCATCTGTGTTCATCTCGACCACATAGACCCGCTCGTGAGCATGGATGAATGAACTGACCGACTCGGAAAGCGGCAATGCGCGCACACGCAGATACGATGTTTTGATCCCCTTCTTCGCCAGAAGCGTGCGCGCCTCAACCATTGCCGGATCAGTTGAGCCGTAGCCGATGAGGCCGATCTCCGCGCCATGGACTCGATCCTCGACTGGAACGGGAACTTCTTTGCGAGCCGATTCGAACTTGCGATTTAAGCGTTCAAGATTCCCTTCCCAGTCTTCCGGCTTCTCGCTATAAGTAGCGCGGTCTGTGTGACCGGTGCCGCGAGTGAAGTACGCTGCTAAAGGATGATCGGTGCCGGGCAACGTGCGCCAGCCAATGCCATCGCCATCTACATCGCGATAACGTCCCCAGTTCCCTTTGAGCCGTTCAAGGTCTTCTGCCTTCAGCACTTTGCCACGATCAATTTCCCGATTAGGGTATTCAAACGATTCGCTCATCCATTGATTCATGCCAAAGTCGAGATCGGTCAACAAAAATATCGGGGTTTGGAATCGCTCGGCGAGGTCTAATGCGCGCCAAGCAAATTCAAAAATTTCTTTGATCGATCCCGGCAGCAAACACGGATGCTTGCTGTCGCCGTGTCCTAGAAAGTAACAAGGAAGCACATCGCCTTGGGAGGTGCGAGTCGGCAGCCCCGTACTGGGTCCCATGCGCTGCACGTCCACGACCACCGCCGGAATTTCCGTGAAGTAGGCAAAGCCTGCAAATTCGGCCATCAACGAGATGCCAGGTCCCGAAGTGGAAGTCATCGCCCGCGCGCCCGCCCACCCCGCACCCACTACCATGCCAAGCGCGGCAAGTTCATCTTCCGCCTGAATGACACTGTAGGTTGGCTTTTTAGTCACGGGATCGGTTCGCAATTGCTTAAGATAATATTCCAGTGCTTCGGCAACGCTTGTCGCAGGCGTGATCGGGTACCAAGCGGCAAAGGTGACGCCGCCGTAGACGGCGCCCAACGCGGCGGCGGTGTTGCCGTCGAGCATGATCATGCCCTTTGTCTTATCCATGCGCTGAACACGATAGGGATCGACTTTCGTGAGTTCGGCTTTCGCCCATTCCATCGCCGCTTTAATCGTCTTGATGTTCGGCTCAATGGCTTTCGCTTTCCCCTTGAACTGATGGTTGAGCGCGGCTTCAAGTTCGGCGTACTCAATGCCAAGCAAGTGGGATAGCACACCCACGTACGCCATATTCTCGGCGTAGCCGCGAAGCTTGCCCTCTAAACCAGATGCCGCCGCCATTTTTGCCGCCGGAACTTTATAAAAGATCACGTCGTCTCGTTGAGGCGTATAACCCAGCCCGTCCGAATAAATGCACATGGTGCCGGGCTTCATCTTCTGCACGTCTTCAATTACTGTCGCTTTATTCATCGCGATCAGGATTTCCGATTCGTCCTTGCGCGCAATAAAGCCGTCTTTGTTCACGCGGATGGTATACCAAGTGGGCAGCCCCTGAATATTCGACGGAAAAATATTTTTTCCGCTAACCGGAATCCCCATCTTGAATAATGCTCTCAAGATAGTGGCGTTAGCCGTCTGACTCCCTGAGCCATTCTTTGTGGCAATCGTGATCGAAAAGTCATTCACGAGGGGTTCCCGCAACGGCGCCTGAGCGGGCTTGGTTTGCACTTCAACAGCCATTTCAATTCTCCTTATCAATAAAATAATTTCTCTACCGCGCAGCTTCCAGCGTATCTTGCTCGGGTTCGCGATGACGCAGAAGATGGGTATGTTCAATTAACAAATCGTAACCTTCGTCAACCTTCCCCTCAACAATACAATCCACGATGCGCTGGTGATACGTCCACACTTCACGCAAATACTGGTAATCCGAAAAAAGATTCAACTCAACCGCCTCGTAAGCTTCCCAATAGGCTTCAAGTATTCCTTTGACAAAAGGATTCCCTAATCGCTTGAAGATCGCCAAATGCAATTCGCGATGTTCGGCGTGGGGAATTTGAATCTGAGGTCCGTTAAGCTTTGCCCATGCCGCGCGCATTAATTCTTGCAAGTAACGTTTATCTTCCTTCGTCAACAACTTCACTGCCTCTGCCCAAAAACTTGCCTCGACATTTTTACGCAACGCGCCAAACAATTGAAAATAATTGGGATCCGTCGCCAAGGCAAACAACAGACTGAAACGGACGGCAGGGAAGAAATCATATTCTTCTAATTTGATTCCGGTACGCGGGCGGACGCCGACGATTCCTAAACTTCGAGCGACCTCCATCTGTTCCCGAAGCTTATTGACGCTAATCCCCATCCTTTCACTTAACTCTCCTAGCGCAGGGATGCGGTCTCCGGGTTTGTAGCCATTCGTGATGATGTATCGCAAAAAATCAGATTCGAGTTCGTTGAGGTTCATAGAATCCTATTCATCAAATTCATCCGATAAATTGACTGGTGAGATTTTAGGCGTGTTTCCATTGCTCGTCAATACCCAATTTCCGTTTGCAACACACTCCGCCTTTCTAGATGATGCTGTTCTCACGCCAAGACACAAAGGCGCAAAGAAAACTCTGTGTCTTGGCGGCTTTGTGCAAAATCAGTCTGCTCCCGATTATTGTGACGACCTAACCTGTGCAAATTTGCTCATATTCTTCTTAAAAATTTTGTATTGACAATTAATGATAAAAGGCGATAAACTTTGTTCACTATGATTTCAACAGTTGCGTGTATGGCGGCTTGTATGTGTTGTATGGAGCGTGGGCGTTAGTCCCCTTTGCTCTAAGCCTTCTCGCACGACTGACGAAAGCCAACTAGCAAAGAGTGGACGCGCCGAAACGAAAGTTTCGCAGGATCGCGTCCGCTCTTTTTTTGCGCTAGTTGGCTTTTTTATTTTTCTATGCTAACTCAACCAAGAATTAAATTCCTTTATACCGAACCCGACTCGCTTGAATCGCGCGTCGGCAACACACCGCTGATTCGTCTAAAACGAATCACATACGATCTACCAGCAAGCGTACAAGTGTTTGCTAAAGCCGAATGGTTCAACCCGAGCGGCTCGGTTAAAGACCGCCCGGCCCTCAACATCATCCACGACGCGCTCAATGGCGGCAGATTCGATCCTACACATCAACGCTTGTTAGATTCAACATCGGGCAACATGGGCATCGCCTACGCCACATTCGGCGCGGCGCGTGGCATCGGCGTTACGCTTGCGGTTCCCGCCAACGCCAGCCCGGAACGACTCTCGATCCTCAAATCACTAGGCGCCGAATTGATCCTCACCGATCCGCTCGAAGGATCGGACGGCGCAATTATTGAAGCACGACGACTCGCTCAAGAAAACCCGGAGCGCTACTACTACGCCAATCAATACAACAACCCGGCGAACTGGCAAGCGCACTACAACGGCACCGCCCTAGAGATCATCGAACAGACAGACGGACAAGTGACTCACTTCGTGGCGGGTCTTGGCACCAGTGGAACGTTCACCGGCAATGGACGCCGCCTCAAAGAATTCGATCCCAACATCCAACTGATCTCAGCCCAACCTAGCGATTCCTTTCATGGGCTCGAAGGACTCAAACACATACCAACGGCGATCAAGCCCGCTATTTACGACGAGACACTCGCCGATGACGACGTGGCTGTGGACACCGAAGAAGCGCAAGAAATGACTTTACGACTCGCGCGCGACGAAGGCTTATTTGTTGGAATCTCGTCGGGCGCGGCGGCGGTTGCCGCCCTCAAGGTGGCGCGGACTCTGGATACGGGCGTCGTCGTCACCGTGTTCCCCGATGCCGGATTTAAATATCTATCAGAAAGATTCTGGAATCACTCACAAGGAGAAAAACAATGACACCCGCAACGCTGCAAGCCGAAAAAACTGTTGACAGCTCGGGAGACCTTTGCCCGACGCCGATTTTGAAACTATCAAAGGGCATCAAAGAAATCGAAGTCGGGCAAGTATTGAAAATGATCGCCACCGATCCCGGCGCCGAAGCCGACATGCCCGCCTGGGCAAGACAAACCGGCAACGAACTTTTAGACTCACATAAAGACGGCGAGAAGTTCATCTACTATTTCAAACGAGTCAAGTAGCGAATGGCGTATCGCAGATAGCAAATGGCACATCGCTACCCACGCACTTGCCATTCGCCATCTGCCATTCGCTACAAGCTACCTGCCAACACCATGTCAAAATCTGATCCGAACTCACCGAAACGCTTAGCCCTCATCGCCAGCAAAGGCACACTCGATTGGGCGTATCCACCTTTCATCCTCGCCAGCGCCGCAGGTGCAATGGGCTGGGAGGTCGGAATCTTCTTCACGTTTTATGGTTTACCGTTGTTGCTAAAAGATATAGAGGCGGAAGTCACCCCTCTGGGCAACCCCGCCATGCCAATGAAGATGCCCTTCGGTCCGCAAGAATTTCAAAACATTAATTGGCCCATCCCCACTGCCATGATGGCAACGCCCGGCTTCAACTCATTAGCCACCACGCTGATGAAGCAAACTTTTAAAAACAAAGGCGTCGCCTCAATCCCCGAACTGCGCGCGATGTGCATCGAAACGGGTGTAAAGTTAATCGCCTGCCAAATGACGATGGATGTCTTCGGTTTCAAGAAAGAGGATTTCATTCCGGAAAGTGAAGTAGCTGGCGCGGCGACCTTTCTTGAATACGCCGCCGAAGCCGACGTGCAGCTGTTTGTTTAAGTGAAACTTTTTTTGTATTGCGTATTTCGTATCCCGTTACGCAATACGCAATACGCCGATGCCTTTAATCATCCCTGCCCATCTTTATTCTTCAATCATTAACCACTTAGAATCCGCTTACCCCAACGAAGGCGCGGGGCTATTGCTTGGAAACGCAAACGGAAACGACAAAACGGTGAAGAGCGTTTTGAAGTTCGACAACAACTTCGAAGCAGGCGAACAATATCATCGCTATCGAATCAGCGCGGAAGATATGTTCAAGGGAGAGACAGAAGCAGAAAAACTTGGCGTGGATGTGATCGGAGTCTTTCACTCTCACCCCGACCATCCCTCCCAAGCTTCGGAATATGATCGCGAACACGCCCTGCCCTGGTATTCGTATCTAATCGTCTCGATTCAAAAAGGAAAAGCATCAACATCTCAATCGTGGTTATTGAGTGATGACAGAAAAAAATTTACTGAAGAAAGCGTTGAGTTATGAACGATGATGTTGAATAATCTTTTATTCATCTTTCATCCTTCATAATTCATAATTCTCTACATGCCCACTATCCGAATTCCTACCCCGCTCCGCCAATACACAGGCGGCAATGCTGAAGTGCCAGTCGCCGGTGACACTGTCAACGCCGCCCTCAGCGATCTCGCCACCCGCCACCCCGACCTGCGAAAACATCTGTATAGCGATACCGGTGAACTGCGCGCTTTCGTCAATGTGTTTTTAGGTCAAGACGACGTGCGCCATTTGCAGGGCGTAAACACCGCGCTCAAAGAAAACGATCAACTGCGAATTGTGCCGTCGGTAGCGGGTGGGTAACAAGTAGGGGCAAGGCTTGCTCCTGCCCAACGCGGGCAACCGCAAGGGTTGCCCCTACGAATTAAAATGCCCAAAGAAAAATTCTCCGTCGGCGAGAAGGTAGAGATGAAATGCGATCACGTCGTGAACGGCAAGATCGTCAACGACTGGATCGCGGGCGTGGTCGTGCAAGCCGATTACCGCATGACGGGAGTTAAATTTGAAGTGGATGTTTATTCAAGCAACGGCTGGAAAATTCCCGATCGCATTTTATGGTGCGCGCACGGATCATCAAACATCAGACGGCTATGATTTCCTTCGTTTCCCCTGTTTCCTTTCCCAAAGGAAATAGAGGAACTCAAGGAAAGGAAGAAAAATTTTTATGAGCATTGCTCTCGCACATATTGACCCAAACTCTGTTGACCTCTCCCACCAAGAGATCAAACGTTACTCGCGTCACCTGATCATGCCCGAAGTAGGATTGAAAGGGCAGAAGAAATTAAAGGCGGCGTCCGTTCTGTTGATCGGCACGGGCGGGTTGGGTTCGCCGCTTGCCATGTATCTCGCCGCCGCAGGTGTGGGACGGATCGGCTTGGTTGATTACGACACGGTGGACGCCAGCAACTTGCAACGTCAAGTGGTGCATGGCACATCCACCGTCGGCAAATTAAAAGTTGAATCGGCGAAGGAACGCATCCTCGACATCAACCCCGATATTCGTGTGGATACTTACAACGATCTGTTCACTTCGGCGAATGCGTTAGAGATCGCCAGACCTTACGACATCATTATTGATGGCACCGACAACTTCCCGACTCGCTATTTGGTGAACGATGTCTGTGTGTTGTTGAAGAAACCCAATGTATACGGATCGATTTTTAGATTCGAAGGGCAGGCTTCAGTATTTTGGGCGGAGCATGGACCCTGTTACCGTTGTCTGTTCCCCGAACCGCCACCGCCGGGATTGGTGCCGTCGTGCGCCGAGGGCGGCGTGTTCGGCGTGTTGCCCGGGACCGTTGGCACGATTCAGGCAACAGAGGCGATCAAGCTCATAATCGGAGTCGGCGACCCCTTGATCGGGCGATTGATGTTATACGATGCACTGGAGATGACATTCGACACGGTGAAGCTGAAGAAGAATCCCAATTGCTCGGTGTGTTCACCCAATCCAAAGATCACCGAATTGATTGACTACGAACAATTTTGCGGGATGCCGATGAACGATCATCAAGACGAGATCGGTTCGGGCGAGGGTTGGGATATGACGGTGCAGGAGCTGGAACAAAAAATAAAAACGAGCGGCGGCGTGAAGAATTTCCGTTTGATTGATGTGCGCGAGGAACACGAATGGGAGATCGCCCACATCGAAGGCGCGGAGTTGATCCCGCTTGGCACGCTGCCGGCGCGCATGAACGAATTCGACTCGGCGCAAGAGATCGTTTTGCAATGCCGGAGCGGCGGGCGGTCTGCGCGGGCGTTGGAGATGCTGCGCGGCGCGGGGTTTAGAAAATTGAAAAATCTCAAAGGCGGAATTTTAGCGTGGGCGAATCAGATCGATCCGAGTCTGCCAACGTATTGAGTGCAAGCCACCTTTCGTAGAGACGCGCCACTGGCGCGTCTCCGTTTTAAACCGCAATGTGTTTATGGGTTTGACATATAAGACGACCCAACGGGTCGTCTCTACGAAGAAATTATCTCAACCCCTCAAACAAATCCGTTTCAATTTTGCGCCCGCCATTGACCAAACTGTAAGCGCGATACAAGGTGGTTTGACTCCACGTTAGGCGGTGCATCTCGTCGGTCATCGCATCCAAAAGATGCTTCCAACCCACTAATTGTGAGGTGTGGCAGGACACCGCTTCACGCGCCGTGCGCCAATGCTCACCCACATCGAGCCGTGTGGTAAACATCCATTCCTCCCAACCTACATGCTGACGGGTTGCGCCATCCACGTCAAAAGTGAGAACGAAACCCCATGAGCGAAGCATCTCCACAAAAGATTTGGGATCCTCTTGCAATGTAATCCAGAAAGTTCACTTCCCGCAGACTTAATACTTTTGCGGCGTTCATCAATTCTTCGGTGCGAATTTTGCCCAGCCCTTCGAGTCCGGGATAATCCTTTTCATCACCCTGCCAGCCGCGCTCGCCGCGTGTGGCGCACACCAAATAGATGTCTACGCCCTCGGCGACGTACTTAGCGATGATGGTGCCTGCACCCATCGATTCATCATCAGGGTGAGCAAAACAGAAGAGGAGACGGAGAGGTGTCATAGTTTAAAAAAGTGGTCAGTGAATAGTTATCCGTGATCAGTTAGGACAGATTTGACTTCAGGCGTATTCAAGAATGAGGCGCGGAGATCGGGAGTAGTGAGGTGGTTGAGAATGTAGTTCAACACGTCGCGCGATTCGGTTAGAAGTTTTTGCGCTTCGGCGGCGTTGCCATATTGCTTCTCAACT
>Ga0172370_10006899_pt1 | contig 14081 bp, 11 predicted proteins | sample LakKiv5m_FD_114538 | JGI IMG/M metagenome (GOLD analysis project Ga0172370, IMG submission 114538) | Freshwater microbial communities from Kabuno Bay, South-Kivu, Congo - kab_022012_11.5m | ecosystem: Environmental > Aquatic > Freshwater > Lake | place: Democratic Republic of the Congo...
CCAAGCTGACCAATGTGCTCGTGGCGAGGAACAAGAGTACGGTGCGATCAACCATGTGCGCCGTGACGCTTGTCGACCGCGACCATCCTCGCCGCGGCGACCGGCGTGGGCGTGACGTCGTCCGGGGCCATCCGAAACCTCCTGCGCAGCAGGCTCGCGCCGCGGCACCGACAAGCAGTCAACCAGGGTTCGCTGCGGCGCGCAACCTCCCACGGCTGGCAAGCCGGAGAGCGCGGCGGGTCGGGGGAGCGCGTCTGCCCTTGCTCGCGCCTCCCATTCAGCGTAGTTTCCCGCGGCGGCCGCGCGGTCGCGGCCCATTCGCGCAAAGGACCCCAACGGATGATAGGGCAAGTCCTACGTCGGCCTGGCTTCACCGCGCTGGTGTTCTGGGCGATTTCACTCGCTATCTTCCTGCTCAACGGCGGCGATAGCCTGGGGTCCGGCCAAACCCTGCCGTTTGACTCCGGCTGGTACGCCAACATCGCCCGCAACGGCTACCAGTTCGACGGAGACTACACGGTCCAGCAGAACATCGCGTTCTTCCCTCTCTATCCGATCTTCGTGGCCCTCATCCACTACGTGATGCAGGTGCCCATCGGCTACGCGGAGTTGATCACGTCGGCCGCCATGACCCTTGCAGCATGCCTGCTGTTCCACCGCGTCGCGCTGCATGTCTTCGGCGAACAGGTGGCAAACATGAGCATCGGCCTTTGGGTCGCCAACCCCTTCGCCATCTACCTGTTCAACGGCTACTCGGAGGCGGCGCTCGTCCTCGCCATCGCGGCATTCTGCTACTTCCTGGTCGTGCGCCCGCGAATGCATTGGGCAGCCCTCTCGGTGATCGCCGCATCGCTGGCGCGGCCCTATGGCATCTTTCTGGCGCTGATCTTCTTCGTCTATGTGCTCCACGCGTGGCGCTGGGGCCGCGAGCGCGAGTGGCTGCGCGTGCTGCTGATCCACGTGCCGCTGTCGCTGACCGGATACCTGTTCTGGTGCCTGTACAGCGAGTTGCGCTTCGGCGATCCGCTCGCGCCGCTCCACTCGACCTCTGCATGGACGGGCGCCGTCATGCCCCTGTTCCAAGTCGTCTCGCTCGAGGCGCCGCTCGAGGCCATCCACGAGACCGTGACCGGCGACGTGCTCCTCGACCCCGTGGCCCTCGGCTCCTTCTTCTTTCTCGGCGGTTTGCTGCTGTTTGTCGCCTATGCGCGCCGGTTTCCGCTGGCATTGGCGCTGTACGGCCTCGTGTTGCCGATTCTGCTGTTTCCCGTCATCGTCCAACGCGGCGCCCTCGTGAACTCCGGCCGCTACGAAACGCCGTATTTCATCCACTTCGTCGCGCTTGCGCTGCTCGTGCATGCGTTCGACAAACGGCTCGTGCAGGATGTCCAGGCCACGCCTCAAACGAGCCGCGCCATGCCGCTGGCGTTCTATCCGGTCTACCTGCTGTTTCTGTCCGGATTCATTCGCTACACGCACTACTACTTCGACAAGATTTGGGTGTCCTGATGAGTGTGCAGCCTCCGCGCGCAGCAGCCATGCGAACGTCGGTGATTCTCGGGGCGATCTTGTGGGCGGCCGTGTCACTCGCGGTCGGGTACCTCCTGGGTTCCGCCCGCCAATTCAGCCGTCTGCCCGTGTACCATATCGGGCAGGAGATCACCCACGACAGCACCGCCGTCACCTTCATCGGCTGGAGCGCGGCCGAGCGCGGTTTTCGCTGGGCGGAAGGACCGCACACGCAAATCGTCTTCCGGCCCGAGGCGCTCGATCCGAATCGGACGGGCAATCTCCGTCTGACCTTTGCGATTGCATTCTCGCAGGGCCGGCAGCCCGTCACGCTCACGCTCAACGGCCAGCAGATCGCCGTGTTCGTCGCAGAGGGCGGTGCCAAGATCGTCGAAATGGGGATACCGCGCTCCCTGCTCAAACCATTGAGCGACAACGTCATCGAGGCGCAGCACCCAGACGCCCGCCGTCCGAGCGACGCGGACGCCCGCAAACTTGCCTTCGCAATCCGCAGCTTGCAATTCGCATACGTTGACTGAAAGGATCAAGGGTCTCACATCTGGCGACGCCGCCACAGCACAGCGGCTGTCAGGACGACGGACCATGCAAGCGCTGCCGACGCCGCCGTCGATGCCTGACAACTGCTTGCTCCCTTTGACGGTTTCCTCGCAGCACTGGCGATCTCCGGCACGGCATCCACAGCGGGCGCGTCCGCCGATGTGGCGACGTCATCCAGTGGCGCGGCATCCCAGGCGTCGGAATCTTCAGCTGCGGTGCCATCTTGGCCACCCCCCTCCCCTGTCGCATCGACGGCCGCGCTGTCTGGGCCAGCATCCGCGTCCTCCGTCGCGGGATCCGCAAAACAGTTAGACATATCATCGTCTTGTGCAGCGTCGGCCAGCGCCAGCACGAGGGCTCCCGCGCCAAATCCCACCATCGGCATCGCACCGGCAAACTGGCCTGCGCCTGCACCCTTGGTCGCCAGCAACTCAGGCAGCAACCCACCGCCGGCCCGCGCCACATCGAGGATTCGAGCGCGCAAGGCCTGCTCGAGCGCCTCCACCTTCAGACCTGCCGCCGCCATGCGCTGCGTCAGCCTCAAGACGCGCAGGTCGATGAACAGCCACTCCGCACTGTCGTATTCGCCGCCGTCATCATTGCGGAAAAAGCCAGGACCACCGCCAGCGACCAGCGACTTCTGCCACGCCTGCAGCGTCGCCAACGCCACCGCACCCGCGACGTCCATCTGCCCATCGAGGAAAGCCTCGACCGCCGCGGCATCCAGGGCCTGAGCCGCCGGCTCCTCCAGGTTGCCGCGCAGGACGTGATCCGCACCGACCAGCTTGGATGCAATGGATTCGCGCAGTTCTTTCGCGGTCTTGCGCATCGACACGGCCAGCGCGCCATCACCGGCCTGCACTGCCAGATCCGCCGCGCCGCACAGCCCGCGCACGCCCAAGATACTGGTGTACGTGAAGTGCTTCTGTTTGCCATTCCAGTGCACTTCCCAGATGCTCGAATCCTTTGCCACGAGGCCTTGATCGTCCACCAGTTTCTGAAGCACTGTCGCGGCCTTATCGCGCAGGTCCGGCCATGCCTGCGCCAACCACGCCTTGTCGCCCGAGGCTTGCATGTAGCGCGCCGCCTGCCACAGACACAGGCCCAGACCGTCGAACTCGATGTTGGGACCATCTTGGTTGCTGTCGGATTGCTCCAGACCGCCGCCAAAATAGCGAACCGGTGAAGGCAGATACGGGCCCCCGAAGTAGGTCGCGAAGCCGCCTGTATGGCCATGGCGCACGAATTCGAGCGCGTCGTGCGCCTCTGCCGCGTGCCCTCCGACCACCAGCGCCACGGCCGCGTAGGCCTGATCGCGCACCCACGTGATGCGCCAGACGCCCGGCGGCAGCGAGGCGACGATCTGTCCAAATGGCCTTGAATCTCCAGGCTTTGGTTGCGGTGGGTCCGGCTCCCGCACCTGTGCCATGCGCAGCACCGTCAGCGAGCGCCGAAACAGCAACGCCTCCTGGTCGCTCAGACCCGCGGGAATCTGGTCGAGTTGGTGCCACGCCAGCCATTGCGCCAGCTCGTCCTGGAGAACCGTTTGCGGCAAGCGTCCTTGCAGCCACGCGTCCGTCGCCAGCAACGCCGCTGGCAGCGCGCCTTTGGGCACGGCGAGCAGCAGCGCGCCCAGCGTGCGCGTCTCTCCCGCTTGCAGCGTCCATTGTTTCCAGCCCATGCCTGCCACGCGGTCGCTGCCCGTGCTGGGCGCCGAATGCCAGCCGACCAGACCGGTCTGGACGAACTGCGCATAAGGATTCACAGTTTCAAACACGTTCGGCGCCAGGGAGCCCAAGGAGCCCGTCCCCGCGCCATCCACGGGCAAGTAGGCCATCTGCCAGGCCGATTCCCCAGATTCAACCAGAATCTTCTTACCTTGGAGCTGCAGCGACTCGCCCTTCGTAGTCGGATCCGGCGCGCCGGCGCCAAGGTGGAAGTTCAGCAGCAGCGCCACATCGACCGTCAACGGCTTGGCCGCCGTGTTGGTCAGCCTGGCGAGCACGACCGCCGCGGGTAGAGGCAAGCCTTGAGGAGCAAAGGTGATCGTGTCAAGGCTGACGCCATCCAGCACGCGCACGTCGTGCACGATGCCCGTCGCCCCCATGTAGCCGAATTGCGCGTCGTCGGCGGCACAGGGCTTGCCCTTCTCACACGCGGCAAAGGGCTGCGGATGCGGCAGATCCTTGGCCCACTTCGCGGTGCCGCCCGCAACCTTGAGGCCAAAATAGGCGTCGTACAACAGGTTCGGCGTTGTCTCGCTCGACGTCCGCTGCGCGTAGAGGTGAGGCCAGAACTGGCTGAGCTTGCCCTGCCCTTCGTCCGCCACCACCGCCGCAAAGCCGTTGCTCGTCGGTCGCAGACCCATCGGCTGCACCGGCGGCAGCGCGGCGCGCGCCGGCAGAGTGACCAGCAACGTACCGAATGCTGCCAGAATTTGCAGCCGCATGGCTGGCCTTCCTTTGCGCTGGCCCTGCAGGCCGCGCCGGTGCAGATGCTTATCGCGCATTCGCTGCGGCGCGAGAAGGGGTAGCCAGCTACCTCGAAACCGGACCATTTCGGGCCTACTTGCGCGGCCGCCCAGGCAACAGCTAGGCTTCGCGGCGGATGGAGGCTTCGGTACCGCGTCCCCGTTTCTCCGCCACTCGCACATCCTCAACCGCTTGACCCAATGGGGTTCCTTTCCTGCTCAAGGAGGACTCGCCGTGCACGTCTGTCTACGCACCCTACTCGCCGCCGGGCTGTTGCTGCCCGCTTGCGCCGATCGCGATCCGCGGCTCGACCAGCCTCAACAGGTCCGGCCGCCAGCCGAGGTCGCCGGTTCGCTGATCCTGCTCGACACGACCCGCGAGCGCATCCATGTCGTGGGCAGCGATGGAAAAACTCCGTCCTTGAGCCATCTTGCCTTTGCTGGAAGCCCGAGCGTGCAGGCCGTGACGGCCGATGGCGCGCGGCTTCTCTGGCTGGACACGGCGGCGCGGCGCGTGACCGTGACGACACCCACAGCGGTGCATAGCCAGGCGCTCGCGTCGCCGTTTTCCGGACTGCAGCTCTCGGAGGACGGTCTCGTTGCCGCCGCCTGGCACACCCCATCGGCTGCGGCGGATTCGCTGGTCAATCCGGCGGAAGTGACGTTGGTGGATGTCCTTGGCGCGGCGGCTCCGCGCGCGGCAACCATCACGGGCCTGGCGCGTCAGGCCCTTGCTGCGCACGTCAGCCCACCCATCGACCTGCCGGGCGGCAAGCACCGCCTGGTCTGGGTCGATGCGCCGTCGATGCTGGGCCTTGCCGACTTCGGTTCGACCGGTGTGCGCACCGCCGTCGTGCAACTGACTGCCGGTGCAAGCAAAGTCGAGGTCACGCCGCGCGCCAGCGTCGCGCTCGTGCAACCCAACGGCATCGACCTGTACGTGGTCGCGCAAGGCACCGGTGACGTATTGCACTTGCGCATCGGTTTATCGACGGAGCAAATCGACGTCAGCATCGATCAGATCGCCGCCGGTTCCGTTCCAGTGGACCTGTATGTCTATGAACAGAAGTCTGGCGGACTGCGCGTCCTGACGGCCAATGCAGGTTCGCATGATGTGGCGCTGCTGGATCCGACGACGGGAACGGGCTTTGCCGTCGCGCTCGACTTTGCTCCGACGCGGATCCTGCCGTTCTCCGACGCGACGCACACCTGGGCGGCTATCTGGGCCCCTGGCTATGCCAGCATGTACATTGCTGATCTAGACGAACTTTCCAAGAAGAAGGGCAAGGCGCTGCGGCCCGTGGCGACCGAGCAGGCCATCCGCACTATCGTGCCAGCGGGAGCCAAACTGTTGCTGCAACATGACTCCCCGACGGCAGGTCTGTCGATCTACGACGCACGCACGACGCAGCTCACGTCCTTCAAGGGCACCGGCAAGGTGCTGGATCTCCGCCTCGTCGCAGGGCGCGCCTACCTGCTCGGCACCACGAACGGCCAGAGTCGCATGTCGCGCATCGATCTTGCGGACTTGCACGGCAGCAGCCTGACGCTGTCGGAAGACGCCACCGGCCTGCACACACTCGGCACCGCTGGCATCGCCGTCAGCGGTCAGGGCTTGGGCGGCTGGTGGCTCGCCACCTTCCCCGACGGCACCCTCGACACGAAAGCAGCCAACTTTTTGGAAGGATTTACGCTTTCCGGTCTCTACGGAGGTGTCCGATGAAGACTTGGATGTGCGCATTGTGTCTGGCGCTCCTTTGCCTCGCCGGCCCGCCGGCCTTCGCTGGCCAAGCCACTGCCGACCTTCCGGATTCGGCAACTTCCGTCCAGGCGCCACGCACCGGACGATGGCGTGAGATCAGCCTCGACACGGGCGGTTCCATTCTGGTTCCCAGCAGCATCAGCGGCACGGAGCTCGGGCCGGATCGGGCGATGGGCAGCTTCTTCCTGCGCGCCGGGGTGGCCATCCTGAGCCAGGTCTCTCTCGAAGCGCAGTGGAGCAAAGGTGGCCAGAAAACGATGCTTTTTGCCGGTTCGGCGACGCACCAACTGGACACGCACTGGCTCTCGCTCGGCGCACGCTGGAGTGCGCCGGTCGCGACTTGGTGGCGCCCGTTCGTGCGCGCCGGGTCGGGGGCCGTGCGCGAGGCGATCGCAGTCAGCGGCGGTCAGGCGAGGTTCCGCGATTCCGCTTGGACTCCGCAGATCTATGGCGCGGTTGGCTTCGATCTGCTGCTGCCACCCAAGGTCTTCTCGCGCCGACCGGGCGCGAAGTTCACCTTCGGGGTGACCTACGAATTCGGCTATGCCCACGCTTTTGCTCGCGATGTCGTGCTCACCGGCAGTCGTTCGCTGGAGCCGTCGATGGCGCAGCAGAGCCTGGACATGGGTACATTGACGCTCGCGGGCTGGATGCACCAGATCGCCTACACCGTGCGGTTCTAGCGGAGGTTTGCCATGCGTTACTTGTTGTTGCTTGCCGCACTGCTCGCGTACGGCTGCGCCTCTGATTCCGCCGCATCGCCTTCCACCGGACCCTACAACGGTTCTCCAGGCTCCTCCGACAATGGCGGCTACTATGGCGCCAAAGACATTGCGACTGCGGCGGACGTCAGCGGCGGATCCCAGAAGGCCGATCTGCCGCCGGAAAAGGAGAAGGATCCTGATTTCGGCGCGCCCGAATCGAGCCCCAACTTCGTCTTCATCCCCGCCGCCGACGCCGATCGCATCGTCAAGATCAACGGCGCGACACTCAAAGTCACGCTCATCGAGGTGGGCGACCGTCCGCGCGTCTTGAAGGTCGTGCCAGGTCAAGATGCGGTTCTGGCGATTGACTCTGGCAGCGACGACGTGGCACTGCTTCGATCAACGGACACCGGTGACGAAGTGCAATTCCTGCCAGTGCTGCCCCACTGCAACGCGCTGTCCATGGATCCGACGGGGCAGTTCGCGGTGGTGTGGTTCGACCTGGCGCGCGCAGGTGCGCAGGATCCCGTGGGAAGTCTGCAGGCGCTGTCCGTCATCCAACTGGCCAAGGGCAAGGAAGCATCGCTGACCGTGTCCGTCGGCTACCGCCCTCAAGCCGTTCAATTCACGCCGGATGGTCAGAAGGCGATGGTCGTGACCGCCGATGGCGTCAGCGTGCTGGTACTGCCAAGCCTCAAGGATGGTGACCTCGTCGCGGCGGTGCCGGTGTCGAAGAATCCGCTCGACAAGCCACTCGATCGCGAAGTGCTGACGACGCCGGATGGCGCTTGGGCGGTGGTGCGGCAATCGGAGAAGTCGGCGGTTACATTCGTGAATCTTCCATCGCACTGGATCACCGAGGTCACGCTGGACTCTGTACCGACCGATCTCGACCTCGTGCCCGACGGCTCGGCAGCGCTGGTGACGTTGCGCGATTCCGCCCAGGTGGCGCTCTTCCAACTGCCGGCGACGGCCGTGACGCCCACGTCGCAGATCGTGTCGCTGGGCGATTTGACGGCCGGGCTGGCCCACATCACCGCAGACGGCAAGACCGCGGTATTGTACACGTCTGTCGCGGGAGTCGAGCAGGCAGCGACACTCGATCTTGCGACCATGGCGGTGCACGCGGTGCTGCTGCGCAAGACGGTGGACTACGTCTTTATTCCACCGGGTTCGCGCAAAGCGATCCTGGTGCACAAGCCTGCGGCGGTCCTGGGCGGCACGAGCGATCCAGCTGAAGTCTTCGTGGATCAGGCGCAAGGTTACACGCTGTTCGACCTCGACAGCGGCTTCACCAAATTGGTGCTCACGCCTGTCAAGGCGACGGAAATCGCGACGTCGGCGACACCGTCCAAGGCCTGGCTGCTGCTGCCGGATCCGGCGGGGCTGGCCCACGCGATTCAAGCTGTGGATCTCACGTCATTTCTAACCCAGGATACCGCCTTGGGCTCGCCTCCCGAGCATGTGCGCGACTTGCCCAAAGCTGGCGTGGTGGCGGTGACGCAGACCCATCCGTCGGGGCGCATCACGTTCATCGGCGAAAAGACTGGCGAAGCCAAGACGGTCACGGGTTATGAATTGAACGCGCTGGTGAAGTAGGCGCCCTCATTCAATAGACAACTGCAAGTGAAACGAGCCCTTGCCGAACTTGTAGCCATCGACGAACAAGTAGAGCGCCTCATTCTTGGTCACGGGCACGGTCAGTTTCTCGCCGCCTACTACCTTGAGACTGTTGGCGCATCCGAGTTCGGTTCCGGTTGCGCACGGCGCGGAGCGGGCATAGAGCACGGTGTCGAAATCGGTCTTGGTGATCGCCGCCTTCAGGGAACCGGAGCCATGCGGCACGACGGCGTAGACGGCGTCGCGACCACTCTTGCCGCCGCACGTGCCCTCCTGGACGTCCGCGAAAGTCGCTGTGGTTGCTGAGATTTCCACCGGCAAGGCCCAGACATGCACCGCCTGGCCCGGGCAAGACGCCGCTTGCGCAGGAAACCCGTCAGGTTTGCAGGCAGGGCTGCAGCCATCGCCCTCCACCGCGTTGCCGTCGTCGCACGCCTCTTCGGGATCGACGACGCCGTCGCCGCAGAACACGCCCGCCTGGAACTGCACGACAACCGAAAAAGGCCCGCCGATCTTCTGCTTGCCATCGATGAACAAGTAGACCGGCGTGCCGGGCACCGCGAAGAACTGCAACGTTTCCTTGCCGCCGGGACCGCCATCGTCCGAACAACCGACCTGCTTGCCCAGGCAGGCACCAGATCGTGCGTACACGACTGGATCGAAACCAGATTCTCCCAGTACTTTGACCGTCACGCGGCCGCGTTCGGGCACGTCCAACTGGTAGGCGATGTCGTGACCGGCGGCGCCGATCGCGCACGCACCTTCGCCAGTGGCGGTGGCCCATGTCAGCGAGGTGCTGCCCTGCCACACCGTGTCGAACTGGGCATCGAGCAACATGATCTCGCCAGGGCACTTGCCGTCGGTCGCCAGCAGTTGACCCGCATCTTGCGCCGCGTCCTTGCCGACTTCGGCGCCGAAGTCCTGCGGGAGATCCGCTTGCGTCTTGCCGTCTTCCACTTTCGCTGGCAGATCGTCCGCGGTCAGGACGTCGGACTCGCCGCGCTGCGCAACATCCGCCGGTTCCAGACACGGCTCGCAAGGTCCAAAGGACTTGCCACTTTCCAAGCAGCGTTGCGTTCCCTTCTCGGTGCCGCCGGGGCAAAGGCAGTAGACGTTCTGACCCGGCACGCACGAGCGCCCCGCCGCCGCGTGTCGGGCGATCGAGCCGTCGCAGCCGATGAAGAGAAGCATCAAGAATGGCGCGATCTTGCTTGTCATCGGCGCAGGCCTCCCTGGCATCTTCTGCGCACCACGGCGAATGCGGCGGCACACAAGCCGCCAGCCACTGCGGCCGATCCGCAGCCAGGTCGCGCGATACAGCCTGCATCGGCCTGGCCGTCACAAGTGTCGAATCCGCCGCGCGGTGTCAAGTCGCAGGATGCGTTGCGGTCGGGCGGATAAGCGGCGCAAACCGCTGCGATGTCATCTTGGTCCAGCGTGCGGCCGGAAATCGAACCAGGCTCGTACTCGGGATACATGACTGCCCAGGGCCGATCGCTGTGGGCAATGCCAAGAAAATGCCCGACTTCATGGGTGATCACCGATTGCAGATCGTACTCCACGTCCTTGCGCCCAAGCGTGAACCAATTGGCCGCCGAATTGATTTCCATGTCGACATCCAGAATCTCGCCCGTGTCCGCGTCGAAGTGCACGGTCGTCTTGGCGATGTTGTCGTAGGTTCCCTTGAAGGTCCAACCGTTGTCGCGAAAGACGACGAGGTTCACGTTGCGGCCTTTTGGATCGTACTCGTTGCCGATGCAGGGCGAGTCCGGCAAGGGACCGGTGGTCACGCTCGCGCGCTGGCCGCCGCCGCAGTCGACATCGCTCCAGGTCGCAAAGGCCGCGTCGATGGTGCCGCGCACCTCGTCCGTCGGCAAGAGCACGGAACCATTCTGTTGCAGCGAGAACCCGGCACAACGTCCGCGCCACCATAGCTTCTTGCCGCTCGTCGCACAGCCGCTGTCGTCGGTCGCGCAGCCGGAACCTTTGCAAGTGGTTGTGCGGCAATACGCCAAGGCGGCGCCGGACCAGGAACCGGCGAGCAGGCACGCACACAAGCAGACGAGTTGGCGCAGGTGGGGCATACGTGCAGGCACCGAGACGCCGCGGAGAGCGCCGCCACGCGAGAGTAATCTTCGCTCCCTGCGGCCGCAAGCTGGCGCGACCCAAGGCGTTGACGCCCGGCATGCCGTGGTTACACGCCCAGAACGGCACGCAGCCTCAGGTATCCCTGGCGCGTCGCGCGCAACTCGGTACGGCCCCGCAGCACGACGGTCCAGGTGTCACGCGTCTCTTGCTCCATGCGCGCCACCCTTTCGACATTCACCAGGCAGGTCCGATGGATACGCACGAAGTGCCGCGGATCCAGCGTCTGCTCCAGGCTGGCCAGCGACTGGTGCTTGAGCCAGCTCTTGGCGCCGACGTGCAGGTTGACGTAGTCATCTTCCGAGGTTGCATAGTCCAGATCGGCTGCTTCGATGAGGACGATGTCTGCGCCGTTCTTGACCGCCAGCCTTTGCGCAAAGGGCCGATCCGGAAACGCTTCCCTGCGCAACAGGTTGGCATCGAGCACGCGCGGCACGCCGATGCGCTGCTGGACCCGCTGCAGCGCCGCCGCCAGCCGCTCGGCCGAAAATGGCTTTTGCAGGTAATCGACCGCGTGCGCTTCGAAAGCGCGCACGGCATAGTGATCGAAGGCAGTCACGAAGACGACGGCGAGCGGAGCTTCTGCGAGATCGAGCACTTCAAAGCCATCGAGCTTGGGCATCTCGATGTCGAGGAAGGCCAGTTCCGGACGATGCTGAGCGATGGCGCGGGCGGCTTCCAGACCGTTGCGACACTCGGCCAGGATCGCTACATCCGGATGCGCCGCCAGCAATTCGCGCAGGTAGCTGCGCGCCAGCGGTTCGTCGTCAGCAAGGATGGCACGCAGCGGCGGCTTCATGGCAGGCCTTGGGCGGGCATCCGCAGGATGACGCGGAAGTTCCCGGATGAACGCTCGATGGTCAGGCGGGCGGCCACGCCATACTGCGCCTGCAGCCGGTCGCGCACGAGGGCGAGACCCTGGCCTTTGCGCGCCGCCGGCCGCGACCGCGGCTCAGTCGGATTGTCCAGCGACAACATCAGCTCATCGGCCTGGACAATGGCGTGCAGGTGCACAGTGCCACCGTCTTCCAGGCGAGCCAGACCGTGCACCAGCGCATTCTCGACCAGCGGCTGCAGGATCAGCGGCGGCACGAGCAGCGGCAACGCCTTGGGATCGATGTCTTCCTGCCAAATCAGGCGATCCGCAAAGCGCACGCGCTCGATGGCGAGGTACTGGTGCGTGATGCGCAGTTCATCCTCGAGCGTCACCAGCCTGGTCGGATCGGATTCGAAGCGCGCGCGCAGAAAATCGGCGAGATCCAGGCACATCTGTCGACCCGCGTTGGGATTGCTGCCGATGAGCGCCGCCACCGATTGCAGGGCGTTGAACAGAAAGTGCGGCCGCAGGCGGGCCTGCAGCGCAGCCAGCTCCGCATCGCGGGCCAGAAGCGCGGCCTGCTGCGCGCGCAGCGCCGCCGCCGCCGCCTCCTCGCGCGCGGCCAGCAACTGGAACCAACCTGTCATCAACAGGTAGGCCACCACGCCAATCCCGAGCAGAAGCGGCCACTCGCTCTCCAGCGGCGGCTGGCCCAGCAGCGCCCACGCCAGCAGCATCGCCGCCAGAGCCACCGCAGGAGCCAGCACGTACCGCCGCAGAAGTCGAAGAAAGACGCCCATGCGCTAGTTCTTGATCTCCACACCGCCCATCAGCACGCGCCCGACGATTTTGAGGCGCTTGATAGCGGGCGCTGTCTCATCGAGACGCGAGCGATCTTCGACGCCACCCAGGACGACGTCGGCTTCGACAATGACCTTCCAGTGTCGCGGCACACGCAGCTCGAGGCCGCCCATGGCCACATCGACGTCCAGCACGGCTTGTTCACCTTCCATCTCCGCCGTCGTCATGTCCAGCTGCAGACCGCCAGCCGTCGCTTGAATCGCGCCACCTTGAAAGTGCTGGGTGATGATGCGCTCTTGCCGACCACTGAACAGGACGCGGCGCCTGAGGTTGGGCTCGGTCGTCTCCGGACTCCACTTGCCCCAGCGGTGATGGCGCGGGCCACGCAGCAAGATGTAGACACCCGCAGCGATCAGCGCCACGGGCCAGATGGTCGCCGCATCCACCGGCAGCATGTGGAGGTAGTGCGCCTGCAGCACGGTGCCCAGCAAGATCAGCACCGCGCCGCCGGCACGCCCACCGTGCGGATGCAGCCCCACCAGTTTCAAGCCGCCCAGCCAGATCAGCAGGCAAGGCCACAGCTTGGTGGGCGCGAGGTCGCCAAGGTACCCGAGTCGCGACAGCAAGAAGGCCAAACCGGCCAGGATCAGGGCACCGCCGACGAACCAGCCGCCATGGCGATGGTTGTGGTGGTGGGGAGTCAAGTGCGTCATGAGAAGACCTCCGGAGCGGCGAGTGTGCCGTCCATTTGCCTGGCAAGATAGCCCCGGTTGCGGCAGCGTGACGGGCGGGTTCGGCCAGTGCCGCGAATCTTTCGGCCAGTGCCGCAGCTGGGGCGGCGGACGCGGAAACTTCTCGCCAGGCAGCCGATCCGCGTATGCTCGGACCCGCTGCGCAAGTTGCCGCGGCAGGGAGGTACGGTGCGAATCCTCAGTCTTCTCAGCATGGTGACGCTCAGCGCCCTGCCCTCGCCTCTGTGCGCCGCCGAGTCCGACTGGGAGGGCCTCGACTTTGACCGACCGGCTTTTGACGAGATCGTCGAACTTGCGTCGCACAAACACCTCCTGCCCCAAGTACCCGAACGCGCGTGGGCCTGGGCGGCGACGGGCGCCCTGCGCGCGACCGGTGATGTGCGCCTCTTGCCCGCCGCGTTCGTCGCGGAACGACACAAGACCGCCGAAGGCCGCGCGACGCTGGCGGGCGGGCTGCAGCCGCTCAAGTGCCCCGGCTTGAACACAGAGACCCTGATCTGGACACCGGAGGCCGATACGGCGCCCGCGCCGAGCAGCCTCGCCGAGGTGCAGGCGCGCAACGCCCAGAAGCGAGCGCTGCGCGACCAGACGCGCCAGGCGTGGGACCAGGCGCCGTTTGGCGCCGTCGGTTTTGCTTGCGTCATCGACTACTTGCTGGCCGGGAATCCCGCGGCGGATCCGGCGCGCGTCTGGCGCATGGCGGCCGATGGCTTCGTGCAGGCGCTGGATCCGCACTCGTCGTTGATGCCCAAGAAGAAGTTCGTGCAGCAAGAGGCGGCGTCGCGCGTGGCCGAAGTGGTCGATGTCGGCGTCGATTTTCTAGAGCGACACGGCGATTTGGTCGTGCGTCGCGTGCATCCGGATGCGGCGCTGGCGCAGAAAAAGGTCAAGCGCGACGACAAGCTCATCGCCCTGGGCTCGGACCCCGCCACGATACTGACAC